>Ga0115572_10002609_pt1 | contig 14325 bp, 17 predicted proteins | sample COGITO_mtgs_1206_FD_88681 | JGI IMG/M metagenome (GOLD analysis project Ga0115572, IMG submission 88681) | Pelagic marine microbial communities from North Sea - COGITO_mtgs_120607 | ecosystem: Environmental > Aquatic > Marine > Epipelagic | place: Germany:Helgoland, sampling site Kabeltonne... | reverse complement strand
GCGTACCTGGGCGGCGCGGACCTGACCGACGCGAACCTGAGGGGCGCGGACCTGACCGACGCGAACCTGAACAACGCGAGGCTGGGCAACACGGACCTGCGCAACGCAAACCTGACCGGTGCGAACCTGACCGGCGCGATCCTGGGCAACCGCACGATCCTGGACTACGCGAACCTGGCCGGCGCGGACCTGACCAATGCGAACCTTGCCTACACGACGATGGTAAGCGCGAACCTGACCGGCGTGGTCGGTTGGGACACCGTGAAAGGCAAAGACACAATCGGCCTCGGCGATGCGATCAACGTCCCGGACTAACTAGGACCGGGGCCGGCGTTCAAGCGGACACGGCTACGGGTGCAGCCTCGAACGCCTCGACCGCACGACGCGCTACACGCTCGTCGGGGTTCTCGCCGGCCACGATGCCGAACAGATACAACACGACCACACCGGCCTCGGCTGTATCAGCATCCGCTCGGCACTCGGTGACGTAATCGCATCCGGCACACAGCTCACGCGCTGCCCGGTACGTGAACTGGCCGAACATGACGTCGAGCTGGCCGGCATTGAAACCCGGTACGTGCCTCATTCGCTTCGACACTTCTGCGCATCGTCGCTACTAGCGGACGGTCAGCCGCCTGTCGCTGTAGCTGGTCACCTCGGCGACACGATCGAAACGATGTCTAAGACGTACGCACACTGGATGCCCGAGGACCGCGCTGTGACGGCGCTCGCTCTCGATCGGATACTCGGGAACACTCGGCCGCTGTCGGTCGTCCCCGGCCCGATTGTTAGATCGGCGTTAGATCGGCCCGACGAGCGGACCGCATAACCCCAGCTAGATCGTGCGTGCAATGGTGAGGCAACCTATAAGCGGGGTTCTGTAGGAGTTCGTACTCCCGGTGGCCATCCATCTATGCGGTCTACCCGGAAGACACAGACGGGCCGCCCATCTTCCTGCTCGACCTTGCTCCGAGTGGGGTTTACCGAGCCGACGCCGTCACCGACGCCGCTGGTGCGCTCTTACCGCACCGTTTCACCATCACCTGTGACATGTCAGGCATGTCCATCGGCTGTCTCTTTCTGTTGCACGTCCGTCAGGTCGCCCCAACCTGGTTCTCACCAGCACTCTGCCCAGTGGAGCCCCGACTTTCCTCGATCCGTTGGAAACGAACCGCAGCCACCCGGTCACCTCACCATTGCGCAGCGGATCCTATGCCGCAATGCGAGTCATGCGTCGCAAATGAGTTCGTTGTAGACGAGGGTATTGGCGGCAGGCGTCTGCATCACAACGCTCGGCCGGACGCCGTTGAGGTCTGCGGGACCAGCTTTGACCTCAATCTGTGACGTCTGTCCGAAAGTCGACTCGATCGCAAAGTGTCGAATCTGGCTCCGCTCGGTCGGAGGAACGTCCTCGCCGACCATTGCGGGGGAGATGTAGCCGTCCGGCCCGTAGATGGCGATGGCGAGAACACTGCTGTGGCGGGCTTCGAGGCTCGCTGCCTCCAGATGCGCCACACGAGTCTCAATGTTCGACGTAAGACCTGCAAGTTCTTGATGTGATGCGGCCGCAAGACTCTCGAGCGCTTGAGCGAAAGCCATGACGTCGTCGCTTACTGCGCCTTCCAAGCGTTCGAACTCGATTTCGTCACCTTCTTCGAGCCCGTTGGTCGAGCTGATCAGGATGAGATCGCCCTGCGCAGTCTTTACAACTGGTGCAATCATCACCTGCTCGCCAATCACTTGGACCATGCTTGTGTCTTCGAGCACGACGCCGATCACGTTTGATTGGATGAGTTCGATTGTTGGCGCGACGAGTCGATCCATCAGCCACGGATTGCTGCACGTCCAGCCCTCCCCGCCGACCGATTCAGTGAGTTCGACCATCTGATCGGCGATCATCTGGTGGTCTTCGATGAGACGCTCGACCACTGGTATGAGACTGGGTGGAATGGCCCCGTTAATAGCGAGCGCGGCCTCGTATACCTCGATAGCCGTGATTTCGAGTGATGACGCAGTGCGCAGGAGTACAGCATCATCCACGGCATAGTCGGGCAGTGCTGTCGGGACTGGCGCACTTCCGACGCGGCCAGGGGCATCGTCGCCACCGCGGTCGTCACCACACGCGGCGACAAAAGCGCCGAGACTGATCGTGAGCCCGCCGACCTTAAGCACATCGCGACGAGACGTTGTTGAGCTGAGTTGGAAAGGCATTAGGCGCTGTCTCCGGCGAATTCGAGAGGGGACTGATCGTTGCCGAAGAGCACATCGAGGTTTTCGACACCGAGAATGTCGGCAATCACCGTGGCGTGGCGTGCCTCAACAACGGCGATCGATGCGGTCAACGTGATTGCCGTGTTGCTCTCATACCGGGCTATGAGCGCTGTGTGTGTTGCAACGGCGGTTTGCTCAAGTGAGTGTGCAGCGAGTAGCGCCTCAGTAGTCGAGGCCATGAAGGCGTCGAAATTGTCGGCAATAAGTTTGGGATCCGCAGCACCGGCCGAAATCCCGGTTGCCCCCGCGATGGCCTCAGCGTATGAGCGGTGGTTGCTCGCCATAATGTCGCCGAAGAGCGCGAGGTCGTCGAAGGCCCCCTCGGAGGCAGTGCGATACAAATCACCAAGCGCAAGTTCGAAGGCCATCGCTTGAGCGAGAAGCACATCGTCTGACTCAGTCGGAACGCCGGGTCTGTCGTCTGGCCCGGCGGCAACTGCTAGGGAGCTCCGGTCAACGAGGAGTGCAGCAGCGAGACCGGACAAACCGGCCGCTCCCACGCGGGTAACAAGGCCTCGCCGCGACAACGATGTGTCGGTGGCGGACTCAGCGAATTCGAGGTCCACGGGGGATGGGTCCTTTCGGGTCATACGACGGCAACCTCCCGGCGAGGAGTGCACCCTGAAGATTCTAGGGCGCGGACTATGGTCAACACCGGATTCGTCCGGTCGTGATTAGAAGTCTTGTGCAGAGGTCGTTCACGTCCGCTCACTGGCGCGAACTGGGCGCAAAGCCCTTGGCTTGCATTCGGCTTCCGAGGAAGCCGCCAACGATCCCTGCGAACGAGACGATTGAGAGCGTGAAGAACACGCCGAACCAGTTGACGGTGCGGTCGGTTACGAGTCGAAGGACGACGAATACAGTCTGTGCCCCCACGTATGCCCCTATCGCCGTTACCAGTGCGTGGCTGAGCGGGGTGCCGCATCGTTGCGCCCACGCCGCACTGCCAGATCCGATGATGAAGCCGATCACGGCCCCAAAGAATGAAATCACGCGGGCCCCGTCAGAAACCAGGCCGAGCAATGTGAAAGGAACGGCTAGGACGAGACAGATTAGGGCGCCTGAGCGGAGCGCGTCGACATCCCAACGTCTGGTGGAAATCGGTTCCGCGTTGGCCACGAGATCGTCTTCTGACATCGAGCACATCGTGCCACGCGGCGATCTTGGTCGCGTAATCTGCACGACTTGCAGATTGCTTATGATTGTCGCTACGTTCGTCCTTGTGAGGTCACCGTCAGCGCTCATCGATGCCTTCCGGGATCGGGGGCTCAAGGTGACCCCGCAGCGACAATTGCTGTTTCGACTGCTCGACGGGAATCGTTGTCATCCGACCGCAGAGTCGTTACACGCCGCAGCGAGCCGGGAGATGCCCGGAATCTCGCTGAGGACCGTCTACATGACGCTCGCTGACCTCACCGACATGAGGGAGATCGAGGTGTTGTCGGTAGACGGCGGAGCTGCTCGATTCGATTCGAACACCGATGACCACCACCATGTCCTGTGTTGTGAGTGTGGCAATGTCGAAGACGTGTATGTCGGTGGGGTCAGCGACCTTGAGGTCGTCGGCCTAGACGGCTTTACACCTTCCACAACGTCAATTGTGTTCCACGGTATCTGTCGTGAGTGCGCAGCATCGTCGACGTGAGTTCCAACCCATCAATCCCTCCCAAAGGAGACCACCATGCCAGACCTCGCAGGTACCAAGACCCACGAGAACCTGTCCGAAGCATTTGCCGGCGAAAGCCAGGCCAACCGTCGCTATCTGTGGTTCGCCCAGAAGGCTGACGTCGAGGGCTACCCAGACACTGCGATGTTGTTCCGGTCAGTTGCCGAAGGCGAGACTGGTCACGCCCACGGCCATCTGGAGTACCTTGCCGAAGTCGGTGATCCTGCGTCGGGCGAACCGATCGGTGACACCGAGGAAAACCTGAAAGCGTCGGTTGCCGGCGAGACCTACGAATACACCCAGATGTATCCTGGCTTTGCCAAGACCGCTCGGGATGAGGGGTTCGACGAGATCGCCGACTGGTTCGAGACTCTGGCGCGTGCCGAGAAGAGCCACGCCGGCAAGTTCACCGACGGTCTCGCAGCGCTGTAGGTCTGTTTCGCTCGGCGGCTGGAGTGCGTTTCGCTCACCGGCCGTCGAGCGTCGCGCCGCGCCTCTCTTTTGCTTCTGGAGCACAATATGACGACGATTTATGACCCGACACATCCGCTGTACACCGAGGAAGCTGATGTTCGTGAGGAACTGACTCGGGTCTACGACCTGTGCCACGGATGTCGACTGTGCTTCAAGTTCTGCACCTCGTTTCCGACGCTGTTCGAGATGATCGACGCCCATGACGATCAGGATGCCGGCCGGATGACGCCTGCTCAGCAGGACCAAGTTGTCGACGAGTGCTTCCAGTGCAAACTTTGCTACATCAACTGTCCCTACATCCCAGAGCTCCACGAGTGGAATCTCGATTTTCCACGGTTGATGCTGCGGGCTGACGCGATGATGTACGAAAACGGCCACAAGTCGGCTCGCGACAAAGCGACCACCAACGTGATGGGTCGAACCGACCTGCTCGGCAAGTTAGCTACCTCTGCTGCTCCGCTAGCGAACAAGGTCATCGAGGCGCAACCGGAATCTATGGTCCGCAAGGTCAACGCAAAGGTCACCGGCGTCTCTGCCGTCCGGCTTTTACCGCCCTATGCGAAACAACGTTTTTCTACATGGTTCAAAAAGCGCCCGAAGGTAAAGCTTCAGAAAAAGCAGGGGTCAGTTACGGTGTTTCCGACGTGTCTTGTCGAATACCAAGAGACCGATATCGGCAAGGATCTCGTCAAGGTGTACGAGCGAAACGGCATTGAATGCAGCAATTCTGACGCTAGTTGTTGCGGCGCTCCCTGGCTGCATTCGGGTGACGTCAAGCAGTTCACCAAGATCGCCGAGAAGAACATCAAGACTCTGGCTGCTGAGGTTCGTAAGGGCACCGAGGTTGTGGTGCCTCAACCGACGTGCAGCTACGTGATCAAGAAAGACTACGTGGACTACGTCGGCGGTCCCGATGCCGACCTGGTGTCAGAACACACCTTCGACGCAGCTGAGTACCTAATGAAGGTGCATAAGGCCGATGAAACCGTGCTTGACACTGACTTCGTTGGCGACACCCACGAGAAGATCACGTACCACACGCCGTGCCACCTGCGGGCGCAGAACATCGGCTTCAAGAGCCGTGATTTGATGAAGCTCACGGGCGCCAAGGTCAAGCTCGTGCAGCAGTGCTCGGGCATCGACGGTATGTGGGGTTTCCGTGATGGCAACGAGGACATCTCGATACCGATCGCCAAGAAGCTTGGCGAACAGATCGAGAAAGCTGCCGGTGATGTTGTCGCAGGCGACTGCCATCTCGCTAACACGGCGATCGTCGAACAGACTGGGCAAGCCGCTGCACATCCGCTGCAAGTGCTCGCCCGTGCGTACGGCATCCCGGAAGAGAAGTAACGCCCGCACCGTCGGGCGTGCAATCCGCCAACCCCAGAAGGTGCAGTGATGGAATCTTTTATGTCTCGCAAGCTGACCCTCGACGACATCGCCGACGTGCGTGCATACGAGCGCCAACGCGACGCTGTGCGAGCTGAAGTCATCGAGACCAAGCGCCGCCGGCGTTTGTCGTTCGGCACAGTGCTCACACTTATGTTTGAGAGTCGCCTGACGATGCGATATCAGATCCAAGAGATGGCCCGTGTCGAAAAGCTCGTCACTGATGAGGACATCCAGGTCGAGCTCGACATTTACAACGCAATGATTCCTGAGCCCGGTCAACTGTGCGCGACGCTCTTTCTCGAGCTCACAAGTGACGACCAGATGCACGTCTGGTTGCCGAAGCTGGTGGGTATCGAGACGTCAGTCCTGATTGTGCTGCCGAACGGAGACAAGGTCCGTTCGATTGTCGATGAGCAGCATGCTGCCGGTCTCACTCGGACGGAGGTCACCGCTGCGGTTCACTATTTGCGTTGGGAGCTGACCCCTGAACAGGTTGAGTCGTTCGCCTCCGGATCGGTTCAGGTCGAGATTGACCATCCTGAGTATCTCGAAGTCGTTGAACTCCTCGACAGCACACGCGACGAATTGTTGGGCGATTTGCGCAACTGACGGGTGTCCGACGCAATTGGGCGTTGGTGATATTTTTCTGGCGCGTAGGACCGTGACGCCCTAGATTCAGTGCGTGGACGGTGGGGGACGCCGTCTGCCGAATGCCAGCGCCGAGGGGGTCGCATACGTGTCCATTCATCAGATCCGTTCAGATACCGACAAGTGGTGGGACGTGGGTGCATGCCGTGGTCTCGACTCCGGAATCTTCTACCCGGACGACGACGTCGAGGCCCAGGCAGCAAAGAGCGTGTGTGAGACCTGCGTGGTCAAGCAGACCTGCCTCGATCATGCGCTCAGTTTTAGAGAGAAAGCTGGCGTGTGGGGCGGGGCGACCGAACGTGACCGGCGGCGGATCATTCGGCAGCGGCGTCGCAAAGACTGACTGCGACGCTATCCAAGTCGTTGTTGCGCGGTTGCGCGCCTAGTCTCGCCAACCATGTCTGAGCTTGCGTCTCACGGTGGCTGGTCCGGTGTCATCAACGCGCTCGTTTCGGGAAACGACATTTCACGAGCAGCGGCGGGGGCCGCCCTTTCCGAAATCCTGTTAGGCGACGCGACGCCGGCGCAGATCGCCGGCTTCATCGTTGCGTTGCGAGCAAAGGGTGAGTCGATCGACGAACTCGACGGGATGCTGTCCGTGGCGATGGCCGAGGCGAAGATCGTTCCGCTGACTGACGACGAGCGGTCCATTTCCATCGATGTCGTCGGAACGGGCGGTGATGGGTCGAACTCGGTGAACGTCTCCACGATGGCAGCATTGGTCGCAGCTGCTGCCGGGGCACCCGTGTGCAAACATGGTAACCGTTCGGCCTCGTCGAAGACGGGGGCGGCCGATGTGCTCGAAACGCTTGGGGTTGCCATCGAGCAGACGCCAGAGGGTGTCGCCGCGTGTGTGCGTCAAGCAGGAATCGGCTTCTGCTTAGCTCCCAGCTTTCATCCGGCCTTCAGGTACGCAGGCGCTCCTCGCCGTGAGATGGGCGTGCCTACAGTGTTCAATCTCCTCGGGCCGATGGCCAATCCGGGGCGAGTCCGCAATCAACTGATCGGCGTGGCCGACCCTGCCTACGCCATGCCGATGCTTGGCGCGCTCAAAAGACAGGGCGTGACCCGGGCCTGGGTCGTACACGGTGCCGGCCTCGATGAACTGACAACCACGGGCGTATCGCAGGTCTGGGCACTCATCGATGACGGGACCGTTGAATTTTCGGTTGACCCGCAGGCGTACGGCCTAGCAGCTGCCACCGCCAGCGACTTGGGCGGCGGTGAACCCGCTGAGAATGCCAACGCAGTTCACCGCGTCCTCTCCGGCGAGCTTGGCCACCACCGCGACGTAGTGGTGCTCAATGCGGGTGCCGCGTTGGTAGTGGCCGGTCAGGCAGAGAATCTCACGTCTGGTCTGTCGCTCGCCATGGCGGCGATCGATGACGGCCGAGCATCAAAAACGTTGGCCGATTTAGTTCGCGTATCACAGGCTCAGGTCGCCGGGTGACCGGGACGATCGTTCGCACGCCGGCATCGTCGGCAAATCTGGGTGCCGGCTTTGACGTGTTCGGCATGGCGCTGGACCTCTATGCCGATGTTGGTCTCGGAGATTCGCCGCAGGGCGCCGAGCAACTCGATGAACAGCATCCGGGCCGTACTGCGTTCGCTCGCCTGGGTGGCGACGGACCGATGTGGATGCGCTGCAACATTCCGATGGCGCGTGGTCTCGGTTTCAGTGGCGCCGTGCGGGTCGGAGCCGCGGCGCTTGCTGTCGTCCAGGCGGGTCGCCAGATCAGTAGCGCGGTCGACGACATCTTGGAGGCCACGACCGAACTCGAAGGTCACGGTGACAACGTCGCTGCTTCACTTCACGGCGGCATCGTTGCGTTCGTCGACGACCGGGTCATTCCGTTCCGGCTCGGGCCGGTGCTTTCCGCAGCATCGTTCATTGCCTGGGTGCCCGATGTGACCACTTCGACCAATGCCTCGCGCCGAAGTCTGCCGGACACCGTCGCCCGCGTCGACGCCGTCCACAACATCGGTCGGGCGACGCAATTCGCTTTGGCCTTTGCGCACGACGATCCTGACCTGCTGCGCGGGGCTGCCGACGATCATCTCCATCAGGCGTGGCGTGTTCCGTCGGTGGCTGGCGCTGGCGCAGCGATTGAGGCAGGCGGGGCGGCCGGGGCATGGTGTGCGTGGCTCAGCGGAAGCGGTCCAACAGTTGGGATGCTTTGCGATTCCAGCATCGCTGCCGATGTCGCAGCTTCGTTGCCCGCAAACGGCCACACGAAGGTGCTCAGGATCGATACCGTCGGTGCCCACTTGCGCTGATCGTCGTTCGTCGAGTTTCCAGTCGCATGCGAACCCATCGATGGCTTTGCGTTCGAGTCGGATCGGAACACGTATTGGCCCACTACCTAGGAAGCTCGCTCGAGTGGCGCGATCGATTCGGTCTGGTTGACGGGGAAGTTCCACGTACCGTCGCAGGAGACAGTCAGGCGGTGGGCGTGCTTATCGAAAAATCTGGCGAGGCAAAGTGCCTCGTCAGCATGGACACGCGCAGTTGGTTGCCCAACCTCGACGATGCCGAGTGCAGTCGTCGGAAGCGCTGCGGTGAGCGTCGTCGATGTTCGAGTGTCGACGAGGGCGCCGTCGGCCACAACCCAGGTGGTGTCGCCGTTGGTAATTTCGGCCCGACCCATTTCGGCGAGGGCGGCAAACAGTTGCGTTCGTCGGATTGCCCCGAGTAGTGCCGACAGCCGGTCGCGGTTGATTGCCGCCTCCTCGAAACGTTGCTGTTTTGCGAGCTTGTTCATTCGCTCTCGCAACTGTTCAACTACAAAGCCGGGATCGCCGGTCATGGCCCGTACTGTGAGGGTGACCGATGCCGCGTACTCGGCATGGTCGGCCGTACCGGAGCACGGGCAATGGGTCACTCCGAGTTGTGCAGCGCTGCAGGTCGGCGCATCGTCGGGTGGAGTGAAGTTGCGCCCGAGGCGTTGCGTGCAGCGGCGGAGGGGGAGCGCCGCCTGAAGCGCGTCGACTACGAGCGTGGCCGTCGCTCGTGATGGCAACGGACCCAGATGAACTCCACTTTTTGCAGGGTTCTTCACGATGGATAGACGCGGCCACGGGGAGTCGATGTCGAGCTTGATGTAGCAGTACTTGGTCGCGCGAGTTCCGCGCCGGTTATAGCGCGGGAGCATGCGGCCGATGAACCGGGTCTCCACGATCTCGGCGGTGAGCGGGTCAGGTAATTCGACGTGGGTGATCGCCTGGGTCTCTCGCAGCATCGGGCCGACCTTGCGGCGGTCGTCGCTCCCGAAATAGCTGCGGACGCGTTGGCGCAGGTTCGTCGCCTTGCCGACGTAGAGGACCGAGTCGCCGGGTCCCCGGAACATGTAGACGCCCGGGCTGCGGGGGAGTTCGGCAGTGAGCTTGAGTTTGGATGCCATCGGGTGCCCCCCGATCTTGGCGAGTGCCGCCAGGTCGTCGAGGCCGAGGACACCGAAGCCCGACGCGCGTTCGATTAGCAGATGTAACAAGTCGGTAGTAGCCAGCGCGTCGTCAAGTGCTCGGTGGCTCGGTTGGTGGTCAAGGCGGAGCCGAGAAGAAAGTGTTGACAGTTTGCAGTTCGGGACCTCGTCCCGCAACAGTCGGCGCGCAAGGTGAACGGTGTCGACAATCTTGCCGTTCCAGGCCGGTTGCTCAGCTCGGGCGAGCGCAGCGCGGATGAAACCGACGTCGAAGCTTGCGTTGTGCGCCACTAATACGGCATCGCCAAGAAAGCTGAGCAACGAGGGGAGCACGGTCTCGATCCGCGGAGCCGGTGCGACGAGTGCGTCGGTCAACCCGGTGAGAACGGTGATCTGCGGGGGGATGGCTCTGCCTGGATTTATGAGCGTCTGAAACGTGCCGAGGCACTCGCCACCACGTACCTTGACGACACCGACCTCCGTGATCATGTCGTCGTTGCAGCTCCCGCCAGTTGTCTCGAGATCGAGTACACAAAATGTGACATCGCTAAGTGGGGTCCCCAATTCATCGAACGAACGTTGTGTAGTTGTTGTCAAAAGAGGTACAAGTGCCATTCGTGTGAGTGAACACGAACACATGTACGTCTGTCAAGTGAGACTCAAGGTAGAAACGGGTAGGTTCAGCATGTGACCGCGATCGACCATCGCCAGCTGCGGTCAGCGCTCGAGTTTGCGGTCTTGATAGCTGCTGAAGGCCAGAAGCGCCGCCCGCCTCGTCCGTTTCCGAAGGAGCTCAAGCCGTTCCTGTCGCAGCGGCGACTCGCAGGAACAGCGCTGGGCCGTGTACGGCGCGCGGTCGAAGGCGACCCGACCTTTCGTGCGGCAATCTTCGCAGGGGCATTACCCGAGTTAGTCGATGAAATCGGTCGGCTATGGCTCGGTGGTGCCGAGGGTTGGGAAGATGCTGCTGCTGAAATCGTGCTTCGACACGAGGCTGATGCCGACTCGATCGATGTGCGACGGGACCTGAAGCGCTCAGAGAAGCGGCGAGCAGCCGCTGAGCAGGCTGCTGCTCGAATACAGATTGAGCTACTGCAACGCGATGCGACGATCGCCGAGCATGCCGCCGAACTCGACGCTCTTCGCTCTGAAGGCTCGAAGGCTCGAGATGAGATCGATCGAATGCGTGCTGAGCTGATCGACACGCGCAATGAGATCCGACATGCGCGTGATCGTGAGGCTGCAGCAGTTGCGCGCGCCGAAGTCGCAGCTTCGGCCCGACTCGCATCGAGTCCCCGGGCAGCGCCGCCAGATTCCGCACCCGACTCGGGGCAACCTGATGCCGCAGAAGCTCGGCGCCGCCTCATCGAGGCCATCGAGGCGTCGCGCGAGTTCGTGGCCCACTTGAACTCGCTTCTCATAATCGACGAGAAGGTGTCAGAACCGGTCGCGCGAGCGCTGAGAGGATCGCAACGAACCGCCGTTGTACTGCCCGGGGGTGTGATCTCCACGTCCGCAGAGGCCGCTCGTCACCTCGTTGCTGCTGGCGCGCCGATATTCATTGATGGGTATAACGTTGCGAAGCTCGGGTGGCCAGACAGGGGTCTCGAAGATCAACGGAACGCGCTGATCGATCGGGCCGAGAATGTTGCTCGGCGTCACGCTGCAGAGATCACGATCGTGTTTGACGGTGCGTCCGTCGTCGGCGCTCACGCGCCGCGCCGACGTCATGTGCGCGTTGTCTTCTCGCCCGAGGGGGTCACTGCCGATGATGTGATCCGTGCTGAGGTCGGGAGCATTTCTGACGAGGTGCCCGTCGTTGTCGTCACGAACGACCGCGAGATTGTCGCCGACGTGAAAGCAGCCGGCGCGAATGTGATTCCCAGTAACGCGTTCATTGCGGCACTCTGATTGTCGGATCAATTTGAGGCACGTGTGGCCGAGTGCGCTGCGGAGTGTCGGTTTTCGCTGACGCAGACCCGGAGGACTGGCCCGTTGAGGCTTACGAGGGTCGGCCGGCCGAGGTTGTCGACTTATATGGGGACCGACAACACGGAGGGAAAGTGGTGGTCGTTGGCGTTTGTCGGCGGTCGTCCAGGCGGTAGTATTCGCGATCGCCGATCCGGGATAGCTCAGCTGGCAGAGCAATTGACTGTTAATCAATGGGTCGCAGGTTCGAGCCCTGCTCCCGGAGCTCGAAGACCCACCGTCCACGCGGTGGGTCTTTGTTGTTTTCAGATCATGACTATCGTCGTGAATGGTGGGGCGGGCGGGACTTGAACCCGCGACCGAGCGATTATGAGTCGCCTGCTCTAACCAACTGAGCTACCACCCCGGAACGGTTTATCGAGCAGCCGTCAGGGGTCAGGCTGTTCGATCGCATCAAGGAACGCATTGACGTCGCCTTCCTCTCCGCCGACCAGCCAGATCGAGAGCTCGTCGTCTTCGATCTCTGCCCCGTCGTCATCTTCGGAGTCCTGCCAGGGCAACACGCCGTCAACGAAGTAGCGGTCGACGGTGATGTCGTCGCTCCCCCCGTCGACTGGGGCAATGATCGCGAGTTCAACCTCAGCGTCTGGCGGCTGGTCGCTCAGGATGTCGATTAGTTCGTGTACTCGCATGGCGGGTTCTCCAGAGTTTTTGAATCGTATGGGGACGTCAGACGTCGTCGAGCCATGCTGGGGCTCGATCGAGCAGGTAGAGGCTGACGTGCTTGCAACGTTCGAGGGCGACGCCGATCGCATCGTCGTTTGTTAGGTACACATCTGCGAGGTCGACGGTCATCTTGGCGACGATCGACAGACTGCGCTCCGGGGCATCGGTCACGCTTGGAAAGGAGTCGATTGCGGAAACCTCGACTGGAAGGTCGATTCCGCCGATACCTGCAAGATCGGTGGCGAGCACGAGGAGATCCGGCGGTTCAGGGAGCGGGGGAAGTGTCCAAGTGAACAGGATCGTGAATGTAAAGCCAGTCGGCGGGCCATCGTCGATTTCCTCGAGACGAATGACTTCGTCCTCGAATCCGAGCATGGCTCGCGGGTCGACGTCAAGCGACAGGTGCAGGTCGATCGGGCCCGAGCACGCCTCCTCTGGGTGCAGGTCGACCTCCCACAACTGGCGAAGTGAATACGTCTCGACGAAGTGCCGTTCGTCGTGAACGTGGAAACCGTGGTCGATCGCCTGACTTTTTACGTCGGCGACAAATCCCGCTACGTCGATGACTGCCATCGATGCGGACACTACCGTCCCGAGGCGTGGACCGACCCAAAGATGTGCCAACCTGCGCCGACGCGCAGCCGATCGATGCGACCGACAGTAGGGCCGTGCTGGCATTGTTTGGTGCAATTTGCGACCGGACGACGACGCTTCTAGCGGCGAACGACGACTGGTCGGCGTCGGGGCAGCGCGATGGTCAGTACTCGGTCGACGTAGAAATTGATGCTGCGTGTCTTGCCATGCTGTACGAGGCAGGGTTCGCTGTCCTGTCCGAGGAGAGCGGGCGAACGGGGCCGGATGGCGAAGTGGCGCCTACACACGTTGTCGTCGTCGATCCGCTTGACGGTTCGACGAATGCGGCGCTCGGCTTGCCATGGTGTGCAACAGCGTTATGCCTGGTCAGCAATGGTGTTCCGACGGTGGCGATGGTTGCAAATTTACGCACCGGAACGCGCTACACAGCGGTGCTCGGCGGGGGAGCGCAGCGGAACGGACATCCGATCATTGCAGGCTCGATGGAGCGGTTAGAGGACGCAATCATTGCGGTCAATGCTCGGCCCCCAGCAACTTTCCGGCCAGCGCAGTACCGCTCGATGGGAGCAACGGCACTCGATATTGCGTCCGTAGCGGCTGTCGGTGGATTCCACGGAACGATCGATTTCGACGAAGACCGGATCGGGGTGTGGGACTATCTGGCAGCAATCACGATCGTTCGTGAGGCTGGTGGCGTTGCTGCCGATGCGCTCGGCCGGGATCTAATCACGCTCGACCACAACGCGCGTCGTCGGCCGGTTACGGCTGCTTCGCAAGGGTTGCTCGACGAACTGCTTGCGGCCGGGCGGAGCAGCTGATAGCTAGTCGGGGAGCGATATGCTTTCGGTTCGGGTTGTGCACGGCGGGACGGCTGTGGTTGGCGCCCGCGCCGATTCAATCGTGGAAGGTGCTGTCCTCCGCTGGCGAATCGCATAGGAATACGCAGGCGACCAGCGGCGACTTGGTCGCCGACCCGTACCGATTCTGGTTTTGGTTCTAGGTTCAGTGACCTCGGGCCTAACTGGGGGTGACTATGACTCGCCTTCAGGGAACGGTTGAGTGCCGCTACGCTCGCGTGCGTGTCGGGCGCATAGCTCAGTTGGCTAGAGCGCTTCCCTTACAAGGAAGATGTCGGGGGTTCGAGTCCCTCTGCGCCCACCCCGCAAACCCATATGTAGCAACGGTTGTCAGGAATCGGTCTGC
>Ga0115572_10002608_pt1 | contig 14326 bp, 13 predicted proteins | sample COGITO_mtgs_1206_FD_88681 | JGI IMG/M metagenome (GOLD analysis project Ga0115572, IMG submission 88681) | Pelagic marine microbial communities from North Sea - COGITO_mtgs_120607 | ecosystem: Environmental > Aquatic > Marine > Epipelagic | place: Germany:Helgoland, sampling site Kabeltonne... | reverse complement strand
GGAGCCGGAGCCGGAGCCGGAACGATGGCAGGCGGCGCATCCACGACAGGAGCGGGCTGTGGCGTTACACCGATGACGTCGATGTGGTTGAGGACGTCGTCACGGGTGATCCGACCGCCAGGGCCCGACCCGGTGATCGCATCCGGATCGATGCCGTGTTCGTTGACCAGGCGACGCACCACAGGAGAGAGCAAGCGGTTGTCGCCGGCCTGCGCCATTGCGTCACTCGCTCCCCGGACCGGTGCGGGTGCAGGTGCAGGTGCAGGTGCAGCGAGTGGAGCGGGCGCAGGTGCCGAGGCGGCTGCTGGCATCGACTCGAGTCTGTGTGCTCCCGCTGGCGCCTCGGCGGCAGATGCTACGGCAGCTCCATCGCCGACAACGGCGATGACCGTACCGACCTCAACCGTGTCGCCCTCCTGGGCGCGGATCTCGGTCAGCGTCCCCGAAACCGGAGACGGCACCTCGGTGTCGACTTTGTCGGTCGAGACCTCGAAGAGCGGCTCGTCCTCAGCCACCTCATCACCCACAGCCTTGAACCACTGGGTAATCGTGCCTTCGGTGACGGTTTCACCGAGCTGCGGGAGGGTGACGTCTGCCATGTTCGTGTCCTTTGTCCTTAGTATCTCAACCGAGATCTGTCTGCTGCGAGAGGTGGGTCGGATCGGTTCGTCAGCCGTTGAAGTTGCGACCGGTCAGCGAGAGCACCGTCTCACCAAACAACTCGCTCAAACTAGGGTGGGGCTGAATGAACTCCGCCACTTCGTCGACGGAGGCTTCCCAGTTGACGGCGAGATACCCACCGGACAGCTGCTCGGTCACCCAAGGGCCCACCATATGCACGCCAAGAATCTGGCCCGCAGAACCGTCGGCACGCTTCTTTGCGATGACCTTCACGAGCCCCTCGGTTTCGCCAAGAATCATTGCGCGGCTATTGAACTTGAAGGGATGCTTGGCAACCACCACATCGTGCCCTGCGTCCTTCGCCTGCTGTTCGTCAGGACCTGCCCACGCGACTTCTGGGTGGCAGTAGATCGCCCATGGCACTCGGTCGTACATTACGGGCATAGGGTCCTCGCCAAGCAAATGCTTGATCACTAGGATCGCCTCTGCGTAGCCGACGTGCGCAAGCTGCGGCGTGTTGATCAGATCGCCGACGGCGTAGACGCCGGGCTCCCCGGTCTGGCAGTACTCGTCGACCACCACGAACCCGCGCTCGTCGACCAGAACGCCGGTACCACCGAGGCCGAGTTGATCTGCGAAGGGCCGCCGGCCGACCGAGACGACAACCACATCGACTTCGATCGATTCGCCATCGCCGTACGAAACGACGGTGCCGCCGGAACCGTTGGGCGTGTGGCCGCTGACCATCACCCCGGTCTTGATTGCGATCTTCTTTTTCTTGAACGACTTCTCGACGACTTTGGCGACGTCCCTGTCGAGGCCGGGCAGGATTTTCGGCAGCCCCTCAAGGATGGTGACCTCGGAACCGAGGTCGGAAAAAGTCGACGCGAATTCGCAGCCAATGGCACCGCCTCCGATGACCGCTACCCGGTCAGGGAGCGTGCTGAGATCCAGAACCTCGTCGCTGGTCATGATCGGGCCACCGCGTTCAAAGCCGGGAATTAGGCGCGGTACTGAGCCCGAGGCAAGCATCACGAAGTCGCCGGTGATCGTCGCTGATCCACCGTCGTCGAGCGTCACGTCTACGGTGCGGCCTGCCCGCAGCGAACCGACACCGTTAAAAACCTCGACCTTGCGTCCCTTGCACATCGCTCCGATGCCGCTGACAAGGCCCCTGACGATGCCCTGCTTGCGTTCCTGCGCTCGAGCAAACGCAACCGATGCCTTACCTCCCGTTTCGATACCGAAGTCGGCGGCATGATCGACGTGGCGTTTTACCGCCGCGGTCTCGAGAAATGCCTTTGCTGGAATACATCCTCGATTGAGGCAGGTGCCGCCGAGAGCGTCCTTCTCGACGAGGGCGACGTTTAAGCCGGCTGAGGCACCGTAGAGAGCGGCGGAGTACCCGCCGGGGCCTCCACCGATGACAACGAGATCGAAGTGGTCGGATGCTGAACTCACAGACGTTTACCGTAGCGCTCTACTTGACCGTCGGAACCGTGGACTCGCAAGTGACCGACCGGTAACCGGTACTCAGACCACCATGACCCTGATCACACCTCGACGAACGCTCTCACGGCAACACAGGACTGAGTTCAGGTGAGACGCCAGGTGGCCTGCTGTTCACCGCGTCGCATGATCAGCACCCGGCTCGTTCCATCCACCTCGCCGACGTCGAACTCAATCAGGCATCGCGTCCGCACTTCGGTGATCCCGTCACAGCGATCACCCTCGGCGGGACCGAGTGCCGAGAGCTGCCGATCTCCTGTGACGAGCCGAAAGCTGTCGATTCCATCGGTGTCGTCGACCCCGCCGATCTCCATTGCGACGATCAGCCTGTCGCCGAGCAACTCAGAGTCAAGCACGACAACTCGGGCGTCACCGACCGCTGCTTCTTCACCGAGAGGTGTCGCCTCGCTCGTCGTCTTTTGTCCGGACAACTGGAACAGCAGAGCCCCGCCGGCAAGCAGAATCATCAACGCCGTTCCGACCGACAGGAGCAGCAGGGTGCGGGTCTTCATGAACCGATTAGCCTACGGACGATGAACAGGCCCGAAACCGTCCCGGTCGGGCGCCGTTGCGCCATCTACGGTCGGTACTCTCATGCCATGTCGTCTCGTCGACCCCCTCGAATCGCCGCTCTTAGTCTCGTTGTCAGCCTCGCAATCGCTGCGTGTGGGGGCTCCGACGCCGCCGGGGACGATGCGGCTGCTGTGCCCGAGGCGGCCGAGCAAGTGGCTGCGCCGGGCTCCGACGGGAGCTCGGAACCAGCCGGTGATACGCCCGAGATTCTCCGGTTCACCAGCCCACTCGTCGGCGGTGGCGAGCTCGATGCCGCCAGCCTCTCGGGGAAACCGACAGCGTTCTGGTTCTGGTCACCGACTTGAGGCACCTGTAACCGTGAAGCCCCCTCGGTCGAGGCGGCAAGCATTAAGTACCAGGACCAGGTCAACTTCGTTGGCGTCGCGTGGACTGGCTCGGAGGAGTCGTACCAAGGCTTCGTCGACAAGCATGGCCTTACCTTCCCGCAGATCAACGACGACCCGGGTGACGTCTTCTCCCGCTTCGATGTCGCCTTCCAGCCTGCGCTCGTCGTCGTGAAGACCGACGGCGGTACCGAAACGGTTGCAGGAGCGGTCGACGAGAGTCTGCTCGACCAGATCATTTTCGAGTCCATCTGAGACGATCCAGGAGAAGCCGACCCGGCTTCGAACCTGAGCGCCTCGACGGGGCTGACGTAGGACGTTGGTCGAAGTCATGGCTGAGTGCCTCGGGTTAACGAGATCGGCCGTACTCTGCCGGTATGCGTATTGCGATCACCGGGGCGTCGGGCCTCATCGGAACAGCTCTCTCACAGCGCCTGCAACGCGACGGTCACGAGGCCGTCCCTGTGGTCCGCCGAGCGCCTGGCGACAACGAGATCGGCTGGTCGATCTCGGAGAACCGGATCGACGACGGTGCCTTCGAGGGAATCGACGGTGTTGTGCACCTCGCCGGCGCCGGCATCGGCGACCGCCGATGGACCGATGAATACAAGCGTGAGATCCTCGACAGCCGAACCGTCGGCACCGCACTGGTGGCGAACGCCGTCGCAGCGGCCACCAACGGTCCGAAGGTTCTGCTCGCCGGCTCGGCGATCGGGTACTACGGCGCCAGCCCCAGCGACACCTTCGACGAGACCTCCCCCGCCGGCACTGGCTTCCTCGCCGAGGTCTGCGGGGCCTGGGAAGCTGCGGCCGCCCCTGCCGGCGGTGGCGACGTACGCGTGACGTACTTGCGGACCGGCATCGTGCTGTCCGCCAATGGCGGCGCGCTAAAAAAGCAACTCCCGCTCTTCAAGTTCGGTCTCGGTGGGAAAATGGGCTCGGGCGACCAATGGCAGAGTTGGATTCACATCGATGACGAGGTCACAGCGATCATCCATCTCCTCACGAGTGACTTGGCCGGCGCTGTCAACCTGACCGCACCCACCCCGGTCACCAATGTCGAGTTCACGAAGACGCTCGGGGATGTTCTCGGCCGGCCGACTTTCCTCCCGATCCCGAAGTTCGGTCCCAAACTCGTCCTCGGCGGCGAACTCGCCGACAATCTGCTTTTTAACGGGCAGAAGGTGGTGCCGACCGCACTGCAGGCCGACGGTTACGAGTTCGGGTTCCCAACACTCGATGGCGCGTTGCGCGACTTGCTCAAGAAGTGAACGAACAAGTGGGCGGCGCCTCCCCAGTGGACGATCCCGTCATCATCGTCGGCGCCGGCCTGGCCGGATTGTCGTGTGCCGTTGGCCTGCACGAAGCCGGCCACCGGGTCGAGATCCACGAGGCATCCGACGGCGTCGGTGGTCGAGTACGCAGCGATGTCGTCGACGGATTCACACTCGACCGCGGCTTCCAAGTTGCACTCACGGCCTACCCCGAGATGCACCGCCAACTCGACATAGACGCGCTCAACCTCCAAGCATTCGAGCCGGGTGCGCTCATCTGGAGGAACGGCAAAGGGTCGGTGGTGTCGGACCCATTGCGGCGACCGACCCGACTCGTCTCGACGGCGACAGCCCCCATCGGCAACCTGCTCGACAAGGCCCGCATTGCGCTGCTCCGGGCTCGTCTGCGTCGGGTGCACCCGACGCGGCTCCTTGCGGGCGACGACATCACGACGGCCGAAGCGCTCGACGCCGATGGTTTCTCGCCGAAGATGATCGATCGGTTCTTCCGACCACTCGTCGGCGGCATCCAACTCGACCCTGAACTGCGCGACAGTCGCCGGATGTTCGACATCATCTTCAGGATGCTGGCCGACGGCGACTCGGTCGTTCCTGCGGCCGGGATGCAGGCGATCCCCGATCAGCTGGCCGCCCGGCTTCCCGCTGACTCCATCCACCTCGGGCAGCGCGTGACGGCAACCTCGGCCAGATCAATTCGACTCGACAGTGGCGACAAGATCGACGCTGTTGCTGTCGTGGTCGCCACCGATGGGCCGACGGCGAGCGACCTGCTCGACATCGGCCGCGTCGAGTCGAAGGCAGCAGGATGCGTTTACTTCGCCGCCGACGCCGCTCCGACCGACACGAAGTGTGTCGTTCTCGACGGCACCGGTGCCGGCCCGGTCCTCAACGTCGCAGTCATGAGCAACGTGGCATCGACCTATGCGCCCACCGACCGCCATCTCATCGCAGCCGCACTTCCCGGCCGAGCCGATGGAGACCTTGAAGCAGCCGCTCGCGCCCAGCTCCGCGACTGGTGGGGCAGCCAGGTCGACGGCTGGGAACACCTGGCCACCTACCGGATCCCCCACGGACAACCGCGTCAGGCCCCGCCGTTCGCACCCAAACAAGCTGTGCATCTCGACGACGGGCGTTTCGTGTGTGGCGATCATCGCGACACCGCCTCGATCCAAGGCGCCCTCTACTCCGGGCGCCGTTGTGCCGACGCTGTGGCCGCGGCTCTCGATGCCGAATCGTCTGCTCTGTTCCAGAATTCCCACGTTCCGCACTCCACGAAAGTGACCGACCATGACTGACGCATCATCTCCCCGCCACATCGTTTCGGTCGACGATGCTCCCGATCGCGTCGAGCGACGCAGCATCGTCATCGATGCCACGACGTCGGCGATCTTCGACATGTTGGCCGACCCGTCACGCCACCACGAGTTCGACGGCTCGGGCACGGTGCGGGCGAGTCGCGACTCGGCCCCTGAACGACTGTCCGAAGGCGCCAAGTTCGGTATGGACATGAAGCTCGTCGTCCCGTACCGAATGACAAACGAAGTCGTCGAGTTCGTTGAGAACGAGACGATTGCCTGGCGCCATCTCGGCGGGCACATCTGGCGGTACCGGCTTGACGAGATCGACGGCGGAACAAAGGTCACCGAGGAATTCGACTGGCGCACTGCGAAGGCGCCACCGTTCCTCAAGTTGACGGGTGCGCCCAGTAGAAACGCGACTTCGATCGAAAAAACGCTCGTGCGAATTGCGGCGCTCGTCGGCCCGGATGCGACCAGATAATTCACCACGGTTGACGACGCATCGCCGGTGACCGCACACCTTCGATCACCGGGATATCCTCAAGGGATGTCGTCCACCTGGCTCACCGATCGTGAGATGGCGGCATGGCGGTCGTACATCGAGACCTACGGCGACCTCTCGGCCGCACTGGAGCGCGATCTGGCCGAGCATGGCCTATCTATCGGCGACTATCAGGTGCTCGTCTATCTATCCGAAGCCGACAACGACTCGATGCGAATGTGCGACCTTGCCGACGTGCTGCAGCTGTCACCAAGCGGGTTGACCCGCCGACTCGACGGCCTCGTCAGCAGCGACCACGTGACCCGCCAGCCTTCCTCAGTCGACGGGCGCGTGATGATGGCGGTACTCACCGACGCCGGACGCGAGCTGCTCACGCGGACAGCACCGCACCACGTTCAGAGTGTGCGCCGACATATCTTTGATCACCTGAGCTCGGACCAAGTCGATGCGATGGCAACGATCTTCGCTGCGATATCCGCCGGTCTGGCGGCCGCCGAGACGTCGACCAGCGGCGTCGCCTAACCCGGTCGCCACGATGACTCCACTCCCACGCGGCTTCACGGCGTACGTTGCGAACATCGGCATTAAGGATGACACCGATGATTTCGTCGTAGTCACCGCGGAACGCCCCGTTCCCTGCGCTGCCCTCTTCACGAAGAGTCGCTTTGCCGGACCGAGCGTGGTCGTCAGCCGCGAACACGTGTCGAACGGAGTGGCCCAAGCGGTCGTCGTGATTTCGAAGAACTCGAACGTCGCAACTGGGCAGGCCGGCCACAACGACGCCGTCGATGTAGCGACTGGCGTCGGCGACCGCCTGGGTGTTGACCCAACCAACGTGGTGGTTACGTCAACTGGGGTGATTGGTCGCCGCTACCCAATCGACCGAGTACGGGCCGGAATTGCGGCGTTGCCGCCGAAGCCAGCCGGCACCGATGCCACCGCAGCTGCCATCGGCATGATGACCACCGACACGGTGGCCAAAGTGGCCGCAGCGACCGTTACCGGCAGCGATGCCAGGATCGTCGGCATGGCAAAGGGTGTCGGCATGATCGAGCCCGACATGGCGACCCACATCTCGCTCGTGTTCACCGACGCCGACGTGTCGTCTGACCAGCTCGACGCCACGTTCCGCCGGGTGGTCGACCGCACCTTCAACTGCGTAAGCATCGATACCGACACCTCAACAAGCGATTCGTCAGTGATCCTTGCGTCGGGTGCTGCCGGATCGGTCGACCTCGCAGCGTTCGAGTCCGCTCTTGAGTGCGTGTGTCTCGATCTGACGAAGCAGATCGCGCGTGACGGCGAGGGTGCGACTTCCCTGATCGAAGTTCGCGTCGACGCCGCAGCCGACGTCAGGCAGGCGAAGCGAGTCGCCAAGACAATCGTGAACTCACCACTCGTTAAGACCGCCGTCCACGGCGGTGATCCGAATTGGGGTCGCGTAGCGATGGCGATCGGTAAATGTTCCGACGACATAGGGATTAATCAAGATCGAGTGGTGATCCGATTCGGGACGACCGAGGTGTACCCGGAACTGCTTGACGACCATGCGCTCGGCCAACTGTCAACGTACATGCGATCCGAGCACGTGATGATCCACGTGTCGCTCCAGACCGGCACCGCCGAAGCGACCGTCTACGGCTGCGACCTGAGCGACGAGTACGTCCGCTTCAACGCCGACTACACCACCTGATCGGACCGTCATCCCGCCGGGTGGGGATCGCAAGCGGGTCAGCTGACGGTGACGGCGGGGTAGAACGCCACGTGGTCCTTGATCTCCGCTGCTTTCTCTTTCGGCTCGGGGTACGACCAGGCGACGTTTGCTGCGGTCTCTCCATCCACGCTGGCATCGCGGTAGCTGGCGTCGCCCTTCCACGGGCAGTACGTCGACTTACCGGTCGGCTCGGAGAAGAACTCCGAATTCACCGACTGCGGAGGAAAGTAGCGGTTGTCTTCGACCAACACCGTCTCGTCGGACTCTGCGATGACCTGACCGTTGAATACAGCTTTCATAAAATTCATAACCGGCAGACGAGCGGTGGTGTTCCTCGAACCAGTCGAAAACGCCAACGGCCGAACCTGTCAAACGAGTCCGGCCATTGGCTGATCAATTGATTTGGTTTGTCGAAGTGATCGAGTTTTTCGAGCGCCAGGTGCGAGGCGGGGAAGGTGCCTGAGGGCACCGACGAGATCTCGCAACGCCGCGATCGGGCGAAAGACGATTACTTCGGGGGCATGCGGATGCCGCCGTCGACACGAATGGTCTCGGCGTTCATGTAGCTGTTGGTGACACATTCGGTCACCATCGACGCCAGTTGCTCGGGATCGCCGAGGCGCTTCGGGAACAGCACGCCCTTTTGGAGGTTTTCCTTGAACTGCTCGCTGGCTTCGCCCTCCCCGTAGATCGGCGTGTCGATCAGGCCGGGCGCAACGGTGTTGACGCGAATGCCGGCGGCCGACAGGTCACGAGCGATCGGCAGTGTCATTCCGACCACGCCGCCCTTCGACGCGGAGTAGCTCGCCTGGCCGATTTGGCCGTCGAACGCCGCGACTGATGCGATGTTGACGATCGCACCTCGTTCACCGTGTTCCATCGGCTCGGCGGTGCTCATCGCAGTCGCCGCGATGCGAATGGCGTCGAACGAGCCGATCAGGTTGATCGCGACGACTTTCTTGAAGGCATCGAGGTTCGCAGCTGATTCGAGGGTGCCGTCGCGGCCGATCGTGCGTTGCGCCCAGCCGATACCGGCCGAGTTGACGAGCACTCGCACCGGACCCATCGACTTGGCCATCTCGACTGCGTTGATGATGTCGTCGGTGTTTGTGACGTCCACCTTTGCGAACGCTCCGCCGGTCTCGTCTGCGAGAGCTGAGCCGGCCTCCTCGTTCAGGTCGGCGATGACGACCTTTGCGCCGCGAGCGGCGAGCATGCGGGCAGATGCGGCTCCGATTCCAGAGGCCCCACCCGTGACGATTGCACTTGCACCATTGATGTCCATGGGGACGACGCTAGATGGCCGATGGTTGCGCTGTGCAATCGTCGGCGACGCGGTCAGCTTGGGATCGGGCCGACGGCAAATCGCGTGTCGACCAGGCGGACCGGTGCCGCACCGAAGAAACTCGGGTCGTCACCGCCGCGAAACCAGCCCGCGACGTCGACGACGACGTGACTGGATCGGTTGACGTAGACGCACACCGTCCCATCGGCACCGATCGGGGCAATGACCGCATTGGCTCGGTTGCGGCCGGCCACGTAGTTCAAGTTTGATGCGAGTGGACGGTCACTGCCGCACGGCCAGACCGTGGCGAATCCGTCGGCACTCGGCCGCACTACCGTGAGGTTCATGGCGACGGCGCTCGCGTCGCTTGGGATCACCATCGGACTCGCAGGATCATCCGGGTTGTCGAGCTCGGCACCGCCGACCTGGATCCGCAGCGAAGTTGCCGCCTGAACCGGGCCCGGTGCGGCGCCGACACCGACGCGGGTGTCGACAAGCCGCGTCGGGCTTGATGCCGTGAACGGGGTCTCGGCGCCGGGAGTGGAAACATCAGAACCTCCGAAGTAACCGGCGAGATCGACGATCACCTCTGCAGACGTGCTCGTGTGCACGCAGATCGAGCCGTCGTCACCGATCGGCGCGATCACACCGTTTCCTGTGGGGGTCGTGCTGGCGAAGTTGACGTTCGACGCAAGCGGCCGCGGCGTTCCGCAGGGCCAGACGGTGGCGAATCCCTTGCTCGATGCCTGCGTGATGGTCACGTTGACAGCGACGGCCACCGCATCGCTGGGCACGGTGACGCGGGTGCCACCAGGCAGTCGCGCTGCGACGCCGACTACCGGAATCGACAGCGGCGACGACGGGGCGACCTTCGACGACCGACCGCCAAGTCCGCTGCGGGTGTCGACTCGCCGCTCGGGCCGCAGCCTAACGAACGGCTCGACGGCATCCGCCCCGTCGGAATCGCCGAACCACCCGGCCACGTCGACGACAAGGTTCGTGCCGACCGACGAGTAGAAGCACACGGTTCCCTCGTCGCTGATTGGTGCGATCACGTTGTTCGCAATCACTTCTCCGGCTTGAGCATTCAGGCTCGACACGACTGGGCGTTCGTCCTCACATGGCCAAACGGATGCGAAACCCCGACTGTTCGGTCGAACCATCGTGACGTTAAGCGATACACCGGTCGCCTCTGACGGAATCGACACCAACGCCCCGGATGAGGATGGCACCAGAGCTCCGACGACCGGCAGTTCGATCCGTTTCGGCGGGGAGAGGTAGTGCGTCGGGGTGAGATCGAGGATCTGCTCGCGGAGCCAAAGCGAGAACTCCGCCTCGCCGGTTGCAGTGAGATGGACTCCATCGCTACTGAACCAACGCGAACGCTCGGGCGTGTCGCTCGCTGCGTCCCAATCGAGCACGGTGAGGTTGCTCCAGCGACTCGGCGCCACGGCAAGTGCTGCGTTGGCAGCCGCGTAGAAGGATCCGCCACCGACGGTCCTGCGGATATCCGCCATGTTCACCCAGACCACGCGTTGCACACCTCGGGCGCTGAGCGCACTCATCATCGCGTCGATGTCGGATGGGAACGTCGCCGGATTGTCGTTGTAGCCGAGTTCGACTACTGCGAGAGCGAGACCCGTCGGCAGCGAGTTCGCAACAGTGACGCCGGTGCTCCCCGGACAGGACTCGCGAGTCGTGCACCTGCTGTCGGTCGCATCGAGGATTTGCGAGGCGTACGTGCCATCGGTGACCTGGCGGAACTCACCCGCCGAATTCGTGACACCGTTACCCACCGAGTCGCCGATGAAGGCCATCGACGTGCCGGTGGTGCTTTCGCGAATCACGCGGACTGTGAAACCGGGTGACCGGAGTCCGTACGCACGCTTGAAGTCCCATGCCTGCCTGCGATAGGTGCCATTGGTACCGGTCACCACGAGGTCGTCGAACCAGATGCCTTCAAACGCTTGATAGTTGGCCGATGTTGTCGGCGCCATCGTCGCGCCGGTGATTTTTCCGAGTCCGTGCTGCGCGGCGAAAGTGTCGGCGTCGATGATGCGTGTCCACCGGTGGTACGGGTTGGGAGCGGTGTCGTCACCGATGTCGGTCACCACCGGGAACGCCCCGCCTGCCGTGCTCGGACCGTTCGACGCCGAGAACTCCGTTGACACGATCTGGCCGGACGGCCATTTCCGGACGACGTTGGCCGTGGCGAGAATGGCGGCGTCAGTTGCGACGTGCTCGACGTTCGTGGTGGAACCGTTCGGCGAGCCCCGCGTCGCTGCGCCGCCGTACACCTGGCATGACGTTGTGTCACAAGTGGTGGCGTATCGGGTCGACGAGCCGTCGTAGGTGTAGCTGCGGTTCTGTGCGAGCCCGTAGGAGCGTGCTGCCACGGCCTGGGCCTTCACGGCGTTATCACCCGCCCCGTTGCCTGCGTAGGCCCAGCTGGCAGCGATCTCTTTGGGGATGACCCCACGGACGTAGTTCTCGGCGAGCACATCGTTGACAACGCGATTGCCGCTAGAGGTGTGGACAACTTCGACCGCGCCGCGGTAGTGCGTGATGGATCCTCCGGAGGAGCACACCCCGAGTACGTCGCTGCTACTAGTGCCGGCGGCTTCTCCATCTGCGGCAGTGAATCGGACCGGACTGCCGACACTCTGGACGTGGGTGCCGATCTTTGTCCAGTTGACCGAACTCCCCGACGCGGCAATTTGCGCCCGTGCCGATGCAGCGTCGTCGGTGTTCCACCGACTGCCATCAATCTGAAGCGCCCGGCTCGCCTGCCACGCGGCGAGGAAGCCCCTGGTTTGCGGACCGAAGTAGCCGTCGATGACGATGCCGGCGGCGGGTGGATGGAAACTCCGCAGGAAGCGCTGGACACGTTTCGCGTCCGCGTTGTAGGCCGACTGCTCCACGACCGGTCCATCGGGCACGGTAAGCGAGGTGCTACTGGGGCATGCCACCGTGTTTGCCTTATAAATATCGAAGACCCCGGAACTCGTCTCGTTGGCACGCATCGCTGGGGCCGTCTGGCCATTCCAGCGCACGCCGCTGCCATGGGAGATGACACCGACGTCACCCATCCCGTCGTACTTTGTCAGTCGGACGTCGATGCGCTGGTTCGCTGCGGTCGTCCCTGAAATAGTCCCGCCGTAGTAGTGACCCAGGATCTGCTGCCAATTCCAGCCGTGGTCGACCGCATAGCCGTAGGCCCCCCACTGGCTCATTCCACGACCATGGCCGTTGCCGGTTCCTTCGACCACGATCGCGATGATGTCGTCGGGTGCCGCTTGGACTGTCGGCGCAGAAGAAACTGACGGGACGACCACGGCGGCTGACGCAAGCACTGCAGCGGCGAGGGCGGCGGCGCGGCCACGTGACTGGGGTGCCAATGTCATGTCATCGTAATGTAATGTGCGGGAACGCAGTCTCGACGTCAGCATGAGTGTTTTATCGGCAGGTCTACTGCCTCGCTTGAATCTCTCTCTGCCGCCGATGCGAGTGGTACGACCGCAACCGATAACTTCGGCGGCGATGGAACGAGTGGTCGTGTACACCGACGGAGCGTGCAGCGGGAATCCTGGCCCGGGGGGATGGGGCTGGGCGGTGTCTCCAGAGGGGGAACCGCATGGATCAGGCGGCGAAGCCGCCACCACGAACCAGCGAATGGAGGTGTACGCCGTGCTTGATGCGATCCGCTCACTCGGCGCTAACGGCGCTCCGATCGAAATCGTCTCCGACTCGACCTATGTCGTGAACTGCTTCCGTGACCAATGGTGGGTCAAGTGGGAGAGGAACGGCTGGAAGAACTCGAAGAAGCAGCCGGTCGCCAACACCGACCTCTGGAAGCCCCTGATCGATGTCGTGCGTAACGGTAACGTGACGTTCACCTGGGTGAAGGGGCACAGCGGGCACCCGATGAACGAACTCGCTGACCGTCTTGCGGTCGCAGCAACACCGCGCTGAAAAGAGCGCCCGAGTTGAGAGACGCTCAGCTAGCGGCTTGTCAGAGGAGGTCGAGCGCGGCTCGAATCATCTGCTCGCCGAGAAAGTCCGTCGCAATGATCTGCGCCGCCTCTGGGCTGACGTGGACACCGTCGGGGCGCAGGTCGACGTCATCGGTGTATCCGGCGTCGTCGAAGTACTCGAGGAGGTCGACCACGTAGACCTCACCCGGATTGGCAGCGACGACTTCTTCCATCACCTCGTGCAGAACTGCGTGGCGCGCCGGCTGCTCTTGCGCGGTCCCGCGCGAGAGCCACAGCGGATTTGGAATCGGTGCCTTCACCCACACCACCGCACCGGCACCTTCCGCCAGCAGGGCGTCGGTCACGCGGGTGAAGTCGAAGCGCAGCCTGGCCCGCATCTCGTCGGTCTCAGTGGCGAACCCGTCACCGCCGTCCCATCGACGGTCGAGAACGTCCCACGAAGTCGTCACCATCAAGACGACGTCAGCACCGGTTTCGGCCACACGGTCCGGAAGGTCGCGTTCGAGCCAGTCGGAGCAATCGTCGCGTACGTCGAACCACTCACCTTCGAGCAGATACTCGCCATCGCGTACGAACCCGCACCCTCGCTCGACATTCAGTTCCGCCTGCGCGGTGTCGGGCGACGCCGCCGCCCAACTCACCACACCGTTGCCATATGCCTCGCCGGTCGAATCGCCCGCGACGATCATCCTGACCGGACGGCTCAGCTCCGGAATTGGTGGAATCGTGCTCGTCGTGGTGGTGGTCTCGGCCGATGTTGCCGATGGCTCGGTGTCAATGTCCACCGGTGGCTCCGGCTCGCTCGGCTGCTCGACCGCCGTGATCGCCGATTCGGTGATGATCAACGGGGCGTCGTCGGTGTCGAGCGCCGCAGCTTCGACTACCTCAGACTCGGTCGCCCAGTAGTCACTGTCCGCCCCGGGCACCATGATCACCGCCGCGACGATCACCGCCGCGGTGGCACCACCGGCAGCGACCAGCGTCGGACGGATTCCGATACCGCCGGCCTTGCGGATCGGCTGCTCAAAGAGCATGAACGAGAGCTGGGCCACGCCGAGGGTGAGCATCATGCGCAATGCGAACAGTGCGGGCCCGTCGATCCCGGTGCGCTCGTCGTTCATCACGACGAAGATCGGCCAGTGGAACAGGTAGACGCCGTAGCTGATTCGGCCGAGCCAGACCAACGGCGC
>Ga0115572_10002600_pt1 | contig 14355 bp, 12 predicted proteins | sample COGITO_mtgs_1206_FD_88681 | JGI IMG/M metagenome (GOLD analysis project Ga0115572, IMG submission 88681) | Pelagic marine microbial communities from North Sea - COGITO_mtgs_120607 | ecosystem: Environmental > Aquatic > Marine > Epipelagic | place: Germany:Helgoland, sampling site Kabeltonne... | reverse complement strand
CCGACGCCCTCGCCGGTGTTCTCTCGCAGGCCCCTGAGCGCGAGGCAGCGCAAGGTGCTCAACGAGCGCGTCCTCGCGCGTCCGCCCCCCGGGCTCGGGGGAGGAAACGTCGGGGCGCCGGGATCTGGCCTGTCGCTGCAGGCGTCGCGGCAGCAGGCTGAGCTCTTCAAGGGCCTCACGCAGCAGCTCTCCGGGCTCTCCGCCCTCGGTCTAGGTAACGTGCCCGCGCTCGAACAGTGGCGCAAATCCTCGAATCAGACGGCAAAGCCAGACGGCAAAGTCGGAGGACGAACGGGACCTCGGCGATGCAGCTGCTGCGGCGAGCTCGGGCACAACAAGCGAAGCTGCCCGGTGGCTTTCCAGCGAGACGTCGACGCGTTGACGGGTAAACTAACCGGGGGCGCGACGGACGGCGAGGCCATCGGTTATCTCCAGTCGGGCGGCGCCCCGGCTCCCGAGGTGAGAGACAAGGTGAGAACCGAACGTCCCCTCTCCGAGGACGACGTCGACCTGGAGGAGTACTTCGAGGACAAGTACCGAGACTTTTACGAACGGAAGATGACCCCGCATCCCCCCGCGCCGTGGCGGGTCGTACCGGACGAACCGAGGGGACCCGCCCGGAAGCAATCGACCGCCGCGATCGAGCGTGAGCCCGCGGATGAACCAAAAGCCGGGGGACGACCCCGCGGCAGGCCCAAGCTCTACGCTCGGGTCATACAGCCCGCGACGGATGCCAGGTTTGGACGCGCGTTCCGCCCAAAGACGTGCAGCGTGTGCGGGTCCCCGGACCACAACAAGCGTTGGCACGACGTAAAGCGGGACGGGGTGACGATGGAGAAAGTGTACCCGGAATCGACGCGGTGCTCGGTGTGCGGCGAAGTCGGCCACAACTCGCGGGGCTGTCCCAAAAAACTGGACAGGCCGAGCGGCTACGGCTACGCCTACGGTTACGCGTACGGTCACGCGTACGGTGGGAGGTACGGCGGCGGTGTTTCGAGTCGCGACGTCGCCGATGCGCGGTCGGGAGAGGCGGTGTCGGTGAAGATACCGCGCGACAAGGGGAAGGAGCTCGAGGCGGCTGAGCTCTGGCTGCGGTCGCGAGCGCGGTGCCCGGAGGACTCGGTGTCCATTAAGAGCGCGTGCGTCAGGGTGGGATACAGCCGAAGTTACTCGCAGAACGTGTACAACTTGGCGAAGACTCTCATGGCTGAAGGGTGGACGGACGACGGCGGCGACGACGTGTGTGAAGTTGAACTCGACGACGTGAAGTCGTACGCGCCCGGGACGAACCCGGTTTTGATGTCCATCGACGAGGAGGAGCTGGCGACGCAGGCGGCGATGGACTGCATCAACGACCCAGGGTTACTGCCGGGCGACGCCGCGGTGCGCCGCGGTCTGAAGCGCGGGCAGGCGAACTGGGTGGGCATCCTTCGTAGGAAGATACTGGACGGCGGGACGATCGATAGGCTGCCGGTCAAGTCGGAGTCCCAGACAAGATACATCTAGTGCTAATTTTTTCAATGAGCAAAGAACTCATCCGATCTCTAGTGTCCCATCAGGGTCCGTAACTCGTCCATCTCGCGCTCCGTGATCGACGAGAGCTCCCGCGCCACCACGTGCACGTCCGTCCTCCCGTCGTCGTACGCCATGGACGCGAGGCACTGCCCCGGCGCGTCCCACGCCCGATCCCCGAGCTTCGCCAGCGCTAGGCTCGTGATCTTCTCCCTCTTCCCGAACCGTTCCGACTTCACCGCCCTCGACCCGTCGCCGGACAAAAGGTCAAAGGCACGCACGCAGCACTCGTCGTCGAGCACCAAGAACACGGACGGCCTCGCGGGCGACCACCGCGCGACAATCACCTTGGCGGAGGTCACCCCGTCCCACCGCCGCGACGCGAGCGAACTTGTCGTCGAGTACATCGCCACCGACCCTCCCTCGTACGCCGCGATGAACACCCCGGGAAAGTGGGGGTTAAAATCGAGCGACACGACCGCCTCGTTCGGCGCACTCGCCGCGGCGTGCCCCGCATCGAACGGGTCACACGGTACGAACGACTTGGGCGGCACGGGCGCGCCGTACCTCGCGCCGCGGAGCACCCGCCCGTCCTCGCCGGCTACGTAAAATTCAGCCGCGACGCCCACGCGGTGAGTCACCGCCATCGCCCGAGCCCGCCCGCACCGTTTACCCCCGCCCCCGTACGCCAGCGACCTCGCGTTTCGCATCAAACGCACGCGACTGCCGAACCTCAAGCCCATGTCCGCGATGGACGCGTCCACGGCCTCGCGCCTGGACAGCTCCGTCACCCTGAACGAAGATACCCGCCCCCAGCAGTCCAACGCGACTACGTGGAAATCGCCGCCTCTCCACTCCTGAGTCGAGCCTTGAGGACGAGTCGAGCCTGACTCCTGAGTCGAGCCTGACGTGTCAATCTCGCGACCGGGCGTGACCGGCGCGACGGCGGATACACCCGTGGAGACGTCGTCGAGCGCCACCCCGAGGGCGACGATCGAGCCCGGGGTATCGAGCCCGAGCTCGTCTCCCTCGTCGTCCGGCGCTCCCGACTCGGACCCGAACCCGTCGGTGCAATAAGAGGGCCGGCGTAAACACTCCCCGTCCGCCAACACCCCGGGCGGTACGTCATCCCCCCCGGCGCTCTCCGCGTGGACATCCGCGGGCTCGCGCAGGTCCCAAAGGCACAGCCCGCCCTCCTCAGTTCCAACGACGAGAAGGTGGTGCGAATCGCCCGGTCCCCAAGCGATCCGCGCCGGAACCCCTTCGCACGTCAACGCCCTACCCACCACGGGCTCCACGCCGCCCACGTCCCATACCAACACCAAACCCCGACCTGTAGGTCCGTGCGATTTGGAATCCGAGGGTGTGTACGCGATCGCGAGGGTCCGCGCGCCACGGGACCCTGGCGCGAAGGCTGCGTCGGCGACGGCTCGACCGTCAGTGAGCGTCGGGTGGTGAAACGCGGCGTACGACTCGGTGAGGGACCCGAGTTGGCTCGCCCTCGCGTGACGCTTCAGGTCGCCGCCCGCGCCGCCGATTCGCATCACGTCCGGGACGTGCCCCCTCGGCGGCGGCCGTTCGCGGAGCAACGCGTCCACGACCGCGCCCGCCCGTTGGATGAACCCGCCGAGGCGCTTATTCTTCGAGTGCTGCAAGTCCCCCGACGCGCGAGCCCACCGCGCCGCCCGGCTCGCCGCCATCTTCCGTCTCGAGCCACCCCCTTTGCCGGATGACCCCGCCTCCAGGACGTCGCGGCTGGCGACGAGATCCTCCGGGCACTGCGTCTGCACCGCCCGGCCCTCCGTGTCCTCCGTCTGCGCGTCCACGTCGCGGCTCGAGTCCGCGCCTCTCGTCTGACACGTCGCGAATTGAACTCGGGAGTACGGGCCGACGCCGCCGTGGAAGAGCTCGTTTACGGTCCTCGGTTCCCTGTCGATGATGGCGTCGGTGCCGCACGATGCGTCGGATGATGTCATGCGGACGTGGCGCGCGCGGATGACCATTTCCCATCGCGCCACGCGTTCGCGCGCGGCTTTGACCTGCGCATCCGTCAGCGTCTTCATGGCGCCCTTGCCCGGTAAGGACTTGACCTTGCGCTCGGGAACCCGCGTGTCGGCGTGCGAGTTGAAGTCGAAGGCCCTGTCGTCGAACCCGCCGACCGGTCGATCGTTCTCGTCCCCGTATCCGTATCCGTCGTCGTGTGGGTGCGGGGCGGCAGCCAGGAGCGCTCGCTCGTTCTCCTCGCGGATGGCCCGCATGATGTCAGTCTCCGGTCCTCGGTGTCCTTGGCCCTCGACCGCCCGACCCGCTTCGGGGGTGGGCGCCTCCTCCTCCTCGAAGTCATCGTCGTACTGTTCCTCCTCTTCAGTCTCTTCCTCGTCGTCCTCGAAGTCGTCGTCGTACTGCGAAGGGTGCGGATCGGGGTCGGGGTATCGGTCATGGGAGTTCAAGAGTTCAGAGTTCAGGTGCCGTAGTTTGAAAAAGTGTGAGACGACAGGCGGCGGTTCACGGGTCAGAGGGCGAACGTCGAGGTTCTCACCTCCTCGTAGTCGTCACCCATGACTGACGCGACGTCGTGAGGGCCACCCGCCTCCTCTCGCGTCTTCAGGCCCGCGTCCTCTGTGCCGAAGGGACGCGATGAACGGGCCGTGATGTTGACCTCGGCTCCCTTCGGGCTCGTCCGGTCCAAGAAAAATCGAAAAAACTGCCAGTGCCAACCTGGTCGCGTGGAATCCGAGAGCAGATCTCCCATTTCGGTAACAACAAGCTCAACTCGTATGAGTATTTAGTATCAGGTCTGCGACTTTTCGCAGCGTGGAAAGACGACGAGAGTCCGACTCGGCAGAGCTTCGATTTCCCCGATCGACACCAGCCTTCTCCGTAGAACGCGCACAGTGCGGCCGCGCGAATCGGGTCGCAGCTTATTGAAGCGTCAGGTTAGTCGGCGGGTGTGCCATGCCGACTAAATCGGCGGTGGAGGCCGCCATAGGCGCCGACGATGAGCTCGGCGAGGAGCTCCTGGAGAGCCTTCGGGACACGGTGAGTGCTCCGCTTTTTCGGGCCGGGCCGAATAATAACTCGTCGACCCACCCATCCCGCGACCGGTAACGCCGCGTTCCCGTCGCCGACGCGATGCCGACGCCCGAAACGACGCGATTCCTGACACCTCACTGACCCGTACGCATCGTCCCATCCGCGAACAGGGCATGTACAACTTCGCATCCGAGTTTGATCAACTGCAGGAGCACATCGGTACCCCGGACGAAGGGCCAGGTGAGAGCAACAACGACGATGATATCTCCCGCACCGTCCTCGGGGATAGGGCCGCCGTTCGGGGTGCCGGCGCGCGATCACGCGCGCCTTTCGCACTCCCCACGCGCCGCACTCGACCCCAGGACGATGATGACCCCCCAAGAACCACCCGCCGACCCGACACCGTCCACACCGCTGACCCCCGATCGTCCCCACCCCCCCAAAAACCAACAGGGCCGTCGGGTCTGGACGCGGAGCTCGGGTTCAACGGCGAGGGGGTTCACGTGCTCGGGGACCTGCCCTCGTCCGCCATGAAGGCGACGGGCGAACCCATGGTGGCGGGTTTAGACAGCACGATGGTCGGTAAAAACGCGGTCTCCGCCGCGGCCGAGGCGGTGGTTCACGCGCGGCAGCGGATCGACATGGTGCGCCCATCATCTTACTCTCGTGACCCCCGAGAAGATATTTTTGGATTTCACCCCAGGAACTGAACTTTCACGCCGGGGCCCCTCATCCACCTCGCACCCGTCCCCACACCCGGCTCGACGACCTCGTCCTGACCTCCCGTGTACGTTCTGACGTCTGTTCTGACCATTCACGCCACCCCACGAATTCCTTCACCCAGGTGGTATCCGAGAGCGGAGAGGAAAATGGAGGGGACCCGACGTCGCCGCCGCCCGCGACTGGCCGTGCCTCCGCGGGCGCGGCTGTGACGCCGACCCCCGAGCCCAACTCCGCGGCGAAGCGTCGACGAATCTCCCAGGGCGCCGGCAGCACGCCGGGTCCCAGCACGGGCGGGATGAACACGGCGGAGAAGGAGAAGGGGGGCAAGGGCCTGAGGCACTTCTCCATGAAGGTTTGCGAGAAGGTGGAGAGCAAGGGGACCACCACGTACAACGAGGTAGCCGACGAGCTCGTCGCCGAGTTCTCCAAGCCCGACGACCCGAAGTTCTGCGCGGACCAGGCGTACGACGAGAAGAACATCCGCCGCCGCGTGTACGACGCCCTTAACGTCCTCATGGCGATGGACATAATCTCAAAGGAGAAGAAAGAGATCACGTGGAAGGGTTTACCGGCGACGGCGAAGCAGGACGACCTGGAGTCCTTACGCGCGGAGAAGGCTCGGGCGCAGGCGAGCATCGAGAAGAAGAACGCGTACCTCCTCGAGCTGGTGGAGCAGTACAAGTCGTACCAGGCGTTGCTCCAACGCAACGCGGCGAGGGCCGCCGTGGGCGTGGTCCCGTCTGGGATCCAGCTGCCGTTCATCCTCGTGCAGACGAAACCCAACGCGACGGTGGAGGTTGAGATCTCCGAGGACCAGCAGGTGGTTCACTTCGACTTCAACTCGACGCCGTTCCAGATCCACGACGGGAACTTCGTGCTGGCGCAGATGAACCTCACGGAGAACTCGATGGCGAACCTGAACCTGGAGGCTGAAAAAGCAAAGTCGGAGCCGATCAACGGCCACGGTTTAAACGGCGGGGACGACGCGCTGGTGGGTGAGCTGGTGGGCGGACCGAGCGCACACGGGTCACCCAAGGGGAAAGTAAAGGGGAAAGTCAAGGGGGAGGCGACGGAGCCCGAGGTGAAGGTCGAGGGCGGCGGCCGCCGGGGTAAGAAAAAGTAGTAATTTTACCCCCGTCGGTTGGCAAGTGTTGCCGGGCTTCGACCGAGGAGGTCGACGCCACTGTAGTTTCTTAGCGCGGTGCCGGGGTGAACGTCACGGTAATATGTCGACGATCATGCCCGGGTGTGTATCACAAGTTGTGGATGAGATTGAAAAAGTTCTCTGCGCCGCTAAGTTAACCTGACTGAACGCCTTTTTAAAGCCGCTCGATGATCTCCTTGATGCGATCCTTCGAGTAAATCTCATACTTGGGCGCGACGGACGCCATGTCCACGTTGGCGGCGTTCACCTTCTCCTCCATGACCGCCTTGAGCGTGGACAGCGCCAGGTTCTCAGCCTCCTTCAAGGTCATGTCGTCCTTGTACTCCTCCTGCAGCGTGGTCTGCGCCCCCTCGCTGCCGCTTCCAATCGCCTTCGCCTTGTACGCGGTCCAGGTGCCGGACGGGTCGGTGTGGTACAGCTGGTAGCCGTTGTCGACGTCGTGGCCCGCGACGAGGAGCGCGACGCCGAAGGGTCGGGACATGCTGTCCTCGTCGTCCGTCCCGAAGTTGGCGCTGAGGGCGCAGAGGGACTGCGTCAGCGACCGAACCGGCATGCTCTCGTTGTAGGTGAAGAAGTGGTTCTGCGCCTGCACCCGTCCGTGCTCGACCATGCTCTGCGCGTCGGCGGTCAGCCCGCTCACCGCGCACGCCACGTGGGCGTCGATCTCCATGATCTTGTCCAGGCTCGACGGGATCATGAGCGGAGACTGCGTGCGCCTCTCCACCGCCAGCACGATGCCTTCCTGGGTCTGGATCGCGATCGCGGTGCTTCCCAGCTTGATCGCCTCGATGGCGTACTCCACCTGAAACAGACGACCCTCGGGGGAGAACGTGGTCACCCCGCGGTCGTACTCGCTGCGTGTCATGAACATGGCGCCCGCTCGTGTTCACCCGACCCGACGAAGGTCGACGACTCTCTAAAAGTTAAACCTAAGAAGTAGATCTGACGATACACAGAGCCGATCTGACCCTGTCAGCCCGCTTCGTCCCGAACTGGAGGCTTGAACCGAGTCTCCGGACTCTCTCACGCCACGCGTCGATGCACCACCGAACCGAACCGGTCGATCGCGCGCCACGAGTTGTGCCCGTCGGGTTCCCGAGTTCGACTACTGCGTGTTTGAACGGGTGGTTTTTCAGGATATTTTGGTGGTTTTCTATATATCAGTTCTATGAGCATTGTGTCGCAAAAACTCTATTTTCTATTTGGAACGTTGATGTGTAACATTACCCATAGGAACTACCAGCATCCAAATCGGGATGACGGACAAAAGTAAGATTCCTCCTTCCACGTGGAACACAAATTGGGCGCGGCCTCGGAGGAGGGCGCCACCAAGACCGTCGAGCTCCGGTTCCGGTCCGCATCGGAGTCGAGCATCACACGAGACGCCGCTGGTGGAGCTCTAGGACCCGTCCCGTTCGCTCGGCATCGGCTCGAAGGCTCGTCGAGGAAGGGCTGCCGCTTCAGGATAGGTTTCAAAGGATAGCCAACTTTTCGTGCGCAAGATGGTGAAGTACCAGATACTCACGCATCTGCCGTGCACGGCTCAGGAGTACATAGCGCTCAAGGACAGGCCGGACTACAAGGACTTTCAGCTGGAGATCGTCGGCGCGAGGGAGCACTCCAACACGCGAACGGTGGAGGACGGGTGGGTGACCCAGGTCATCATAAACAAGCCTGATATCAAGTTTCCCGCCATGCTCAAGCCCCTGCTCAGGGGCAAAGAGATCATCTTCACGGACAAACGGAGGTACCGCGAGCGCCAGGACACGCTCCCGCACGTGCAGACCCTCTCCACTAGCAACAACATCACCGACAGGGTGACGAACTGCGCCACGTTGTCCATCGATAACGTCACACTGAACTCGAGCGGCGAGGTGGTCTCGCGCGGCGCGCCGGGCGACGAAACCTGCGAGGTACACTTCGAGGGCGAGGTCACCGTCCGGCTCGGCTGGCTCAGCGGCAAGTGCGAGAACGCCATCGTGCAGAACATGAGGAACGCGTACGGGCGGTTCCCGGACGTCGTGCGCAAGTGGAAGGATCTGCAGGCGTTGAACGCGGAGGAGGAGCGGCTTTCAAACATCGACTCGTGCGCGACGACGCCGCGGGCTGGCAGCGTCGTCAGCGGGTTCCCGTCGTCGGCGAACGTGTCGCAGTACGACGGGTCGAGCGAGAGACGGGTCAGCGATGGGTCAGAGATGAAGAGCCCAAACTTCAAATCACCCGCTCGGAATAAGTCGCGGGTCGCCTCGATGGACGATTCGATCGATCTCGGACCCGACATGGCCGTCGGATCGTGGTGGGACGCGCTCTCGGGGCGGCTGCGACGACGGGCCGGGGCCATATCGGACGTGGTGGGGTCCATTCACATGATGTCGTCGTGCGCCAACGCGGCGGTGGAGTTCACGTCATCCGTGGGGTTCAAACTCCAGGCGCTGACGGAGCATCACTCAGAGCCGAACGGGTTGGACCTGATGACGGGAGAGTCAGACGACGAAGGGGCGGTGTTCCTGGGTCTGGGGAGCACTCCCGGCACGGAGATATCGACGCCGACGGAGGCGTCGGATAGCCCGCACAGCGTGCTGGAGGTGTCGGAGGGAGGATCGATACGGGCGAAATCGCCGGGTCCCCCCGTGGTCATCAACCCCACGGAGCCATTCGTGTTTCGGTCAATCTACGACGACGATTGATGTTGGATGCTATTTAATAGATACAGAGCCCCTAACGGCCACTACTCTTACTCACTTGTTAGCCTGCGCGTTGGAGAGCATGGTGTAGAGCAGCGGGAGTTTCCGTGAGTTTTCGTTCTCCCGCACGCGCAGTTCCCTGGCGAGAAAGTCGCGGTCAAACGGCGGGGTGTCCGGCTGGCCGCTCTCGGGCAGCATCACGGAGAGCGTGCTCCTGTACCTGTTGAAGACGAGGTACTCGCGGATGAGCTCGTTGATGATGAGGTTCTCGTTGGAGATGTCCGGTCGCTTGAGCCCCGTTCGGTCCTCGAGCGCGTTGGACACCTCCGCGCGGAGGTGCGCGCGCACGTTACCGAGCGCCCCGCGGTTCTCCAGCGTCTCCCTCAGCACATCCTTGAGCTCCTCCACCGTGGCTCCTCCTCCGGCCATCGCGTCCTACGTCCTCTTCCTCTCGATGTAAGTCGCACTGACTCGGTCTAGATGCCGAAGCGACGATTCAATACTCGTCTCGGTCGTCACCGGTTGTGTGCGACGCGCGTCAAGCCGGCGCTGCTCTCGTTGGATTCAAAAAAAATGGCCGGACAGGTCGGCTGCAAATTTCACCGCCAGAAACGCACCGCTTTGCCAAACGGGGGTAACAGCGGGACCATCGGATCCCCGAACGCCTCAGACCGCACGACGCGCGCGCGTCCGGGTTTGGACCCTTCCCAGAGGTACTCACGACCTTAGATACGCGGCTTGAACCCGGGTTCATCGCCCCGAACCCCGAGAACCCGGGAGAGGGGGCGTGTGGTGGCGTGTGTCGACAGGTTATTCGTGACGGGACATTTCATTTCGGGCGTCGATAGGTCGAGGAGACGGACATGGTGAAGTTCGATGTCATCTCCATCCTGTGCTGCGAGCCGGCGGTGTACATTCATGACAAGGACCATCCGTCGTACAAAAAGTTCCACGTGCGTGCCCCGTCCGATACCGCAACCCCGCCGACCCGCGTCGACGTGGTCGCGGGTTCCGAGAAAACCAATTTGTTAACCTCCTGACCCGAGCGAGATCCGTCCACCCAACGTCCAACAGAAAGAGAAGCTCGGCACGAAGGAGACGGAGGTTTTATCCAACGAGTTACTTCCAGACGGCAGGGTCAAGGTGGTGACGCGCCAGGTGCCGGGGATCAAGCTCCCGAGGGTGGTCCGACCGGTGCTCCGGGGTAAAGAGGTTGAGTTCAGGGACACGCGGACGTACGTCGAGGCTGAGAAGGGCAAGTTTCCGTTCACGCAGACGTTCCACACGGTGAACAACATCACCGACCGGGCCGTCGTGGAGGGGACGATCACGGTGAGCCACGCCGCGGACGGCCAGACGGAGCTGCACGTCAAGGGTGAGTGTATCGTCAAGATCACCGGCTTGGGCGGAAAGATCGAATCCGTCATTGTGGAGAACCTCAAGCGGTCGTACCAGCGACTGCCGGAGATCATCGCCGAGTGGATGACCGTGAGGGAGGCGATGCTCGCGAACCCGCAGCCGAAGGCGCCGCCGCACGTGCGCGCGCCCACCGCGGGGAGCGAGGGGGACGACGAGTCACACTCGCCGACGGAGTCCGACGCCGGGTCCACGTCTTCGTTTGCATCTGCAAATTCAGAGATTGGCTCGCTCTCGGGGACCTCCGCGGATGGCTCGGTCGACGGTTCACATTCCAACCCGTTCGAAGCGACACGGGACAACACGAGGCGCGACTCGCGGGATCGATCGAAACGGCTTCCGAGCCTCGAGGATGCGAGGTCGCCGCAGCCGTTTCCAATCGCGCCCGACACGCCGCCGCTGGACAAGTTTTTGGACAGGTTCAGAACCGCGGCGGGGTTCGAGACTTTGAGCGGCGGGAGCGGCGGGGGCAGGAGCGACATAGACAGCGCGGACGAGAGCGGAGGTCGAAGGGACAACACGCGCGAAGGGGGCTCTCGGCGGGGACGGTACTCGGACGGAAGCACGCGACGGGTCGGCGCGTTGACGTCCTTGCTCCGCGCGTGTTGCTGCTACCGGGGCGAGGCGCTCCTGTCAGATGCCGACTCGGACTCGGAGCGCGGCGCCGGGTCGCCTGCGAGCGGCTCGGACGGGTACGTCTCGGGGGGCGACGGGACGTTCGACGCGTCGGAATCCATACTCACGCCGCTCACGCCGGGGGCGAGGAACACGAGGCGGACGCGGTCCAGGGTTGGCCGGTGACGAACGAATTGATAGCCATGAATTGTTGACGACGGGATTGAGATTATTACACGCCAGTCGGATCGAAGGAGAGAACCGCCCGTCCGTTCAGCGGCTGCGTCGGCCGCGCGTTCCCCGGGAACCCGCCCACGTGTTTCTTGAACGCCTCGGCCTGCCTCGCGTCCACGCCCCGCACCTCCTTCTGCAGCAGCCACCGCACGTTCCCGCTGCACGGTGGCGTGGTCAAGGACCCGGTCCACTCCCAGAATCCCGCGCCTCCGTCGTATAAACCGCCCAGGTCCACCGCCACCTTCGTCTTCCCGCCGTCGGCGTCGATCTTTCTCAGCAGCTTGGTCACCTCCGCGTTCGCCGGTAGCTCGGCATCGGCGTGCCTGAAGAGCACGCCGAGCACGGCGATGTCCCCGGCTTCGGATAGGTGGACCATGTGCATCTCCATCGCGTTCGCCACCCCATCCACGGTGTTCTCCGCGGGGGTGTGGAAGTGCAGGGAGTTGAAGGTGTACCGGACGCCGTCGGGTGCGACGACCGCGGCGTCGTTGTTTTGGTCGGTGGCCACGTAGTTTGGGGTGCCGTGCTTCTGGGAGACCGCGAGGGTGACGGGCTTGGCGGGGGCGACGAGGCGGTCGGCGAGCGATCCTACTCGGACGTTGCCCTTCGCCGCGGTTCGGACGAGGTCGATGGGGCTCTGCTGGCACGCGGCGCACCCGCACGCGGGATACGACGCCTTCCCATCGGCGTCGAGGATATCGCCCCATCGCGCGGGTCCGTTCGATGAGTCAGCGTAGCCCCACTCGCCGGGCGCGGAGGCGTCCACGGCGTCGGGCGCGCGAGTCGCGATCGCGATCGAGACGGGCACGGAGAGCATCGCGCGACGAGACGGGCGCGGGATACGAACCGGCACGGGCTGCGGGTCATCGGAAGACGACGAGGCGCGCGCCCTGACCGCGATGCGTCCGCCGATAGACGCGACGACGGAGGCCATGGCGTACCGTAAGAGTGTCGAGATTGTGGATAACAGCTCAACTAAAGTTGATAAAAGTCTTAATATTTGGCGGGCATGCACCTCGTAATATGGCGGGGCATGCACCTCCTTCACCCTCGCTTCATGACGAGAACAACGCCCTCTTGATGTTGTCGTACACCGTGAGCTGAATCACCACGATGAGGGTCGTGTGCGCCAGCCGCTCCTTCCACCCGAGCATCAACCCCACCGGCCCCAGGCCCACCGCCGTCTCCAACAGCGCCCGCCGCTTCGGCTTTTTGCATTCAGCCATCCCTTCCTCGTCAAAATCCCCGTTCTCGTCGATGAACTCGAACCCCGGGCAATCCTCCGCGCCTTCCGGGCACTCGCCGTTGAACGTGCTCATCAGCGTGTCACCGGGCTGGCTCGCCAGCGACGCGATGACGGCGGCTAGCAGCGCCGCCGGCAGCTGCAGCGCGAGCGACGGGGGCTCGAACGGCAGCCCGTTGGCCCAGGACCTAAGCGACGCGCTCGCTATGTCGTAGGTGCACAGCTGGAACATGGTGTACGGGATCGTCTTGGTCCAAATCACCGGCAGCGTGTTCGCGATGCCCTCCCATCCCTCCTCCCGGATCAGCCGCTGAACGCCATCCACCCAACCGTCGGCGTAGTTCGGGTCCGATATCATCTTGATCTTGGTCTGCTCCAGCGGGCACAGGATCAGCGTTGAGAACAACTCGGCGATCGCACCCGCGAAGAGCAAGGTCTGGATCCTGTGGTCCTGGCAGAACATCGCGAGCGCGTCGCCCGCCTTGACGCCGCCCCCGTGCTTGAACGTCATGAACTTGAGCGCCTCGAAGCCGCTGTACTTGAACACGCCGTGGAGCGTGAACCCGACCGCCGTGGAGCCCGCGCCCGTGAATATGCTGCCGACTCCCTCCGTCCTGACGATCTCGCGGCCGATCTGCCACATGTCCATGCCCTTGTACTTCTCCGGCGACGTCTGCAGCTTGGTCTTGATCACGTCCAGGGGCACCGACGGCGTGTGCGACACGAGGCCGCCGAGTCCACCGGCGGCCGAGTACTTGGCCAGGGATGCGAACGTGAGCGCGGCGGGGATCGTCGCGCCGACCTGGGTCAACGCGACGACGTGAAGACCCGATCGAACAGCGCGGCGTCGCGCGCGTCCGTGCCTGGCGCCGCACCCGATGAGCGCATCGGCCGAGTCAGCGTACGCAGCCTTCGCGGACCATCGCGCGTGGGCGACCCTCGAAGCCGCGGGGTTCGCCCCCGTGCGGCGGTAAGGCCGCCCCGTAGCCGCCGCCGAAACCCTTCCGAACGCGTTCGTCGACGCCATGAGTCCTCCCATGCGCGCCTGCCAACTGGGTTCGGATAAGATTCCGCCTCACGTTTTGTATGTGTCACACTTTGCACAGTCTAAGTGTTATAACAATGCTGATTTTTCCCCTACGCTACAAGCACTCGACATGTTGTCGCTACTGCGAGTGCACGATGGCTATGATCTCGTCCTCGACGCGGTCACACGCACCGCGCCAGTACCTCGCCAACGCCTCATGTCGCTCGCCCCCACCGGTCAGCGCATGGACCCAACCAGGGACGCACTCCTGCGAGCGAGCCAACCGACGAGCCGAATCCACAGTCGCCGCGGCGACGCCGGCGCCGCCCGATCGAAAGCGAGCGCCGGCGAGCTCGAGCAGGAACGACTCCGCCCCTCGAAGCAGGGACGCCGCGCGGGTCTCCCCGCTCTCCTCAAGAGGCTCCCCGCCTTCCTCCGGGGGCTCCCCGCGGACGTTGGCATCCGCGGGCTCGTCGGTTCTTTTCCGCTTGGACCGCGACTTTTCCCACGCGAAAGTTCGAGCCGCGGACTCGTACGCCGCGGCCAGTGACTCATCCCCGCGCTCCATCATCCCGTCATCGTCCTCGTCTGCGTCATCTCCCTCGCCGTCGTCTTCCTCGGTGTCCTCGGGCGGCTCGTCGGGCTCGTCCGTGTCATTCTTCTCCTCCGACTGATTCCCGCGACTCAGGCCCGACGCCTCCTT
>Ga0115572_10002594_pt1 | contig 14368 bp, 13 predicted proteins | sample COGITO_mtgs_1206_FD_88681 | JGI IMG/M metagenome (GOLD analysis project Ga0115572, IMG submission 88681) | Pelagic marine microbial communities from North Sea - COGITO_mtgs_120607 | ecosystem: Environmental > Aquatic > Marine > Epipelagic | place: Germany:Helgoland, sampling site Kabeltonne... | reverse complement strand
TTTGTTTTTTTTTTTTTTTTTTTTTTTTTTTTTTTTTTTTTTTTTTTTTTTTTTTTTTTTTTTTTTTTTTTTTTTTTTTTTTTTTTTTTTTTTTTTTTTTTTGTTTTTTTTTTCTTTCTTTTAAAAAAATAAATTTTTTAAATTAAGACTTTTTTTTTTAAAAAAAAAAAATAATATATAGTATAAAATTATTGATTTTTTATATATCATCCAATTCAGAGTTTTGTTCTTTTGTTGATTTGATTTGTTTCATTATTTCGGGAAAAAAATCAGTTGGGAGTTCACCTTTCAAATTATGCAAGCATGAATATAAGCAATGTGATAATTGTTTCCACCCTTTGTCATCGTTATTTTGGATATAAGAAACTACAACATCTGCAATTTCTTCAGCTATTTTTTGGTGTACTACCCCTTCTCCTTCTCGACAGTCATAATTTAAAACTGTTTCGGAGGTCCATCCTTTTTTTTTCGGTGTCAACAACACAACTTCAGAACTGCTTGACATCATGATTTGACTTTTCCTATGTTTCTTCAATTCTTTTTTAACTGTTCCTGGCAAATTGTCATATGAAACAGATTTTTTCTTCCAAGCGTAACTATTTTTGTGTTCATGTCTAAGATTTTCATTATCTGACGTGATGTAAAAATGTAGGTTTTTCTCGTAATATTTTTGCAGCGGCTGCCACATTTTAAGAACCACAACGGCATTTAAAATATCGTCCAGTGTTTCCTCTTGGTCTAAAGAAATCCATTTTGACCCGTTTAGAACATATGGGTTTAATGTAACAGTGTTTATAATACCAACTACCGAGGGATTGTTTTGCATATATTCTTGAGAAAATAGCCATTTATTTTGGTGTTTGATAACCATACATTTCATGCCACGCAAAAATAATAAATGTTCTATAACATCAAAAACAAAATATCCGGATTTATTACAAAATTCGGTCACGCTTACATTGCGTATTTGTGCAATCAATGCGGCACTGCAATGTAAATCCGTTATATTCACGGCGTATTTCAATAAATATTCGAGAGTATTCACTGCCTTTTTTCCATTATCTGCTCGAAACATTGATTGTGGAACAAAACCACTATTAAATACTTGAAATAAATAGTGAGTGATAATGAAAAACATGAGAATATAGTTTTAGAATTTAATTGTCTGTTTTATTAACAATACTTATCTCAAAATAAAAATGTAGTCCATTTTTCTTTAAGACTTTTGATTTATAAATCGATTTCAAGCCGTATGCGGGTAATGATAATTTTGTGCAATTGTCACCTTCTATTTCGACATTGATGTGTGTTATAATTATCCTATCAATATATTTGCAGAGCAAAGCTTGTCTAAAAATTTCACCCCCTCCAATAACAAAACAGTTTATGCCCCCGGCTATATTGATAGCCTCGTGTATATCGTTGCACCAAATTACGTTTTCTTGTTCTGGTCTGGTCTTTTTTGATCTGCTTAATACTATGTTTAGTCTATTTGGTAGTGGTTTCCAGCCAATGGATTCATAAGTTTTTCTTCCTAAAATAATAGCGCTATCTTGTGTATGTAGTTTGAACCATTTTAAATCAAATGGTAATTTCCATGGTAATTGGTTGTCTTGTCCTATAACACCGTTCGACGATACAGCGGCAATCAGTGTGATCATTTGAATAGTAATTTATGTAGTATATATATTAAAAAATGAAGTTTTTTTTAAAGAACATTTGAGTATGATGAAATAAAATTATCATATAAAACTCAGATCTCCTCAGCTAAATCTAAAATATTGCAAAAACCTATATTACATCTTTTTTTTTCGCTCAATTTATCTATAACTGATTAAGGTTGAGGATTTCAAATGAGATGAAATGGACTGTTTCTCATTAAGCACTAATTTACCAACAGGATTGGAGAGGTATTTGGCTACTCTGGCAAGTTTATCAGCGTCAAATTGATTAAAATCGCCGATAGATTCCTTTAACTGGGATTCATTGTAAAGGTTTTCAATGTCGGATGTCCACGGCAAATTATCACTGGCCGTGCATAAAAACCATTTTGCTTTGATCAAACCTTCGCTACATTCCTGGTCGAATGTCTCTGGGCCAAGACCCATTTCGAACCAAAACGAGCCGTTGGAATCGCCCATTTTGCATTCGCAGGGGTCCCCGTCGTGATCTTCGTCCAACTGACAAGCGCAGGGCTGTCCACCCATAAAACAGCACGCGATGTGGTCCTCAAGCATTCCACGTTGTTCAGAAGTAAATTCAACGGCTTTTGTCGGCACAAAAAAAAAGTAATAAGGCCCAAATTCACCACTGCAATAGCCCCCTAACTCGCCTTTAGCAATGGCTGTTTCGCGAGAGCATTCCACATGATCACACCAAGCTTTTTGGTCCCAAATAGCCTCGTTAAGTTGATACTTCAATTCTTTGAGGGTATCACTTGACATTAATTGAAGATCACGACTATGGATTGATTTCAATATGCCTTCAATTTCGTACCCGTTTAATTCGGCAGGCTGTTTTGCCTCGGGCAATTTCAATAGATTTTCGTAATCGTTTCTGGTTTTTTTTTCAGGTTGAGCCGAAGGCCCCGAGTGGGCTGTTTTTTTTCTTTTTTTATTTGAAGTTTTGGAAACATTTTGGTTGGAGATAAAATCAAACGCAGGTTCCATTTCTGTGCTCAGATTTGGATTTAAAGCAGTTTTAGCGATTTTTTTATTGTTTGTTGCAATTTTTGGCATATTTTTTTTAGAGTGTGACGATGTTTAGAATTTGATAATTCCAAGTAATCACCCTGGGTAAAAAAAAACAGAATAAGTGTAACGAATATCGATTTTTTTTTGGGGTTGGACAGAGATTGGTTTTTAGAGAATTGGCAAATGTTTTCAAACTATTTTCCTCAAAATAAAAAAGTTGGTAATACGGTATTTTTCCGCAGGCTGTTTTTGGCGGAGCCGAGGGACAAGGCCCAGTTTTTCGTTTTGTTCAGTTTGATATTGTGAAATTTCTTGGAGATAAAGTAACGGGACTTCTTATGTAGTTTCGTCGGTGTACCAATGGACTGTGAGTTTCAACTGTAGGTGGAGGTTGAACTGGAATGATTGGTATTGTAGTCTCTTGTACCAATGGACTGTGAGTTTCAACTGTAGGTGGAGGTTGAACTGGAATGATTGGTATTGTAGTCTCTTGTGGCCCCGCCCGCATTTCATCCAATGTTGGATCTGTAGGATCTAACCATTCGCTATTTACAAAGTTACGTCTGAATGCAAATGCATTTCTTGTCAAATATATGGTACATTCTCCGCGAGTTGTCAAAATTCGGTATACATTATGTTTGTAAAAAAGCTGATAACTCAAAATGTCGCCCACTTTTTCAATTTCAGAAACAATTGATTTTTCTTTGATAATAAGATGGTTTTTGCCTTCTTTCGCAGCTATATATAATTTTTCAAGTAGAATATCGTACAAATCAAGGGCAAGGTTAATTCTGGAAACATGAGAAGTTTTTGCAAGGTCTACCGTGTCAGAAATTGATATAAGTTGAGATTTCCTTTGTTTTTTTAACTCTATTACTTCTTTTTTTCGCTTTTCGTAATCTGGATGTCGAGATGAAAGTTGTTCGAGCAAAAAATTCAGCGGGCGATTGTTCCAGCTTTTGAGAGTGGGATTGCGACAAACTGGACATTTATAAATCACAGCTACGTGGGTGTCGTCACTTAATTGTCGGATATCTATCTCGTACATACAACATTCGCATACTGTATGTCCACAATCATAGGTACGCGGTATTACAAACACGTCCGCACAGATTGGACATAACAGATCCGACAAGTCAATTTTGGTTGTTCTCGCGACCAGTTCATCTATATCTGTTTCAGAGTTGGTCTCGGTCATATCCTATGTGTGTGTAGAAGACTTATATACAAAAAATTACTTTAAATTTGTTTTCATTTTATTCGAGGGCCTGCGGCCCGTAAATTGGTAATATATCATTTTTATCGTATTCTAAATATTTAAAAATTTCCATGATATCAACTGCTTCTTTTGCCTCGTAATCTCTCATCATGAATATTCGGCGTTTATAAAAGTTGTGGAATGCGATCACAGATGGTAACACGTCATCGCTACGCACTGTACGCCAAAAAACAATGTGTTTGTTGTACGACGGCGGTCCATATTTTTCTTTGACTTTTTTCAACTCTGCAGCTGCCCGTTTTGGTTTTTTTATTGAATTGAATGCTTCGTGTGACAGTACAATGTTTAGCAGGTGTGCGGTTTGATAATCTTTGTTTTCAAATGCATTTTGCATTACATCAAGAAAGAATCTGTAATCGTTTTTGTTTCGCAATATAAGATTGACAGTATTGTAAACGGCAGACTCGAGCATTTGTGAAAGCAATGGGTTTTCGAATTCAGCACACAGAGCTTTTGTTGAATTTCTGCTTTTTTGTATAACATCGAACAATCGATCGTCGTAATCTGAATGAAAAAGATTGCAAATTAAATGTTGGTACCATTTCTTTGGTCTTGTTTGAACGGTACCGTCCAAATATAATTGCAGACCATCGTCCGACAAACTTCGATTTCTCATATTAAGTGAGTTGAGCAGGTTTATATACCTTTTTGTGGCATAGAATGTCATTATGTGGCATTTTGTCATTATGTGGCATTTTTGTCATTATGTGGCATTTTTGTCATTATGTGGCATTTTGTGGTGGTAAATTCCTGTAACTAATTGTAAAATCCAAATGTTAAGTAAATAAAACTATATAAATGAACTTCAATTGTATTAAAATCATGTCTAAAATCCTTCTTATTACTATGTTATTTACTCAAACTGTAAGCTTGGAACTCTCACACGAGAATTACGACGAGCTTACCGCAGGAAAAACCGTTTTTATCAAACACTATGCACCGTAAGTCATTGCCTTTTTTTCTATTTCATTACTCGTTCACCGTCACTAACAATTTTTACCTTTTTTCTTCTATACAGATGGTGTGGACATTGTAAAGCCATGGCCCCTTCGTGGTCCAAATTAATGGACGAATATGCCGATTCCGCAACGGTCGTCGTGGCAGAGGCCGATTGCACTGGCACTGGCAAAAAATTATGCGAGAAACACGGCGTCAAGGGATTTCCAGCTGTTCGTTTTGGTGACCCTTCTAATTTGGAGGAATACAAAGGCGGACGTGATTTTGGTTCACTGTCTGAGTTCGCATCTTCGTTGCTCCCGCCCTGTGACGTGAATTCACTCGAAAATTGTTCCGAAGAACAAATTCAAGACATTTCGGATCTTGGAAAACTCACCGAAGAAGAATTACAAGCCAGAGTGTCAGAATATGACCAATCTGTCACCGAAATCAACGCAGTCTTCAAAGACGCCGTTTCAGAGCTTCAGAAAACCTACCAGAAGCTTACACAGGCCAAAGATGATTCACTCTCCAAACTGACAAAAAGTTTGAAAATCAATATGGTGAAGAACATCTTATCGAAAGACGATGAAATCAAAGTAGAATTATAAGTACCATTGTATTTTAAACATTATTACTTATGTGTGTCCAAATTTCTCAACCGCAACTGATTTCAATCATTTTTGTATCGTCCAAATATTTTGTTATTGCATCATTGACTTTTGAAACGGTCAATTCGCCAACTCTTTTGTCAAAATTTTCGAATGCCGCAAATGGGTCATTTCCAATAATAATTTGATCAATACACGCTTTTTTCAATTCCGTAACATCATCTCTTGATATTTTTCGGCTTCCAATCATTCTCGATTTAGCGAACTTCAGTTCGGAAGAGGTAACTCCAGATCGACAAAAGTCTGCTAATAATTCTCTTGTGCATTGCATTCCAGCATCGAAGCAAGACGGTGTAAAACTGCCACTTATTACAAAGATCTTATCTGTGCGACTGTTGATCGATTTCAATTCTGCATAAACACCATATGTACCCAAACCTTTCTGTTCTCGAACAATGTGCATTAACCTACTTTTCATTCCACCTCCCAGAATTTCGACAGCGCATTGCAATGCAATCGATACTTGATTATCGCCTTTTATTGGTACAGTTTGACCAATCATCACAGAAACAGAACCATATCCTTTTAGTGGGATGTGTTTTTGTATTGCTTTCCGCGGTAAAGTGTTCCAAGACATTGTTGTAATTGGCTTTTGGGAAGAGTTAGGCAATATCTGTGCTAACTTTTGACCCATTTCCAATGTTGGTGATACAATGGTAAGAATAGTGTTATCACCACCAATAATCCATTTTTTATGAAATTGTTTCATGTGATTGGTTGTGACCCTTTCCAATGCATTTATTCGTTGATGAACCGGTATATTATATATGGTGTTCGAAAACAATTGTTGCACAAATGTGCTTTTTGTCATAAAAGCTTGATCTTGCGTAGCGGTCCGAATTTCTGAAATCATTTTTCGTTTTTTTATTTCTATTGTTTCTTCGTCGAAATGAGGACTTTTCCAATCGGTATTAGCGATAAGAAAGGCGGCTTGTTTCAATTTTCCAATTTCCAAAGGTAGTTCCATATTTAAATGAATAAATTCATGACCAGATGCAAAAGTTCTATTGGAATGTAAATTATATAATTGTTGTTTGATTTCACCAAAATTTTTGACAAATAAAGAGGCTATGTCAGAGTATTCCGGGTCAAAACGTGCCGAAATAGTTGCACGAGCATATTTGGCTTGTGGGCAATGTATGACATTTGTGGTCATCCCTAACCCTACGGTGGACCAGTTCGCCTTCGGCTCGTTTTTTACCACTATGTCAAGCGAAGCGGGCGCTTTCTCCAACGAGTGCGCTTCGCTTGATGTATCTACTGTGTCCAGAAAAAAATTTCTTTCCGCTTGGGACGGTACAACACTGGTAACAGTCATGTTGTTTTTTCTGAAAACCGTCGATGCTACGCGCATCAGGTCATATTTTGTTATCGATGAGAGTATATGGTGGCGATCACTTACGTCCGTCCAATTGCCAATCGAAACACCAGCTGCGATTGCATTCATGATGTTCGATGGCGATTCAGTTGATCGGTCCCATTCGTCTACCATTTTCCGTTTGACATTGTTAAGATCAAAATCGTTAACAGGTACTGTAGAAAACGTTTGCAAAATTTCTAACATTTTATATGGTGCCACATGGTTTGGTCTGCCCATAGTTCCGTGAAAAAAAAACAAAAATGGGTCGTGCTGTTTTGGACAATGCACCCCAATATCGTGCAATATATTAGATGTAACCAATTGCTTACCACGCCCATTACGATTTTTCCATAATAAATTTGCTATTACTTGTAAAACAAGTAATTCTTTAGTTCTGCCGTTTGGCGTGTGGAATGCCAAACACAACATATGACAAGGTGCAGATATGTTTAATTCAGAAATTCTCATACCTTTTTGTATCGGTTCAGGACAGTGCACGGGGTTACAATGTTGGCCTTTTGGCATATTTCCAAAATATTTGTGAATGTGTTTCAAAACGTTTTGTGGATTAAAATTGCCAGTGAATATTAATGTGGCGTTATTCGGTACATAGAAGTGGTCTCGATAATTGTCCAGCTCGTTTGCTTTCGTATTGTAGATATCCGACAATGTACCAATTGTTTGTCCGCGGTAAGGATGTGCAGTGAATGCAGTGTTTGCAGCAGATGCAAACATTTGAGGACCTGCTCGAGTGTGTTTTTGTAGTAATTCGTTTTTGACTGCCTGCATTTCCACGCACACTTTGTCTTCAGGTACTTTATGGTTAGAAAACCTATGTGCATCTATTTTAAGTACGTCTTCTGTTTGTTCAGGCAAATGGGTAACAAAGAATTTTGTACTATCCAGATTTGTTGATGCGTTTATCTTATCCCCTTGTGACGATAACTCCCATATCTTCCCGTCATTAATACGAAATGACATATGTTCAAGAAAGTGTGCCGAACCAGACTTCGAAACGCCGACCTCCGCCGCGCTCCCGCTATGAATGACTCTCATATAAGCAGTAGAGTTTGTATTAGGAATTGGACACAGCAGAACCCGTAAGTCGTTTTTCTGGTGTATATATTCATACACTGGATTTCCAGAAATCTTGACAGAACGACCTGATTCCCACATTTTTATAATAATTATATCATTAGTTAAATAGTCTTAATTTTTTTATGTATTTAAATAACAAAATAATAAACAGAAAAAAAAATGAAAATAAAAATTAAATATACTGTAGAATTTGAAAAAATTATCGAATCACAGCACTTGACTCCGACAGATTTCCAGGGCCCGGCGCCAAGGCAAATAGATCCGATTGAAATTACACGAAATCGAATCAATCTGCAACAGTCGTTAGATTCTGAAGAACACGATAAAAAATTATTAGCAGACCAATTAGCTAATTATTGTAAATTGTTCGATGTTTTATTTCAAGAAATTTCGAGAAATTCCCATAAAAAAATGAAATCAATACCTCTTTTTTCGTGGCAAGTAGATGACGAAGAAATTATCTCGTCGTGTTGGAAAGTAGAACAGATTATTCCTAAAGTTTTACTGTCACGCCTTTTTCTGGATTCAGGTCATTCCGCCTTACCAAATTATAAATTAGCATCTATGAATTATGAAAAGGCTATCACAACACACGAACAGATTAAGAAAAACTTATCAAATTGGAAATGGAGAAATCCAGATATGAATCATACCGTACTGCAGACAGATTGGCACGATAGTTGCATAGCTCATTTACAAAGCCTACAGCATATGGCGATGCTTTCTAAAGGGATTGAAAATAAATTACCTTCAAAGACTTTGTGCACAGTCTCAGAAAGAGCGGTCAAATCTTCGGTTTGTTCAATAGCTAAATGGACCAGTAACTACGAACCAGAGAATACTCTACCAGCTTGTCAGGCGATACAAATGTATTACAGTTCAAAACTACTTTGGGACGATGCCAAATATGGTCATTCTATTTATCGTTTGCAAAAGCTTCACGATTCGAATTTCACGGAAAAAACAAAATTTGAAGCAATAAATGGTGAATTAGAAAAGGTAGGGTTTTTGCTTAGTGAAAACAAACGTACGAACAATGGGGCGTATTTTGATACGGTTGAAATGGGAGAACCACTCAAATCTGCACTGGAAATATTCGAAGGTTTGTGTATACAATAAAAATTTATTCAAAACTCTAAGTTATGTTCGAACTCGTTCTCACAAAATCCGTTGCAATAGAAAAATTCTTCAACCAAAGGAATATCTTCGATTCTCTTAAGCATTTTCTGCAAAATAAATTCTTGGTAATCTTCTTTAGTTGGTTTTGGATTATACAATGCAATGATTTTGAACATACGTCCCGATTTTAGACTATCTTTGATCAGTGGTTCAATCTGGCAGCCATTTTCGATGCAATGTTTGACGCCTTCAACCCAGCCTTGTTTTATCGCAATTTCCGCGCAATAATCGACGTTGTACTTGTGTGTAAATTTTTTCCAAACATACATATTTTTGGACCCAGCTACGAAATCTGCCAATGAAGCTTGGACAGGTAGTCGGTTCCAAATAAAATCGAACAAATTGTTACTAACAGTACTAAAATCCACAAAATTCCAGATTCTACTACTAAATGGTATCACCAGATGCTGTTGAAGCCAATTAAGGTCATTTCGCATGACAGATTCTTGACACGATACATGGTAAATGTTCATCATATTTCTGTCGCATAATAAGGTATTCTCGACACAAAGTGGCAATTGTAAAATATCGAAATCCATTGATACCAACCAATTTTTAATCCAACTGTCGATATATTCCTGATTTCCCAAAAAATCGGCTGCTTTCAGCGCTGCAATTGTCGGTGTACCATTTATTAATTGCAACTGGTCCACCGTACCAGTAATTTCTGTTATTTCGTCAATATTGTCCATTATCTTTATTATTTATTATCGTTCTGGTGTTTTTATTTTCTATTCCTCCGGTTCAGATTGTAAAATAAACCAGAATATTCTTAAAAGATATTGGTTTTATACATTATAACATAACTCTCAATATTTTTTTCTTTGCTCACAGCTAAATCTAAAATATGCAAAACTTATATTTTCTTCACATTTTTAGGAAAAAACACCGCAATATTCCGGTGTTTTTTCCGGGATTTTCGTTACAAATATAGGTTTTTGCCAGAATCAAAATCATCAAAAAAAGTTTAGAATTTTTGACAAACTTTTTCTTGCCGTATTTGGGAAAAAAACAGTGACACCAGAAAAGAATACCCATCGATCATAGCTGCAGCCAATGCGATGGGATATAATAGTGCGAAGTCAGTGCAAAGAATTCTTAAAAACAATACAAATAAAAAATGGAGAGGTGAATACATTGTAAACTAAAAATGTATATCAGAAAATTTGTAGTATAAACATTTACAATTTATTTATAAAAAATGAAACTGTTATTATTATTATTTTTATGTTTTACATCTGTATATGCTCACATGCCAATTTTTGGTAATGATTTACATATAAAAGATACGCAAAGCAAAAGCTGGGGAGTTTACATTAAAGTCGAAGAGAGCTATAGTTTGACAATGAACGTACCTGCTGGAAAAAACATTAGTTTTTCTCTGAGTGTTCCAGATTCATACAAAAAAAACCCTAATATAACTGTAACTTTATTTGGACATGGAGCATCTGATATCGAATGTGATCCAGAGTTTAACGGTTGGGCGACAGAAGCCGAATGGAACAATAATGGCAGACGACTCGATCGCAGGCTTGATGCGGCTTTAGACAGTACGAAAGAATTGGTAGTCCATAAAACAACTGAAAAGGTATTTGAACCTTTTGGGGTTCAAGGTTACAGGCCAATTGTGGCTTGCCAAGGCAAAGCCGCAATTGGCGATGACTTGTTTAGATTGACGATAGTCAACCACGACGAGGAAGCACTCCCACTTTCTATCGGTGTTGGGATGGCAGAGTCGTTTGGTTTTGTCGATTTACTTTTTATGTCAGTTACTTTGATGCAATCGTGGCTTTGGGCTGGGAAATGGTGGACTTTTATTGTCCCGATCGCCGCTGTTGTGTGGTATATTCTTGTCTTGCTTAACAGAGCGCCTTTCGAAGTTACTTACCCTGAAATGACTGGCGTCAAAAAAGAATGGATCGGAACACTTGAAAAATTGGTTCATCTCACTGGTTTGTATATGCTTGTAAACGCTATTCAGTTTACTATTCATATTGTTTACACTGCTTTTATGGACGTACCCATCATGTCTAATATATGGTTTCCACTCATTGTACACGTTCTGCTGCCTATATTAGCTTATTATGCGTTTTATATGTTTGTTGGTATCGATTTAACTTCAAAGAATGGCCAAATCAAACATTGGGGGTTTGGGGTTTTGTTTATTGCTTACACCTTCGGATTATTGTGGCAGTCGTATTGCCTTTCTTTAATTGGTTTCCTGAGCTTTTTTGTGTTGAAAATCTATTATAAATCGGATTACAAAATGTTACCAAAGTAATTAATTAAAAAAAAATAGTTATTTAAAGAACATTTCTCTTTCAAATTATGTTTCGCACATTTCAAGTGGCCGAACCCGGAAATTTGCCAGCATGGCAACAAAACAGGATCTATAATCATTTTACTTTTGACAGCCTACTTTTATTTAAATCGCACCGAATTGACACAAAAATCGACGAGATTTTTGATACGAGAGTCGGAGTGATGGAAACCAGTGGAATCCATGTACCCCAAGATTGTGAAACGTTGAAGGATGCAGTGGAGTTGTCCGAATGGCACACTGGCAATGGGAAATACGCCAAGTATGCCCGCATTTTAGAAGGAAAACGCTTTCCAAAAATTGTTATAGGGAAAGGGAGACACGTCGTGGCAGTAGTAGACGCTGAAGATTATGAAGATGATTTAGACGCTGAAGAGTATGAAGATGATTTAGATGATAAAGATGATGCTAATATTACTGATGACGGTGGTTATTTGCATATATCTTCCCCCATGAACATTGTGGGTGACCCGGATGTGCCGAAAGAGGAGATTGTGGTCGTGGGTGGGATTTGGTTCAAGAGAGGGATTCCAAAGAATTGTCATCTGCAACAACTGACATTGTGTCAATCGAAGGGGCATGGAGTGCTTGGATGGTCCTCTTTTACGATGGAAGATGTCATTGTGGAAAAGTGTCGTTTTTCTGGTGTGTGTGCGATAGTTCGTGGTGAGCGTAGCGTCGTCGCCCGATGTACCAACGTTGAAGTGCGCAAATGTGGGTGGAGTGGAGTGGTTGTAGAAGGAATTGTCGAAAGTGCGTTAATCACATTGATTGGAGACAATACGAAGGTGCACCACAATGGTACAGAAGGAGACAGTCATGAGTACGGGTTGAAAGTCGAAGGTTCCTCTTCCACCATTCAACTGGTCTCCCCCTTGACCAAAGAACAAGTCTCCGTCGACAACGATGGGGGTTACAATTGGGGTGCGATTAGTGGTGGTGTGATTAATCAAATCAAAACCATCACCCAAGCAGAGTTTACAGAAGTATTAGAACAAGAAGCTGCAATCGCATCGCAAATGGATACATTAACAAAATTAATAAAAGCGACAACAAATACTTCATTAACAGTAAATATGCCAGAAGACAGTAACTTAAACGAATTCGTGAAAGCCGTCGATTTAGTAAATATGGAGAATCATTTCACGGCTGATAGAACAATAACAATTGTGGTGGGGAAAGGGGAACACCAGATTGACGGTCAATATTTGCAGATTTATTCCCCCATGAACATTGTGGGTGACTCGGATGTGCCGCAAGAGGAGATCGTGATCGTGGGTGGGATTGTGTTCGTGAAAGGGATTCCAAAGAATTGTCATCTGCAACACCTGACACTGCGTCAAGCGAAGGAGAAGGGAGTTTTTGGATGGTCCTCTTTTACGATGACAGATGTCCTTGTGGAACAGTGTGAGTATGAAGGTGTGTATGCGAGTGGTCATGGCGTCGTCGCCCGATGTACCAACGTTAAAGTGCGCAAATGTGGGCGGAGTGGAGTGGTTGCAAACCATGGTGCCTCCATCACATTGATTGGTGACAAGACGACGGTGTCCAAAAATTCTACCAAAAAAGAAAATGATGAGTATGGGTTGGCAGTCACCGGTTCCTCTTCCTCCACCATTCAATTGGTCGACCCATTGACGAAAGAAAAAGTCTCCTTCGACAACGAGGGGGGTGGCAATTGGGGGGCGGAAGATGGTGGTAACATCGAACAGATCAAAACAATTACTGCGTAGAAATATGCCATGTGTAACGTGATCGCCTTTTACCCCTTAAAACATGCAATAATAATTATAAAAAAGAATAATAATTCTAAACTTTTTTTTCGCAGGCTGCCGCGAGATGATCTTGATTTCAAAGTATAAAATAACTAATTAAATATATAGAAAATTAAATATATAGAAAATGTACGATTATTATGCTATTGTGTGGTTTGTTATATCTTGTATTTCGATCAGAATAATGTATACGATCGTTGATTTGATTATTATTCAAAATAGCCGATGTCAAAACAAATACATCACCTTGCCGTTATCTAAACAGAGGTACATCCAAAAGAACATTGTCAAATCAATCTATTTGGCTCTTTTGTTGTGTTATTCATTGTTCAATGTTGTAATTCCTATATACTATAATAAATGGAATAACTACGTAATACATCGTATTGCTGTACTTTACGCAAGTAATGATTTCACTGGGTTGATTTGTGTGGATAAATTACCAACAACAACCAAAATTCACCATATTGTATCAACGTTGATGGTATCTGTTAGTTTGTCATTGAATTTTCAACATTCTGATATTGCACAGGCGATGTTTTGGTATACTATTTGCTCCGCTTCCGCATATATCGTTAATTTACAACTCGGCATTCGTTTTCTCTTTCGTAAAAATGACATTGAAGCTTTCCGAAATCTCGCATCCAAAATATATATTAGCGCTTGTTTTTGCAATTGGACTTATCAAACGCTTTGGATATATTCTCGCTCGATTTGGACTTGGAGTCACTTTTTATATTTAGGGCTTATACTTTGTATTGTCCGCGATGACATTATTTTAATCAAATGGTTGATCAAATAGGCCTGGAAAGCAAGTAATGTATTCACCTCTCCAATATCAGTGACGGTCAGTGACGGAGTTCTTTGACGTTTATTGACACTCGCCCCCGAATCCTGGTAGGTTTTTCAGATAATCAAAATCCGCTCCGCTGTCAAAAAAAGTTTAGAATTTTTGACTGAACTATTTTCAGACAAATCTAAAATATGAAAAACCTATATTTTCTTCACATTTTTCGGAAAAAACACCGGAATATTCCGGTGTTTTTTTCAGAATTTT
>Ga0115572_10002593_pt1 | contig 14369 bp, 22 predicted proteins | sample COGITO_mtgs_1206_FD_88681 | JGI IMG/M metagenome (GOLD analysis project Ga0115572, IMG submission 88681) | Pelagic marine microbial communities from North Sea - COGITO_mtgs_120607 | ecosystem: Environmental > Aquatic > Marine > Epipelagic | place: Germany:Helgoland, sampling site Kabeltonne... | reverse complement strand
CTTTTAGGTAAAACTAAACTTCTAATTCTTACAACACAATCTTTTATGTTGGTTGCTGGAATATTTGGAACATCCACAAAAAACTCACTATGAGTTGAACCTGCTCCTCCTTTTCTAAAACTATTTGATTTACATGATATTCTATAAGTATTTTTATAATCTAATCTTTCTTTTTCCTGTAAGATACTGATGTGGTCTATTTTATCAACTTTATCCATATTTATATTATATTATATATTTTATTTTATATAATATTTTTTAATTAACTTTATAAAATTTAGTATTTTTTCAACATAGATTTACTTGATTTATATTGTTCCTTACCTTGTCTATGAATATCACGAGCCGTTGAAACAACATCACTACCCGTTCTTGCTTCTAAAAGATTACGTCCAGACCGTATCATACTTTCACCGGTTTTCATAACGTTTTTAGATTCGTTTGCTAGACTAGATACAGCGGACGCCCCCGCCCCGATACCTTTAACACCTGTATTTATTGCGGATGCTATATTACCGACAATTGGAATTGAACCGGTAGCCATAGCGATTGGGTCTGTAAATTTACTTACAATATTAGCGGTCGCTGATACTTTATTACCAATTCGTGCTACCTCACCGGCTACTTTCTCACCTAATCTTAAAACCCCACTTGCCTTGTTACCAATTCTATTTACTTCTTTGGTAACACCTCCACCAACCCTATTTGCTTCTTTATTTACTGCTTCCATTCCACGACCGGATGCTACTTCACTAAAAAAATTTGCTAGTCCCATATTATTTTTATATAATATATTATATTAAAATTTTGTTTAGTTGTAATATATTAATATTAGTTTTTAATTTTTGGTCTACCAACCTTTCGAGGTCGGCCGACTTTATTTGTTTTTTCTGGTATTGAATCTTCTAAAAATTGAATATGTTGTTCTTTAATTCTTCTGGTATCTTTTTGTATAAAATCACTTTTATTCACTACATCAACCAATATACTCATATTACAATTTAATCCATTCAAATCAACCACTCTATTAAACTCGTCTGTAATTCTAATAGTTATAATATTAATAATATGAGTATCAATTAGTATTTTTTGTGTATTGTCTCTTGGGTTATAAAATAATACTCCACCAAAATTAGTATCAATTGGTATTTTCCCTAGAATCGTTGAAAAAGATTTTGTTTGACTATCAATACTTGATTTGGATGTTAAATTTGTTCTAATAAATAAACTATGAATTGAACCATTTACATCCGCTACGTTTGAAGATATTAATTCGTTTCCTGTTCCAACTCCAATACCGGTAACTGGTGTTACTTCATTTTTATTAAAACCTAATTCAATATGAGCTGTATCAGTTCTACTAGAAAAATCAAAATATATTTCTTTAACACCACAACTAAAAGTGTATTTCATAGAAATTCGTTTAAAAGAAATAGTCCAAGATTGAGATGTATGAACCAAACCATCTAATAAAACTTTTAAAGCGGAGGCTAGTGAAGTTATTGTGTAATTACCTTCGTCTAATTCCATATAAAATAAAGCTCCTGTTGACACAACTCTATACGGTATTTTATCATTTACACCAAATCTAATATTATACATGGAATATGGTATTATTGCTGAATTAAGTGAAACCAAAGCGGAGTGTTGTTTATCTATAATAATTGGAGTATCTAAATTAAAACTACAATATGTAGTAATACCAGTTTGTAAATATGTATCTGCGTCATTCGTATTAAGATGAATAATTTTTGAACTATCTGTATTTGTTTCTAATTGATATGACATATAATATAATAATATATATTAATTTGTTTTTATTGTTTTTAATAGTTTAACTGGTATCTCAGTATGAAGTTTATTTTGTTGGATATCTTTTCTATAAATCCAACGTTCTTTAAAAGTTTCAATATTGTCTGTTTCTTTTAATCTATAAAAAGTTAGTTCATCAAAAAAATTAAAAATAAAATAAACTTTATATTTTAAATCTCGATATTTTAATCCTAGTTCATATTTATTTTTACCAATTATAGTTGTTTGAAATTTGGTTTTATTATTGTATCTATTTTTTATTTCAATATATCTTGTTTTACTATAAAAGTCAAAAGGGTAATTACGGTCAGTTTCACAATCGTTAGTTGGAAATAATTTTGTTTTAAAATATTCTTCTAAATAAGGTAATAGTTCTTTTTCTTTTTTCTCACCTCTTTCAATTTCAAAATCTATAATTTGTCTTTTGGTTTTATTATCCATATTTATATAATATATTATTTTTTTAAGTATTTAACGAATTAATTAATTAATTAAGGTAAATCTTCTGGTTCTGGTTCAATCAATTCTAGTTTAGGTTTATCTTGTTTAACTTTTGGGGTATTACCAGCGTGACCTGTTAATTTTAGTTTTTCTTCTTGAATTATGGCTTCAACGTTTCTTTTAATTTTACAACCACAACAACCAATCTCCTCACACTTACTCTTTTGACATGCTAGTAAAACTAAAACTAAACTGGATGCGACTCCACCAATAAATAACATCAATTGGTCTATACTATAATCATCCATACTCATATATATTATATATAAGATAAAAAAATAAAAAGATAAAAAATAATTTTACTTGGATATGAAAGAGTTTATATATTGTATTTCAACCGGTCTTCCAGATTTCGCTAGAATACATGTAATTTCTTCAATTTCGTTATTGTTTTTCGTGTTTATTTCAGTTGGAATATAATCCACTAAATCTTCACGACCGTTCATATAAAGATATTCAATTGTATTTTCTTTTAAAATTTGTGATTTCCTTAAAACTTCTTCCATATATTATATATTAGAAAATTATTTTACATATTTAAACTAAAATATTTATTAGATTCGTGAATAGAATTTGCTTTATTAAATCTTTTTTTATCGTTAGAACATTTAACCATATCTCTATCATCGTAACCTTTATTAACTGGATTATCTACTTTAACAATAGGTAATTTATTTGATTTAGTGTTATTATGTATTTTACGTAAATCAGGTTTTTTATTTGCGTTTGCCCTCATAGTATCATAATCTCTCATAGGTTTATTGTTTTCGTTTCCTGCTCTTAACATATTTTATATTATATATTATATTATTTTTTAGATTTCTTTTTACTATCAATTTTAGTATAAGTTTTTTTAGCGTCTTTCATCGCTTGACTATATTTGTATTCTTTATCCTTCTTTTTACCTTCTTTATAAACCTTATCTAAGTGAATCATCCAAGCTGTTTTCATATTTATATATTAACTATATATTTTAATTTATGTTTAAAATTTTAATTTTATATTTTAAATCTTTGTTCCCTTTTACTCAACTTATCATATGTTGCTTTTTCAGTTTTAGTGAAGTCTTTAATTTTCTTATTTAATTTTTTCTTATATTCACTTGCTGTAATACCTGAAAACTCTTTTGCTTTTTGTTTTTGATAAGTTTTTCTTTGGGCTAGTCTATCGTATGTTTGTTTTTCAGTTTTGGTAAATTTACTTACTGGTTTTCCTTTATAAACTTTTTCTTTTAAAACAATATTATCTAAATATTTATATGGAGGTTTTCGTTTTGCTCCTTTCGTTACATCATAAACTACTTTTATTGGTAGTCCTTTGAAACCTTTAAAATCATATTTGTTATAATCACTCATATTATATACTATTATATATAAAATTTTCTTTCTTTTCAAAATTAAAATTAGTAAAATAAATATATTTTATTTGTTTATATTTATTATTTGAAGGTGTTCTATTTTCATCTATAAATAATCTTTGAATATAATATCCTGAATTAGTATATTTGTTAATATGTTTGATTGATTGTTGAACTATATTATTTACTTGACTTTTTGTTTTATCTAAATAATTACATATTTCTTGTATATCTTTAAAATAAAAATAATCATTTGCTTTATCTATAAGAACCCATTCCGCCTTATGCGGATTGGAAAAACTTCGTTTTTCTTTATCCATATATTAATCAAAAGATATTAATATAGGTTTATTAACTATTTTTAAACCACTCTGTTTTAATTCTTTTTTCTTATTCTTTTTTCTGTTATTTCTAACTGACTTTTTTGTTTCATCTTTTAAATCACCAAAGTTCCACCGTGACATCATAGGTATTAATTCGTCTGGTAATTTTGGAAACTCTTTTTTATACCATTCAATACCTTCTTCAACTGATTTTACTGATAAATATGATAAAGTTTTTTGTTTGTCTTCTTGGTTATTTTGTTTAGCTATAATATCAGCGTTGTTAAATTCTGGTTCAGGTTCATCTGTTTCAGTATTCAACATATAATCAACTTTATCTAATCCAATAATTTCTTTTTCACCACCCGATATTAAATCTCCATTCCCTATTGGTTTTGGTTCAAATCCACACATAAAATTTGCTTTACTATCATCAGTTAAAATCATATGACGTTTTTGAGTATCTTCCATATTTATATAATACAATATATTTTTTTTTAATCAATTTTAACATATTCCGGATTCTCTAAAAACTGACGTATTGATTTCAATAAATCTCGTTCGTTATCTGTTACATCTGTTAAATTTGATAAAATATTTTCCATATCTTTTACCCTTAAAATTGTGTAATATTTACATAAATATATATATAATCCAGTTATACCATATATTGAAAATATACTAACTATTAATCCTATGACCCAATTCATATTATACTATATATTATATAAAAAAAAAAGTTAAAAAAACCAACCTTTATTTTTGATTTCTTTTATTGGTTCTTTATTTTCATATTTTTCTATCAATAAACGTGTATCTTGTGAAATTGATTTTATTACTTTGATATTGTTTTCTATATTTGTTATTTTTTCTTTTATTATTTCTATATCATATTTGACTTCATCAATAGGTTTTGGTAGATATTCCATATATATAATATATATATTTTATTCTAACTTAAATTTTTGTTTAAAATCTTTAATAGCTTGTTGTAAATTTGTAGCTTCACCCCATAATACAAATCTAGAAAGTGTCGAGGCGTGTAGTGGTGAATTATAAAACTTTTTTTCTCTTACTTGGTGTCGTGCTATATAGTTTTTTCTAATTATTTTATCCCCGTGGTCTATATATGTGCCGATTTTTGGATTTTTTAAACCAAAGTTAATTGTTTTCTTAAAATCTGTATCTGTAAATACTGCTGTAAATCTTTTATTTTTACTTTTACTTTGTTTGATATCTAGTTTCATATTTATATATATAATATATATTTTATATATCAATTCGGGCTACATCTTTTTTAACTAGTGAAGATATTATGTCAGTTAGTGACGTTGGTGGAGGTTTATCAACAGTATCTTCAAATTCTTCTTCACTACTACTACTACTATCGGTTTCCGGAATATCCCCAGTAGCTTTACCTAATATATAATATAAATCCATCTCATAATCTTCATCACTTTTATCAACATCAATTATATCTGGTAATTGGTTACTTTTTAAATTTTTTGGAAAATCGGGCCATTCCATGAACTCTTGTAATATATCACGTTTTCTTGTAATACTAGATTTATAATCGTCTGCTTCTTGAATTTGTTTTTCTAATCTTTCTAACTCTTTTATTTCTTCTTCACTTTTATTTGATTTTGATTGTAATTTTGTTATTTTTTCTCTATCTTTTTTAGTTATAAAATCATTCATCACAGTAATTCTTTTATTTGCTCCTTGTAAAGTATTATCAGGTTCATCCACAAATAAACTATCTATTGCTACATCTAATTTTGTCCTACGTGGTTTTTTCACACTATCTCCTACAACAATATATTTTGTTAATTCTGCTTTACTAGGTATTTCTAAATCTGGGTTATTGGCTTTGAACTCTTGGATAAACTCTTGACTTTGTTTTTTTGATATTGATGTTACGTTTTTATCTTCTACAAATTGTTTAATTAAATTATCTCTTTTTATTTTCAATTCACGTTTATTTACATCTTCAATTGATTCTGTTTTTAAACTATCTCTAAAAATTTTATATTTTGTATCTAAGAATTTATCAAAAATACCTTTTTTTGCTTTTGTAAAATCCGGATTATCTGCTTTAAAAGTATCAAAAAATACTGACCTTTCTGCTTTACTCATCTTATCCGTGAATACAATTCCATCTACAAAATCCGTATATATTTTATCTTTTTTCAATTTTGCTTCGTCTCTACCTTTGTTTTGTGCTTTTTTTAGATTTAGTTTTCTTTCTTCTTCTGCTTTTAAAACCGATTCTTCTGCGGTTTTTTTTAATTCTAAAATTATACGTGGTTGTCTGTCTTCCGGTGATAAACCTTTACCATAGGTTTCATAATCTAAATCTGTTAAAAACTTTGCTACATCTTCATCTATTTTTTTCAATTTTGCTTTTTTCAAAACTTCACTAGTTTCTTTATCAGCTTCTTTTAAATCTTTACTAGTATTTTTGAAAAAATCCTCTGTTTGTTTTTTAGTTTTTCCTTTATTTCTTTCTTTATCTACTTGACTACGTGTTTGATATTGATTTTGTTTTTTATATCCACCCCGTTTGTATGTAGATTTTGGTTTGTATTGTTTTTTATCTTTTTTATCATCACCACGTTTTAATAATAAAATTAATAAACTAATCATATTATTATTTTTACCGTATGTTTTCATAAGTTTTTCACGTTCCATCTGTTTTACTCCTTTTGATTTTTCTTTTATAACAACTTTCGTGCGTGTTTTTATTTTATTCTTTTTTGGTTTGGAACTTTTCTTGATTTTGATTACTGATTTTTCAATTACATCTTCGGGTATAATCGGTTTTGAGAAATACTGTTTTTGATTTTTATACATTCTATTTATAATATATATTATATATTTTTTTATTAAATTTGGTTATTATTTATATTATCTATAAAATAGTGTGGTTTTAAAAACGGTGTATTAAAACATAAAATCTCACTATGATACAAGGTATTATCAAAAGCGTCTAGTGGTAGTGATATTATTGTAGTTATTTCAGGGTAATAATTTTTAACTTTCATCCACCTTTTACTTGTTTTTCTTTGATTCAATCTAAAACCCATAGGTGTTAATAAAATTATAGGTGTATCTTTTTCAACTAACTCTAATATTTTATCCATAAAAACTTCTACTGATAATTTTCGTCCTGTTCCTGCGTTAAACGGGGGATTCATAATTACTAAATCACAATTAATTTTAGCTTCTTCTTTTAAAAAATCTGTTCCGTTTTTTATTTCATAATTTATTATTTTACTATTTTTAAAATTATTTGTTAATCTATTATCACCACTACATGGGTCTAAAATTATTTTAAAATCTTCACCTATTAATCTATAAATAAAATCACATAACCATATTGGAGTTGGTGTATCTGTTGGTTTTTTTCCTTTATTTTCACCTTTGTTATATACTGACATAATATATTTATAACAAATATATTTTTTACAAATTTAACTAAAATCTAATTGAATCATCTTTATTATTTTTATTCAATTCTAATTTGTTAAAATTACGGTGAAACATATTATCACTATCTTTATTAGTATCTAAATATAGAAAATCGTGCTTCTTTTTAAAAGTATAATTCAATATATTAAAAAAATCTTCTTTTGGTATTGTAATTACTTCGTCGAATAGATTCATCAGTTCTTTTTTATTTTTAGTTGAATATATACTGATATGACTTGCTGTTTTTCTAATAGGTGCGGGAATCTTATTATATACCTGAGTTGTCATAATTACTGATACAGCTCCACCAGAGCCACAAAGATGACGCCGATTCATAAGTATTTTACACATAAGACGTTGTAATTTTGGTGATTTTCTTAAATCATTCACACAGTCATCTATTAAAAATAATATTTTCTCACCCGAATCGTTTATTGATTCTAATACATGCTCTAAAATTTCCTCATTCAGTTCTGTATATACTTGGTCTTCGTCTAGTTCTTCAAACGGATTTGATTTCATAGTTGATAAAGATGGACTAAATAAATATATTCTATCAAATTTTTTGTTATACATCTTACCTCTTTTACAAATTAAGTTTAAAATTAAACAAGTCTTACCTGAACCAGGTTTTCCGTTTATTAACCAAAAAAAGTTTAAACTTTTTGGTAACGGGTCTGGAATTGTATCATCTAAATCATCACAACTAAAATCAAACTTTTTTATTACAACTCTTTTATCTGGTTCTATTTCTGTTATATTCATATTATAATATATAATATATTTATTTTTACAATTTTTAATTTACATAACTTTATTTACTTGGTGTAAATTTCATAGTTTTCCAAAATATTCTACCATCCATATTTTTTATTTTTTTATTTCCTAATTTAATCAAATCTTCTTTTTTATGTATTTTTAATAATTCTTTAATAGTAATTGGTGTATCTTTATCAATTCGTTTGAACGGACGACATACTTTATTCTTTTTATTATCTTTACCACATACTATTTTTTCACCAGTTTTGAGGTATGGTATCACTTGAATCCACTCTTCTTTATTCCATCTATCGGTTTTACCTTCTTTTTTCTTTTTAGTTTTATATTTACCACCTAGTTCTGTATATTTTTTATTAATAAACATAGATTTATACGCTGAATGTCTTTCATAGGTTTCACCCGCTATTTTCTTAGCTTGTTTATATATTTCGGGATTTAAAATATTTTCGTTCATATTATATATAATATAAAATATATTATATATCATATTATTATATATTATATTTTATTTTTACATAACTCTATAAAAATCTGTTAGTGATGGTGGTTTATATGAATATTGTTGTTCTTCTTCATAATATACTGATTTTGATTTTTTCGGTTTAGTTAATTGTTTTACAATAACTTCTTCTTCTTCACTACTACTTGATTCTTCTTCACTTGAACTTGATTCACTTACATAAACAACTTTCTTTTTTTTTTTCTTTACAATTTTTTTTGGTTTGGATTTAGGTTTCTTTTTATAAACAATTTCTTCTTCTTCACTTGATTCAACTATATTATTTGAATAGTGTAATTGATTTTGGTCTTCCAAAACAGGCGGAACTAATTCAACTTTTTTTGGTCTACCAACTGGTTTTGTATTAATCTTTTTATCTTCTGCTCGTTTCTTTACGTTTTCTGCTCGTGTTTTACGTGCTTTTTCAAACGCTTCAATTTGTTTTTCTGTTCTAGGTTTCTTTTGTTTTCCAGATTGAATTGATTTATCAATAACTTCTTCATCTTTAATTTCCAAAGAAATTTGAGGTTCGTTTTCAATTATTTCAGTTGTATCAATTTGTGTTGCTTCCATATTTATTTATTATACAGTAATAAAAGATTTTAAATTATACAAAAACTTAACAATTTTAATCTTAACGTAATTTATTGTAAAATTATTGTTTAAAATAAAATATTTTTATATATTAATAAGTATCTATATGAGTTTAAACAGATTCGGGAAAAAAACTTTAACTGGTGAAGATGACCTCGAAGTTGATAGAATAAATATTGTTGGAGAAGGTATTGGAGTCAATAGTAATTTTGGAACAAGCGGACAAATTTTAAAAAAATCATCTACTGATAACTCTTTGACTTGGGGTGAAGAAACAAATTATTCTGCGACGTTACCAATTGTATTAACTGGAACAAATTTAAGTTTTGATACGGGAAATCCTCAATCAAACACAATTAGAAAACAAATTGTAAATAATTTACAAAATTTTTATATAGGTGATACTATAAAATTACAAGAACAAAACGGACTATGTCAAGTTTTAGATTTAAATACAAATCAATCAAACGTTTTTAATTCCGGAAGTTATAAAGTTTTTGAGGGAACATCCACTTTAAAATTAAATATTAGTAAAACCGCCTTTTCACCTAATAGTCAAACATATGAAGTTGGTATAAGTTCACATCCAATATATAAAACCCATTCACAACAATTACTTATTTACGACCAAAATCAAGTTTTAAAATTATCAATAAATAAACTTGGTATAACCCCCACTTCAAATAGTTATTTTATTGGGACAAACGGAAATCCAATTCACGAAATAATTTCAACTTCACAAAATATTCAATCAATTTTATATGTTGGAGATTTAAATGAAGATTTTATAACTTTTACAAAAGATAATATAAGTGGTGGAAATCAAGGGGGGATATCTAATTTTAAACATATGACTTTAACAAGTTCAATATCCGCTCAAAACTTTATATCATCAAACGGAAACGTTATCACAACACACGGCGGAAATTTAACAACTTACGGAGGTGATATTGATTTAATTAGAGTTGTTGGAGGTTCTACAACATACGGAGATATTTTAAACTTTTTAAATATTACTGGTATTGATTATTCAAGTTCTGGAAGTGTTATATCGAAAATAAGAAAATCAACGACCAGATTAACAGATGGAGAAATAATTGCTTTATTTGTTTTTAACGATGACGGAACAACTGGAAACTTTAAAATATCTTTAAACGCCGGAATAAATAGAATAACCGGAGATGGAGATACCGATATTACTGGAATAGATAATATAACAACCAGCGGACTAGAAACTAGTGGTATAACACTTAACGGGAACTTAGTAGGTCATAACGCCGTTCAAATGACAGGTATTCAAAGTATAACTTTAAAAACTGGTGGTAGTGGTTTTTTTGATACTAACGGTGGAGATTTGAGTATGAGCGACGGTGATATTATAGGGGCTGGGTCTATTGATTGTGATGATATTGTTTTAGATAGTGACGGTGGTGGGACTGGTATAAATATGAATAATAAAACAATTATAGAACTAAATTCACTTGGTATTTCGGATGCTGGTTCTGGTATAGATATGAATGAAAAAGCGATTATAGATATTGGTGGATTATCTTTAAAATCTGGTGGAAGTGGAATAGATTTGAACGGGACAAGTATTACAGAAGGCGGAACGATTACATGTGTTACACTAAATCCAACAAATCCAATAACAAATATAACTATTCCTGGAACTATAACTGGAACAAAAATATTTACAGGTTCAAGTATTTCTATGACTGGGACAAACGTTATTTTAGGTTCTTCAAATCAGGCTTCAAATCAATTTTCAACTTATGGATATATTCAACAATTATATACAACCTCAACTGCTACTTCGAGATATGATTATAACTTTGGATTAAGAAGAGAAGTAAAATCAGGTTTTCCGCCATATGAAGACGATAATTATGCGAGTTCCGGTATTGCTGGTAAATCATATGATTTAAATTTAGGTGATACTAATACAAGGTCATATAGAACTATTAAATTACTTCCAAATATGTTTATTGTGAATGATGACCAATCATATTTCAATTTAGGTGTGTATGATATTAATTCTTTTCCAACAACGGGTAGAAGTGCTATTGGAGGTATAAAAGTTCATACATCTTCTCACGAGGTTTGGTGTTATATTGATATTCCTGAGGGACAACAGATGAAGGGTATTTATTTAAAAGTTTCTAATACAGCCGGAACAACATATTATTCACAAAATATTAAAGTATTTAAAAAACATCTGGGTAAATATGCTCTAAATAATAATAGAAGACCTTTGTTATTAGACCAAAATATTCCAAATAGTAATTTTGCGTCACCGATGACTTTTGCTTCTTCTATATTTAACGGTGATTTAGTGAATGAATATGATAATTGTATGGCGATACGTATTCATATGTCATCTAATAGTTATATTTTATCAGGGGGTTATGTGGTTTGTCAGCCAGTAGAAGATTTAAGAACTAAAATAACAATAACTTTTTCAGGGACTTTACAATCTAGTTTTGGAGTAAGTATTAGTCAATTTATATCTCCTCATACCAGTTTTGGAAGTTTTAATATGACCTCTACTACAATTGGAAATCAACATATTATTTATGTTCCTTATACATACGGAAACGAAGACCAAATAAACTTAAATTTAACTTCTATGGCTTCTCATATATACGAGGCCACATATACAAACGCTACAACAACAGATGATTCAACAACTTCAAAAGCGGATTGGACTAATTCAAATACAGGTGGAACAGTAATTTTTAAACCTCTACGTCAAGAAGTAGGTATTGTATTAACTCAATCTCTCGCTTCTACTTTCCAATTTGTTATGACTAATACTTCAATATCCAATATTACAACTCCAATATCTGTATTTATCAACGGAAAACCAACAGGGGCGGGAACTAAATTATTTAATTCTGGAAACGCTCATACTTTCACATCAAGTGATTTCAATTATCAACTTAATACCTCATACAATATGACTATGACTAATAGTGATAGTTCCTTATCCGGAAACGTTGTTGTATTTAGTAATTTGTCCGGTTGTTCTATGACTTCCACAAATTGGAATGGTAATAATTCACAAGCCCCCGCTATCACTTTCACATCAAATACTTGTTCTTTATCGTGGTATGCTGAAAGTTAAATTAAAATATATAATATATATATAATATATGAGAAATATTGAATGGTATTTATTTATTTTTTTAGATACTGATAAAAACGATTTATATAAAATAATAAAATTTAACAAAATAAAAGATTTATCATATATTGTGGATGAAAAACCATCCGTCGTTTCAAACTATTTTCATAATTTAATTAAGCCACGTGGATTATTAAAATATTGTTACATCTATCAAACAAAAATTAATTAATTAAATACTTAAAAATAATATATTATATATATATATGACTAAATCACGAAAAGAATATTTTAAACAATATTACCAAAATAATAAAGATAAATATAAAAAAACCAATACTACTAAAAAAACAACAAAAACAAAACAACTTAAATTTAATATAGAACATAAAAAAATTATTATTACTTTTGATTGATTTTATAAATTAAATTGTTAAATACTTAAAAAAATAAATATTATAGTATATATATTAAACATGCGACCAACTGGAACGGATGCTACTAAACTTTGTTGGAGAGTTAAAATTACACAAGGCGATATTGTTTTACATAATAAAGATTATACAACCCTAAAAATTGCTGGTGATGACTTAGGTTTATCATATTCACAGATTCTAGAATTAAAACCAAATGGTCGAAATAAGAAAAAATCAATTGCTTTCAAATTTTACCCTAAAATTGTAATTACTAAACTATGTTATGAAAATAAAGTTGTTGAACCACTTGATATTATTGATTCACCCGAAGAATTAATTAATTAATAATTATTTTTAAAGTAAATTTTATAAAATAAAATATCCAAATATGTCAAAAAACATAGGGTATTTTTGAGTATTATAGATGATAAATAATTTTGAGGTAATAATAAATAATACAATATTTAATAATATATGATAATAAGGGTATATGATATTTTAACTATTTTTAACTATTTTTAACAATTATTAAAATATTGACTTTTTGAAGATTTTTGAATATTTTTAAACCCCTACCCCTTGATATTTTTTTTTACGTCATAAAATACTTTTATTTTATTTTATTTTACGTCTTAACTAACTATAAAAATTATATGTAGGTATAATTTTATTATTTTTATAATTTTTCATATATTTACTAAAATTTTATATATTATAGTTGATATTTTTAACTATCGAGAAAATTAAATTGTTTATTCACATACTTAAAGTTATATTAATATTATAATAAAAAGCGGATATAAACTAATAAACATATAGATAATAATAATAATAATAATAAATAATAAAATCAATTAAAAAACTAAATTACTTAAAAAGAAAATATATATATATATTATAATATAGAATGAATAATTTGACCCAAAATAATTTTGATGAACAATATGACAAATTAGTAGAAAATTACCATGTATCACGTGGTTATACATATAATTCAACCAAAAAAAATTGGTATAAAAATAATCGTAAAGCCCGTGAAATTAAAAAAGATATAGTTGGTGAATACCCAAAAGTATTTCAAAAGTTTTGGAGAGAATCAGTTGTTGAAGGCGATATTGATATTTTCTATGATAAAACCAAAGTATATAACCCACAAACCAAAAGATTTGTAAATAAATCAACTTTTATTACTCAAAATGGTAATAACAAAATTGAAGGAACTGAAATATATAAAAATAAAGTAATTAAAACAGACGATTATATTATTAATAATATCCAACCTCAACTACAAAACGCCCTAGAATCAGGTGGAAAAAATACTATTAATATTGAAACGGGAAAATTTGGAAGTATTGAAAAATTAATTAACCTTTTACCTCTTGGAGAAAAAAAAATATATTTTGTTCTCGGTGACGGTTCATACTATTTTCTTAATACTGAAAATCTTAAAAAACTAGCTGAGGTTGAAAAAAAATTGACTACTGGGGTTGGT
>Ga0115572_10002591_pt1 | contig 14381 bp, 7 predicted proteins | sample COGITO_mtgs_1206_FD_88681 | JGI IMG/M metagenome (GOLD analysis project Ga0115572, IMG submission 88681) | Pelagic marine microbial communities from North Sea - COGITO_mtgs_120607 | ecosystem: Environmental > Aquatic > Marine > Epipelagic | place: Germany:Helgoland, sampling site Kabeltonne... | reverse complement strand
TTCGACGGGATGTCCGATGACGTACTCACGAATATGGGCTGCCATTGCGAAGCGGTCAGTGCTCAAGAAGTGCAGTGCACTCTGCATTCGCTCGGCCGGCAAGGAGACCCATAACAACCGCACTCGAGCTATCTGGCACTGATCCAATGGTGTACTATTGCAATACCGTGGCGCTGCCCGTACTTCGGCGACGAAGGCGGATCCCACACGCTTGATGACGGTGCAGACGGCAGTCCATGTCTCGTCGGTGTAGCCTCCCGTCACTGCAATGGTGACCTTAACCTCACGGCCCTCGCTCACACCTTCTCGTTCGAATGCGAGTGATGAGAAATGGACTCGGTAAAGTCCGTTGACTCCCAGTTCCCACGACACGCCAACACTAGGCTCCTCGATGACGTCGCTCTCGCGCTGTGAACTCCTGGCAGCCATAGCAACCAACCGACTCATCACTGTCGCATAGTGTTGAGCATCGCGGTACCTTACAAGCGCCTTATCATACTGCTTCGAACGCCGCGAGCGGCCTTCGCCAATGCGGGCCTGTAGCGCCGTGCCAGTAAGGTCCGTAGGTGCGACCAGCCACGAGACGATTGACCCATTCTCGACGAGCGGGGCGCACTTGTCGACAGGAAGACGTGTGAGCGGTATGGCTCCTCGAGTCACGAGCGCCAGATCACCTGACGCTGGCACAGGGGCCGAGACGAGCTCCCTGACTCGGGCGTTGCCGGTGACGCTACAGCAAACGGCACTCCCCGCGTAGGGCGAAGCGCCGGCGACGGTAAGCGTGCTGCTGTCATGCTCGTCTTCATCGAGGTATGCAACTGCACAAGACGCCGCGTGTCCTGGCCATCGATTGTTGCAAAGCATGTCACCCTCGGGTAAGCAAACGAACCAGGCTGCATCGAGCTCGGCTCCGCACAGTGTGCAGCATTCATGTATGTCCGCAGGTATCTCCTCCGCATCAGGCGGCGGGTCACGAATCACCTCGCCCTTCGTACCGTCCGCGCCAACGCCGGACCTTGACATGGTGCCGCCCTGCGTCTCGGCTGCGCCCGTGGGCAACCCATAAACGTCGCAAATCGTACGCCCTTTGCCGCCGATGTCATTGTCATCGGCCTCACCGGGCGGCGCGGCGTTTCCGTCGTCCCGCACGGCGTGAACTCTAGGAGCAACCGAATGTGGGAGGTCAGCCTGCATGTTACACTGTGCTGCCTGCTCGTCGACAGCCATAAGTTGCCCGATGAGTACACTAGCAGCTTCATCGCCGGCAGCACCAGGCTGGCACGCAGCATCGTGCAGAGAGCGCTCGATTGCCGCTTCCATCTCATCTGACTCGATCTGGATTTGGCTGTCGGTGAGAAGCGTGTGTGGACTCCCAGTACTGGTCACGCTCTCGTGCGCAGACTCACTGTGACTTGCCATGTCACCGTCCGCTGTGTTGTGTCCTTCCGAAGCTCGCTTGGCAGCAGCGGCTTGTTGTAACTCGAACAAGTGTTCCAGCGCGAACAAGCGCTCCGTGCCCACCTGCTCCGACTGGCGCTTGGCAAACCTAGAGCGTCGTTTGGCAGTGCGTCGCTTGGCAAACGTTCGCCATGCCCCCTGGATAGCAGAAGCAACTCTGTGTGGCCGCGCGTCACAAGCTGAGCATCGTCCATCATGCTCTACACGGCAAAGGGCACCGCACGAGTGACAGTGTACATGCCTGGGTTTCGCCATCATATCTAGCTGCTCATGCGCGCGTTGGTCGATCTCGGTGCGTTGCTCTGCGTGCTCGCAATCGTCGCAATCAGCGCTCTCCGCGCTCACTGGGGCGTCGAGGTGTCCGCCCGATGACCGCGGCCGCGAACGACCCACGTCACCCCCCCGTCCTCCCCCCCCAGCAGCCGAAGAAACGCCCCGGGAGCCCTGCTCGGATGGGGCCGTGCCCCGTGCGTCGCCGCGCGAAGAGGGATGAGTGAGGCGGCTGGGATGAGTGAGACGAGGCGCGCTCATTCGGCGCTCCGCACGAGTGCCTGGTGCATGGGCACCCGGTGCCACGGCCGACGCCGCCAGGTGCCGTTGTGATGCGCTGTCCAACGCGTTCGGGGTGACCTCAGAAATGCGGCGGTGATGCGTGGTAGTCCTGGTCGGATGGACGACGTCTGCTGCCGTCCCAGCCGACGCGGTCGCAACACGAACGGTCGATGCGCTGAGCAAAGCGGTCGCCGGCCGCTCGTCTGCGTCAGCCGCGGTCGCCGGCTGTGCCCTCACGCACTGGACGGCAGAGTCACTCGGTGCCAGCGTCGACGCGACGTGAACGCTGCCAATGTCTGTCGTGCATCCGGAAGTACCCGCCAGCGCCCCAACAAGGTGCTCCGAAGCGCGCCCGTCGCCCGGCGATGGAATAGATGTTGATGAACATAAACGATCGGTGACCTCAGCCGCCGCGCCCGCCGCCTGTGTCTCAGGCGCCCCGCTCCCCGAAGGGAAAAGCGAAGTGCCGTCATGTAGGGTCGTCGCAGCTGCAGCTGAAAGATTGTCGCCAGACTCGCGTGTGCCTGATGCTGTAGCAGTGAAACTCTGATGCGATTGAGGCACGCTGAAAAGCGATGCCTCTGTAGAGTCTGTAGTGTGGCCTAATGTCGCGCCAGCGCTCTCGCCAGCGCCGTCACCGCCGGCCCCCCCTCAGGTGCGGCGAACGAGTGCGCGATGTTCTTCGAGCGACATGCGCGTATTCCACGTAGCGTCGGCCGGGTTGTCGCGCACGTGACATTCCATGCAAAACTGCAAAGCCTTGCACTCGCAAATGTAGTGCAGGATGACTTCATCGCCGAGGTTGATCGGCCGGGTGCACTTCGGCCCAAACGGCGGTGAATTGTGCGTGCTCTCGTACGACTGCCACGAGTACTCCTTGCCCTGCGGCTTCGGCGGCGTGACGGCATACCAGAGACACCCAGTGCAGTCGACGCCACAGCGCCCGTTGCGCAGCCGCGGGTTCACCGCAGGCGGTATGGCAACATCGGCCGGCGGTGTCTTACGATCGGAAGCGACAGTGCCGTCGGGATTGCGGCGATGGAACCGCCCGGACCGGATCGCAGTGACGATGTGGGCGTGCATGAGAGGTGTCTTATCGCGAGGCATCGGTAGCTGCGGTGACCCGGTCGCCTGGTCCACCTCGGCCGTGGGTGGAGCGTGTGGTGCCTCACTCCGGCGCCCATCATCCGTGGACATCTTTGCGAGTTGCTCCATCGTCGCCTGTTGGATCTTCCTAAACTCCTCCTGCTCCTTCAGGAGCTTCGTCATCGTAGCGTCACGCTCGTCGGGTTCTCTATCGGCCTTGTGCGCAGTGCCCTCGTGCCGTCCTCGGTCACGACTGCCCCGCTCGAGCACCGAGAGCGCGACCCGTGAGAGCTCCGAATCACGGTCTAGCTTGACGAGCAAGGCGGCGTAAGAACCGTAGCGCTCTGTTTCGTTGACGACGTGGTTGTACGCGTATCGAACAATAGTAGGGTCGAGCCGCCGCGCCGGCGCCGCGCCCTCCTCGACCTCGCCGTCCACCTCTTGCTGTGCCTTGGAGACACAGCGAAGCCACGCCGTGTACGCCTCCTCGTCAGGGTGGGATCGCCGAAGCTGAACGGCCCGATCACGAAGGCGTGACGCCAGGGAGAGGCATGTCTCACCAACGCGCCATGTTTCGACCAATAGCGGGTCGATGCGAGCGAGACCCGAGGCACACTTGAGAAAGTAGCGGTCGAGAAGCTCGAGCAGCTCATGGCACTGACGATGCCCGTCGGCAAGTGCCGCGACGTTACGGAGGGCAGACTCGTGTTCTGCTGCGATCCCACGGTGCAGCCGTACTGTCTTGAGTAGCATCTTCGCCGTGGACGCTGCTCCTTCAGCTGGCGACGCCCCCGCGCAGCTCCACACGTAGTGCACCCCAAGCTTGAACTGCATAGCTGCGCGCTGTGCCTCCCACTGCTCTGCAGCAGTCCCACTCGTCGCACCGGCAGGGGGCATGAGGGAGCAGAGTTCGTCGGGATCCCCCAGCCCGCCGCCCCGTCGGAGGGCACCGTCCGAGGTAGGCCGGCGATCCGTGACTTTCTCCCACGGGTCAGGCGTGACACTCGAGGGTATCGACCGGCCGGCCGGCGGATCCTGCCCGTACCAATATGGCTTAGCGACTACCTCGAATGACTTGTCGTCGCGCCGTTTGGCGATCACGTCCATCATCTCGGAAAGAGCTTCACGCGACGAATCACGAGCAGCGGCAGCGCTGATGAGGCGATCCCTCTCGGCTTCGGCTGCGCGCACACGGCGGTCGGCTTCGGCTTCGGCAACTCGTCGGGCCTCTCGGTACCGGTCCTCCTCGGCGCGGAGACGGGCCTCCGTCTCAGCGCGGACGCGAGCCTCTGTGATCGCTTCGACGTAAGCGGCTTCGGTGCCGTGTACTCGAGGTGTGTCGAAGGCGTGAAGTCCGCCCAACCCGTGACCGCGGGCGATGCCACCGCTGCTACCGCTGAACGCCTCGGCGGTAGCATCGTCATGCCGGATTCGGCGGAGGAACTCCTCCCGGTGACGTGCGTGCTCCGTCTCGACATACTCGAACGCCGAATGATGTCCGTCGCTCCGCGGTGGTTCGGATGAACGTCTCGGGGCGTCTGTACTCGCGCCGGAGGCACGTGGCCCACCACACGAGGCACCAGGGACGCCGGCGTCGGCCGTGGGGCCTCGTGCACTCGGCGTACCGCCGCCACCAGGAACTTCGCGGTGCCGTGCGTGTTCCGTCTCGTCGCGCTCGAAAGCTGGACGATGGCCACTGCTCCTCGGCGGGTCGAACGGGCGTCCCGAGGTGTCCGCACTAGCGCCTGCAGCCCGGGGACCACCACACGAGGCACTCGAGACGCCGGCGTCGACCGTGGGATCGCGGCGGTCATCCCCTGTCGGCGGCGCGGAGTGCGACGCCGTGTCGGCGCCGGGCGGGATGGCCCCGCCGGTCGCAGCACGGTGAGCTGACGAGCGCGTGGACGGGCATGCGTCGCTCATGTCAACACCATGCTCCTCCCTGTGACCGCGGCTCTCATGCGATGCACCGGCCCGAGCGATGCCTTCGAGAGGACCGCTGGATGCGGGAGTGGTGGTCCCGGTGAACGAGCAACGCCGCGCTGCCGACGACGAGTCGGCGAGATGCGTGGACTCGTATGCGTCACCGCACTCTCGCTTCAGCGCATCATGTGCTTCATGATATGCGAGCATGACAGCCTCCTCGAGTGTCTGCTCGTTGATGGTATGCGCATGCCGTACAGTGGCGCGCGCGCGGTCGGCGATCCGATCCCAATCCAGGTGCGGCGCCTGCAGGAACAGCCTGCGCACCAGGACGACGGCATCGATGTGTGCGGCATGGTCGATCGGACGACACGCACGTGCGACGTTGGCGATCACGATGGCTGCGTCGTGTGCAGGTGAAGGTAACTCCAGGAGATACGCTCGAAGATCCTGCTGCCACCGCAGCTCCGCCTCGTCGAGGGTGGGTGGCTCCTTGAGCGACTGGGCGAGTACGCGCCCTCGTACTGCCGCGGAGTCGTCGTCGTGATCATGCGAAAGGGCTGCCCCAGTACGCGGCAGCGAGCTACCGTAACCCTTGCCGCGGGCGCCGGCCGAGGTAGTGTCGGCGGTGAGCGGGGAGTACGGGAGCGGCGTGCGCAGGGCACCGTCGACATACCGCCGTACGACTGTGGTGTCTGCCATGGCGGCCGTAACCTGCTGCGCCGAGCAGGCGACAAGCTGTTGCACGATCATGTCGGCTGGCTCTCCCTTCGACAGCATGAGGTCGATAACCACATGATCGGCTGCTGTCGTGTCGCGCATGGAGGCGACGCGTAGGAAGGTGTCGCGCACCAGCTCGCTGAACTCCGCTGGCGCCATGGCGTGCTCAGGCTCTGTGCTAGCGTCGCCTATGCCGGCACATGCCCCGTCGCGCTTGTAGCCCGCACGTGCGTCGCTCATCGGCTGGCACCCTCGGGTTGCAGCAGCATGCTCGGCTGTGCCGTAGCGATCGATCGCGATGCCGCCAGGAACATCGGTGGCGCCTGCTGGCCGATCCGTCACTGCTGAATGGCCCGACTCCTCGATCATTGATGCATCTGCTGAATGTGGGAGCGCCGCGCGCCCCTCCGTGCTGTCCTCGGCCTTGTGCTGCCGGCTCCCCAAGATGGAACTGGAGAATGCTCGGATCTGATCGGCTGTAGAGCGAATGACACCTGCTCGCGTCGATGGGGCGCGTTCCGCAGATGTACCGCCGACGGCGGCAACCCCCCCCGCGACGTCAGGCACGCGCGCGCCAGGCGTGCTGCTGCTGCTGGCACCCGATGGAAGGGTGAGTCGGGTGGGCACTGCGGTTGCCCTCTGCGTCTCATCACTCGGCGCGCGCCGACTGCCGCCGATGCGGACAATGCCGGAATCAAGAGATTCGGCGCCGGCGCTGCCCCCCTGGGGTTGCGCGGCGTGCGTTTCGAGAGGAGAGCCAGCGGCCGTAGAGCTCGGCCGCTGGTCAATAGAAGAAGGAGAGACATCAGCTACTGGTCGTTCATGAGTATGGGTGTAGTGTCTTGGTCCACTGGTTGCCCCAGAGCGTTGAGAAACGACGATGGGTGTAGTAGTAGTGGTAGTGTTAATTGAATCAACGTCCCGTACATGCGCGCGCGCTGGCGCCTCGCTGGGTGGCATTGCTGCGCGCAAGCGCGTCACCTCCCAACCCGACCAACTGAACGACCTGACCCCCTATTTTGTAGCGGACGCGCGGGGGGATATCGGCCCCGAATCTGCCTGCACGCACTGGGGCTGTAGGGGGGGTGATGGAAGGGAGGGCGTCTGGAGGCCGGCCTCCGGGGCGCCTAGCTCTGGGGGGGGGAGCTCTCCTCGATCACGGTGTGTCTGATGCCAAGTGCGCTGCGGTAATACCGATGGTATATATACCCTGGTACGCCTCCGAAATGCTCTTGGTTACGAAGATAGCGGTGAGATAGCTCAATGGGCTGGAACCGTCCCACTATCTTCAAAGGGGGCGGTGTCTCAGGGAGACAAGACGACGTGGGTTCGAGTCATGCTGAAGGATTGCAAATGGATCGACTCCCGCGCAGGAACTACTTTGGGGCGACCGAAAGTAGTTCCGCTATCTTCGTAACCCGCCCCCTTTTGTCACTCTTTATAAAACTGTCCGTCGTTGTCTTGTCCCGAGCGACGGTCGGTCGTTCTCTTTTGGCGTGACTGGCGCGTATGTTGGATCCACACATTACATCACTGTGTTGTAGGCCGATAAGTCTTCCGCTCTGCGCAACCCATCATGAGCAAAGTGAGGATGCCGATCAAGCGCCGTCGGTATCGAATCCAGTACCGGTGTCAGCGAGTAAAATCCGCAGAAGGAAGGTGAAACGATCACGCAACCGGACTGCGTCGATGGCGGGCATGGACGGCACGTCAGTCGATTCGGATTTGCGCGGTGCCTCGCTGGATGGCGCGCACGAGTCGGTCGTGCAAAGTAGTACTGCACGGCGCAGCACGACGTCGGGAACAACGCGTCGGTAGGCGCGCTCGTCGATAGCGAAGTGTAAGCGTGGCAAGCAGCCGCTAAGGCAACCCGACATCTCCACACGCAACAAGGAGATGGAGTATCAAGGCGCCTGGGCTGGATACGTCGCCGGCTTGCGCTGGTTCGCGGTGCGCGCCGGGATGCCGCTGGATACTGCAAGCCTAGTGGAATGGCGCTCGCGCGGCATTGAAGTGAAGCAGCTGAGCCCCCGCATGCAGGGCCCGGAGCCTTTGGCCTGGCCTGAACGAAGTGATTGCGGCGAGAACGATGTTGAGTGGGCTCAACGGCACTTGTGGTCGCGCTCGCCAAGCGCACAACCGGCGGGGTTGCCGCTCCTGGTGCCGCCGATGTATCGCGCGAATCCCTGGCGGCAGGGCCCGGCCGAAAGAGGCAGGTATGCCACTCTGCTCGAAGTACTCGGCTATTGGGTCGAGACAGCCCGTGCAGGCCGTGTCGATATATCGGTGGGTGCTGGTGGGTTGGGGATGTGGTGCGCCAAGAAGACGTACGCATCACGCGCCGAGCCGTATGTCCTGGCGCGAGCGCACTTCGGGAGCCTTGTCGCTGACATCTCGACGGGCCTAGTGATCGACACCGTCCACGGCCCAAGGGGCATGGTGCTGGGCCCGGCAGGCATGGCGAACGCTGGCTGCCGCGACCACTGCAATGCGGATTTCCGTGTGCGTGGCGGCGTCCTTGAGCTGCACGCCGGCTGTGTGGGAAGAGAAACGGCCATTGAAGTAGGCGAGCAAATCCTCATCAACCAGCGGCCACCCGCGGGCGCTATGTGGTATTGCCCCACCTGCGAGAAACGTATCGACTGACTAGTGAAGTATCGGTGTGAAATAAGGTCGACGGCAGCATGTATCCTGTGAAATACTAGGTGCACGTCGTCCATTACGTGGTCATACCGTCGGGCACAACAGAGTAACGGCGGCCGCAGTGAGAGCGATGTTGCGACCATCCCTCGTCTCGGCGGGCAGCCGCTCGAAAGACATCAGCCGATAGCTACTGCCATACTCGAGAAACAACAGAACAACAGAACAACGGTATCGGTGGTGAAGAGTGGTGTCGCGAACACCACTCGTCTCGACGGAGACCGCTCGAAAGACATCAACCACTGATTGACGGCGTAATCGAGAGCTAACAGAACAACAGAGAACAACAGAAGTGCAAAATACCCAGTGGTATCTGCATTGTAGGTGCAGCGGCGTCGAATCGGTGGGTAGCTAATCCGCCGAGAATCTGCCATGCATGTACGCTAGGTAGCTATATCAGTAATAAAAGTACGGCCGCCTCGTCGGGCCGGTCGTCGGTGTCAAACTTGGGGTACTTACTCTGGAATGTCACGGCGGCTGGAACGGCGCCGCGACCCATACAAATCCAATATTCGGTACTGTGTCCAACTCACTGCCGAGTTGTAAAGGGCCGGTAGAAGGGGGCCTAACAGGAGCCCGGGCCACCGTCGAAGTCATTGAAAGATCAAAGTACTCCCGGTGGCACCCACAAAAATGGACATCTTCTATGTGAACACCATTGACCGTTAAGGGGATGCCGCTGGCGATGTAAACCCGCCGCCATTGATCCTCGATAACTCTCCACCGCCTTCGAACTCGCCCATATGTATGCCGCTGTACGAACGGGAACAGTTGGATGTTGTTGCATGCGGTGCACTCGAGCAACGCGCATGTTGAGCACGCGCCCCAGGCTGCATGGCAGCACGGCGAAGTGGTGGGGCCGTCTCCGTCAATGCGTGATGAAAACTCTCTTCCCAATTGAGTCGTCCACGACCACAGCTGTTTCCAACGCGGTGATAAACGAAAAGTACCACTCTCAAAACGGTCAACTCCGGCAGGTTCAGGTGGGTCAACTGGTGGCTCCGGTCTTGCATACACCCCGCCCGGTCGCATCGGCCCATAGGCTGGTCGCGGCACTGGTGAGCAGAGCGTGCAGTGGCACGCCCCGCAGTAGCACCATGAGAATGTCGAATCCTGGTTGCAGATCGGGCAATGCACGCCGTCCATGTGCCATTCATGCTTGTGACTGGGGGGCGTGGCTTGTGATGGTCCGACATGTCGCGGTGACGCGAAAAGTTCCGACGGGAAGAGGTGCCCGAGCGACGAACGGCAAAACGCACTGCAAACGAAATCACCGCCGGCGCCGAAAATAGAAGCGAACGGTGGAGACGGCGGTGGAGAAATCGGAGGCTGTTCCATAGATAGCGGCTCGGGAGCCCTTTGTGTATCGACCGATAGGATCTCGGAATCGGCAATGCTCGCAATCGTGGTCCATTGCGTGATAACGACAGCCCGTGCTGATGGATTGATGCACAATATTGCCACGTAACCTTCTGGATCGACATCGCAAATCGTAGGCGAAATGCGAAGGCCGAGTCGACTCTCTCGATCGTCACTCAATGGCAAGACTTGTACGGTCCCAGAAAAGTATGCGCGGGATAAAACCCGTGCGCCAATCCTAGTCTGGCTCCAACTGCCGATGACCTGGTCCTGCGCTGCGTATGCGGTCACGACCCTAGCAGTTTCAGGTTGGTGTGCCGGTGAGGGGGGAGGTGACGGTGGTGCATCAACAAGGCCGTCTGGTGAAGCTAGAGTGACTTGTGCTATCCTTGGTGACTGCCGAGCGTCTCCCACTGTACCGTCGGGCCCGAGGGTAAAAACGGCGAGGGCGCCACTGAGACGAGGGCTGCGCCGTCGGTTCTGCGTGGTCTCGATTCCAGTCGCTGGCGCTCGGGTGCCCGTGGACGCGTCCTCTGCGACTGCCTGTTCCAAAATTGCTCGTGCCTCACTCTGTAATACCGCGTCCGTGAGAGCGGAGAACGCGATCCATTCATTCGACCAAACAACAAGAGCCTCGAACGAACCCTTTGTTGCGCCGAGCCGTACTCGAGCGACCTCGCTGTAGTGCTCTTCCTTGAACACCGCTGCACTGGTGACCGCTGCGAACTCGACGGTCGGGTTCTCCCGTTGCACCCTTGTGAGTGCACTGTCCAATAGTACGGTAGGTAGTGCTTGAGCCTCAACCCAGGACGGCTTCCACTGTACCAAAACTTGTACGCCGCTGCCCTTACGCCGTGCGTCCAACACACAGTGCACCTCAAAAGTGCGACGCTGTTCGTCAGCTGCGGGTGTAGGCTTCGCAACCTCACGAGATGGTGCTTCGCGGAGCGCCACCCGCTGTGGCTCTCGCTTGCTCCGGAAGCGCACCTTGTTGCGCGCCGCTTGTTCGACGGGTGGTCGATTCTCATCGATGCGTGTGTCGCCCTGAATTGGCATACTCTTGTCGAGTCCAGCGCGCACTCGATAGGCTCGAACAAGAGGCATGATGTTGTGGAGATACTCGATCGATCGCCAACTATCTTTAGCGTACCCGCGCCACCGGATACGGTAATATATCGTTGGTGTGCCTCTGGAGCGACCCAAGTCGACGTCGGCCGCCGAGCTGACGCTGTGGCCAACGACGTCCTCTACCGCGAAACGATCGAGATCAAATGAGCCGACCGCGGCTTCAGAAGTCGGTCGCTCCCGATTGGCGGGATAAGGGATGAGGCGTTCGACGTGGACCACGTCATGTAGTCGTCGTGTGTGTAAGTCCATGAGCTGGTAGTTGTCCTGCGGAAGAGCTCGACAGACGGTAAACGGTCCTTCGGTGGGTACGTCCGCCTTGGGTAAGTTACCGTCCACAAACTTTCCCTTGACGAGCAGGACACGATCGCCTGGCTTGAAGGTGGTGACGACGTCGTGCTTAAGATCGAATGCTTTAAGCCGGTGGAGTGCATTCGCGCGCAACTTCTGCGCCACGGCATCGTAGCTGACGTGCAACCGGATCAACTGCTTTTGAACCCACTCGGGTAGCTCAGTGTTGCCATCCACACTGCGAAGTACATCAGTTGGAAGCACTGCCTCTCGACCGAAGACCACAAGGAAAGGTGAAAACCCCGTTGCGGTGTTGATCGTAGCGTTGAACGATAGCTCCAACATCGGGAGAAACGACGGCCAGTCATGGTCGCCTGTCTCCTGGCAGTGACACATCAGGATATGCTTCAACACACTGTGCCACCGCTCGATCAATCCGATCGTACGATGATGATAGGGCGTACCTGCCTTCATGTCAATGCCAAAGCGTTGATACAATGCTTGTATAAGCCTTGATACGAAAACTGATCCGTGATCGCTACGGATCAGACGCGGCGTGCCGTAGTAGCGAATGACCTGTTCTACCAATATTCGTGCAATGTCTTCGGACGACGGGTCGCCCCTTGTCGCCGTTGCCGTGATCATGCGTGAGAAGTAGCAGGCGAACGAAACCACGTGATCAAATCCATCCGAACTCATGCCAGTGCTGTAAACGTCAGCCCCCATGTAGTCGTGTGGGTGTTCGCCGCACGTGACAAGCTGTCCACTACCTGCCTTGTGCCGTGAAACCTTGCACTGTGCGCAGATCCGACAAGCGTTGATGTAGGTTGCAACCGTAGCGCTCATCGCTGCTGTGGTGCCCCACCAGTACCGCGCGATGACTAGCGGTGTAACCTTTCGGATACCTTGGTGGCCCATGTGATCATGTAGTCCCCGGATTGCGGCAACGTGGAGAGACTCCGGAAGTGCGATACGGTGTGTGCCACGAAGTACGAGGAGACCGTCACTGTCGAGCTCGAAATCCTTCGCCTGGTTCCGCTCAACTTCGATAGGCTCACGCTCAAGAAGTGGACTTGGGTCTGAAAGAGTACGTATAATATCGCCGAACGACGGGTGCTCTACCTGAGCCGCGCGAATCCTTTCCACGGTGAGGAATCCGAGTGCTGCTTTCAACGTTCGACCGCCGTCCTCGGTATCGCCCTGGGTGAGCACCTGTGCGACAAGGTCTGACTGCTCGGTCAACGTTGCCGTCGACACCACCTCGTTGTCCGCTGCGGTTATCCCCTCTGTCATCGCGGCTCGGACAGCATCGCGAAGCCGCTCTCCGTCGCACAAATCCGCCTCGTGCTGTGCTGCGGCGACGGCTGCGGTAACCTCCCCGTTGCCTACCAGCCGTGCGTATCGCACAAGTGTAGCGGCGGTAAACAGCCGGTCAAACAAGACATCGTCCCCGAGAGCAGGAATCGTCCCGCTCCGTTGACTTCCGCGGCGATTGCGGCGCACCCGCGGCGAGGCCGTGCGGTGTCGCGGGCTCTCCTCGCTCGGACAGTGGCCGGCACGCGCTTGGGGGCGCTCGTCTCTTGAGGACTGTGCGGTTAACGTGTTGCCCTCACTCGTTGACTCACTGTGTTGAGCGGAGCCTCCTCGCGTGCCAGTCACCTCAGCACTCCGAACAATCGGTGGTGTAGACTCACTGTGTTGAGGCGACGCCCCATCTGTTGACTCGCGGTCGCCAATCCCATCGGCTCGCCTCCGTATGCGCAACAGCGCCATCGCGTCATCTTTCTCTGCTATCATCATCCCTGCTTTCATTCGCGCTTTCTTCGCGTCGCTCTCGAGGGCTCGTTCCTTGTCGAACTCGGTCCAGCGAACAACGCCCACGCCCCGGTAAGGGAGCTCGGACAACGACCCATATCGTCGAGCAAGAGTGTTGGTAAGCCGCATGCCGTTGACGTCCATTCGAGCAGCGACAAGTGCCGCAATGTGGTCATTGAGTCCCGGTAAGTACACTGAAAAATACGCTGTAACTCCCTCGACGCCAATTGCCTCGATCTTCTCGAAAGCTCGGCAAATAGCTCTGCTGGCAACCGGACAAACCATGCGACGCTGCTGTTCGCTCGTTGGATCGGTGCCTCCCTTGCGAAGAGCGGTGCCCGCAAGACCCTCGAATCCCCGGATGGCCGCCTCCTCAGCGGTACTATTCACCTCAATCTGCATGGAAGGTAGCGTATACCGCGCCGTCGATGAGTCTACGACACGGATCAGGTAGACGTGCGTATCGTCATGGAGGACGAGAGCTCCTCGCCTGACAGCACTCTCTCGGTCGTATGTGGGTCCAATAACGATGTTGGCTGCTGCCTCACCCGTGTCCACGGGAGCACCACATGCTGTTTCATCGATCACCGCCGTGTCGGGTACACGCTCGGTGAGCGAGCTGAGCATCTGAAACAGAGCTGTGTCACGCGCCTCGCACTCGGCGCTCGGGGTGGTGGCGCTGAACTGTTCCTTGAGAACGACCTCGTGTGTGCGAGGCGTGGGTGTGGCCACGACAGCACTTGCAATACCAGAGACGACGCGAGAGCAGTCGGGCACAAGCGCGATCATAAGGAGTGCGTCTCCAACGCGGATTTCCTTTTGAAGTCGGGCATTGATGGCAACGTTGGCGTGCGGCTTCGGCGGCGCCCCCATGACACGCGCCCACAACTCGCGGCCACGTTTCTTGGAGGTGCCTTCACCGCTCCGATGGTCGCCCGACGGCAGTGAATATAGCTTACTCTCTCGCTCCTGAAGGCAGACGACTCTCTTGCCGTCCGAGAGTGCGACGACCATACGTGAGGCCGGTTGTGCCGCTGCCTCACCATGCTGCAGCCCCATTGGGGGTGCCTTCTGCTGAGACAGCACAAAAACCAACTCGAGAAGACCTCGTCTGCGCTGCATAGAGCTGTGGGCAGAGTGTGACATCTTCGTACGCATAAACGAACAGTGCATAGGGGAGTGGTCGTTCCCCAAACATTCCTGGTACGTGAACAAACGAGTCCTTGAGAGTAAGGTTGACAGCATCTTTTCCCAAGTACGCTCGTAACACTGTCGCCAGTCCCCGTACCTTCGAGGAGCATCGAATAATCGAGTCGGCCGTCGCCGTGTCATAAACACCTCGCGACCGAATG
>Ga0115572_10002590_pt1 | contig 14383 bp, 12 predicted proteins | sample COGITO_mtgs_1206_FD_88681 | JGI IMG/M metagenome (GOLD analysis project Ga0115572, IMG submission 88681) | Pelagic marine microbial communities from North Sea - COGITO_mtgs_120607 | ecosystem: Environmental > Aquatic > Marine > Epipelagic | place: Germany:Helgoland, sampling site Kabeltonne... | reverse complement strand
GTGTTGTGCCAGATTGTATTAGCACATCAATAGCCGCTTCAATATCTCCCATCGTTGCCATGCCAGTTGAAATAATAACAGGCTTATTAAATTGGCCAATATGGCGCAAGTATGACAAATTGGTTATCTCACCAGACGGAATTTTAAATTGATTGATGCCTAAACTTATTAAAAAATCGACACTTTCAATATCAAACCCCGTAGAAAAAAAACCAATTTTACGCTTCGCACAGTGGGCAATAAGCTCATGGTGCATGTTTGCACTTAGTTCCAAACGGCTTAACATTTGGTGCTGAGTTTCAGCACTTCCCGTGGTTACGGATTGGTAATCCGCTTTTTCAGCTTCTCGAGTGACTAAGCGGTCGGCACTAAAAGTTTGAAATTTGACCAAATCAGCGCCAGCATCAGCCGCTACGTCTATCAATTGCTTGGCTAGAGCAAGATCACCATTATGGTTTACACCAGCTTCGGCGATAATGAGAATAGGTTTTTTCATAACTTATTACTTGTTAATATTCGTGAGTTTTCTGCATGGTGATGCCTAATAGCGAGACCCATACCGACCACGCAATTATTGCCCAACGTAATACCCTGTTTAATAATACTTCCACTACCAACAAAGCTACCAAGCCCTATATTCGCAGCACCATTCACTATGACGCCTGTGGATATATGGCAGTGATCTGCCACGATTGCATCGTGCTCAATTAGCGCATTGGAGTTAATGATGCAGTTATTACCCACCTTGGCACCCGCATTTATAGTAGAACCGTGCATCACCATGGTACCAACCCCCACCACAGCATGGCGCGATACATGTGCAGTTGGAGAAATAATGGTTGGTAACTTAAAACCTATTTCTAAAGCCTGGTCATAAAGACGCTGCCGAACAACAGCTGACTCAACCTGTCCAACGGCAATAAGCGCATATTGGTATTGCTTTGCTAACTCAGGAAAATCTCTGTCTGTGGCTATTACAGGATACCCCAAACATTCATGTTGTAACTCCTCCTCATTGGCTATTAAGCCAGCAATATCAAACGTATCTAGATGCTCGATGACGTCGATACAAGCTTTCGCATGACCACCAGCACCAATTAAAATTAAACTAGACTTGCTCATTTAATATTGCTCACTCCACTATTTCCAGCAAACTTGGACTACTAGGAATATTAATCAATCGTTGCTCCAGTTGCTCAGCCGAAGTTAAATCCATTCGAGGGCAATTAGCAAATGGTGTAAGTTGGTGCATCAATCGCCAAACAGGGCGGGTCATAAGCCCAATTTCATTGGTTGCTTTTAATATGTCATCTCGATGCTGTGTTTGATCGGCATTTAGCATGATTGTTTGTAGCCAGTAATTACTGAGGCACTGTTTCGGCTCAGCCATTAGATTAACACCTTTCACTGGTTCAAAGGCAGTTAAGTAATAGTCAAATAGCGTTCTTTTGGCGACTAATTTGGCTGGTAATTGCTCTAGCTGAGCGCAACCTAAAGCTGCATTAAGATTGGGCAAACGGTAGTTATAACCAATTTCATCATGTATAAATTCCCAAGCATGCGGCAATTTAGCTGTAGTGGTTATGTGCTTAGCACGCCGAGCGATGGTGGCATCATTCGTTAAAATAGCACCACCACCACCAGCAGTAATGGTTTTATTGCCATTAAAACTTAGCGTGCCCATCAAACCGAATGTACCTGTGTGCTGACCATGATACGTGCTACCCAGCGACTCTGCGGCATCTTCAATCAACACTATGTTAAAATCATGTGCCAATGCGAGCATACCATTAATGTCCACTGGATGACCAAAGGTATGCATAGGCACCATCGCTCGAATGACTTGCCCCGTTATGATATTGACGCACTGCCCACTTTGTTGCCGTGTATGAGTTTGCAGATAATCACGCAACTTGGCGGTCGCTATGCCCAACGTGGTGTCTTCACTATCCACAAAGTGTGGTGTGGCAGCACAATAGCTAATAGCATTAGCGGTCGCAATAAAGCTAAGCGCAGGCACAAGCACTTCATCATTAGCTTTAACCCCCGCCAGCAGCAAAGCGATGTGAAGCGCTGCCGTGCCATTAACAACCGCCACTGCGTGTTTTGCGCCAGTGTATACAGCTAAATCATCCTCAAAACGATCAACAAATTTGCCGACAGACGAAACAAAAGTAGAATCTAAACACTCTTTAACATAGAGCCATTCGTTGCCAGAAAAAGACGGCTCGTGTAAGCAAACAGGACCGACACCAACGACCGAACGGATGGCGCTGACTATTTGATCTTGCAGGGATGTTTGCTTATTCATAATTATTACATCACTCATTAACTCGAACAAAAGGATTTAGAGAACCACAACATAGTCGATTTATCAACAGAGGTTGGTAACCAACGACATTCAATTAGCATATGACTTTAAACCCAACACCACCAACATTCTTAATGTAAAACCTAAAACACAATTATTGAGGAAAGTCATTAGTGTCAAAGCGAGAAAGTTCAAGTAATCTTGGAGTATTTAGCTCTGCAACACCAACGTTTGTTGTAAGTCCAATCGCGCATTTTTTAGATCGTAATATAGCTAATGTATCTTGATTATAGTCACCATATGGATAGCACATTATCCAATTATCAGATCTAGCGCCAACAGCTTCGAGAAACCCCATCGACACCTCAATTTCATTTTTTTGCTCTTCAAAAGTACCTGTGCTCAACCACGTATGCTTATAGCCATGACTTCCAACATACATACCAGCATTTACCAAGGTCTTCACATCATCGATAGATAAGTAAAGCTTTTCTGCAAAAGACCTAGATGTTTCTCCTACATACTTCTCAAATAAAATTCGTGTAATATTATTTCGAATTTCTTCTGGCAATCCGTGTTGAAGCATCCGTTTGATATAAACCACCTTTTCATCATCATACCTTTCTTCCGGTGTCACACAAGCATTCCAATACTCATTTAGAGCATCTGCACTGATACCATAAGAATAACACAAACTATTCAACTCAGACACCAACATCGAATAATCAGAGCAAGTTGCCAAAATAAAATGGATGCTATTAACATCAAGCATCTCTCTTTCAACAACTGGCTTAACAGGAATAAAAAATGAACCTTGCAGATTTCTTTTTAGCAATTCTGGGAGAACAAAATCTATGTGATCCTTATAACCATCATCAAAAGTCAAGTAACAAGCATTTGAAGGAAGAACTTTCCCACTAACGGAAAACTCAATCAAATCTTCCGCGGACACAATATTATAATTTTTTTCCAGATAGTCCAGTTGGCGCTTGAAGCCCTCAAATTCTAAACCTTTTATTCCAGGGTATTTTGATCTTTGGATGTCACGCACATAGTGGTACATCACAATTGATACATTCATTGATGGCTTACCCTCGTATTTAAAAAGTTAGGTCTATCTTGATCTCCATCAGCCCTACAATGCCTATAGTTACCATTTGTTCCGTCGGCAATACAATTTACAGCTATATTTTCTCTCACCAGGGGCTCAAAAAGATTTGGAATTATGACTTCTGTGCTATCAAAATTAAGTGAATTCATCCCAGCCTGTTTCAATAATTTATCATCAAAACCATAACATACGAAATCAAGGAACTCATCTCCTTGAACTCTTACCCTTTCAAACAAGGCAATTATAATTGAGGGCAAAAGATCCTCTGTTCCATAAAAATCAACGATTCTATAGGCGCTTGCAATACCCTTCCCTGCTTGGTCTTTAGCCACTGCCTTACGACATACAACAATATTTTGAGCTATTTTTTCCTTTGATTTATATACCAAAAATATATCATAACTATAAAAAGGATAATCAAAAAATCTATTTTCTATGTATCGCATATCTTTAAATGGCAATATATTTGAGTTTGCCTCAAAATCGAAATTTAATAAATCATCAGGGTTATCAACTCGCTTCATTTCAATATTTGGCAACCCAAAAGCGTTAGCCTGTTCAGCTTTCAGAGATAAATGTTGTATTAACTTATATTCATTTATTAAGGGATTAATAATGTAATATTGCTTCATCTGATTCCATTGAAGACGCAGCATTTTGTATGTGTTTTTAGTTTGCTCTCCTGCCCCTGCTGCTGAAAAAAACCTATGTTTGACGTTTTTAATAACAAATTGCCGGAGGCGTACACCTATCATTTGATATTTTTTCTCAGCATCTGATGTAACTTTCCAAAGCGCACCGGCTAGATCTGGCAGCTCACAGTAGTTATAGAACTTAAAACAAAAAACACCTAGAATTTCGCCATCCGTATCCTTTGCTAACCCAATAGTTAACTTATCGGGCTGATCCAACCATAAAAACTCTTTCATTAACAACTCTTTAGAAACGGAGTAAATATGGTTAGCAGCCCAATGCCTAGACATAAAAGACATGATATCTTGCAGCTCACTTAAATCAGCAAATTCAAAACTAATATCGTTCATACTAAGCTACCTAAATCTTTATAGGCCGTCTTTCCAGATTCGTTTTTTGGAATTTCATTAATATATTTAATAGTAAAAGCTACATGATTAAGACGCAACTTTTCACTGAGATACTGGCGCACATCATCAATTATTTTATTATTCGTGATATAAATTTGTAACTCATCATCTACACCACTACAAGCGAGATCTGAATCACAAAACCTATTCTTCAAAATATCCTCGGTCTCATCAAGATTTATCCTATTACCAAAAATTTTCAAGAACCGCTTCTTTCTACCAACTAACCAATAAAACCCGTCTTTATCAATCTTGGCCATATCACCCGTTAATAAAACTCCTTGATTTTCATCCCCTCTGGCAAGATCCTTGGCGTCTTCAGCGTAGCCTAAGCTTACATTTTTACCCGCATAACCAAGCTCACCAACCGTATTGCAATCGGTTATTTTCTTGTTTTCGTCGTTAATAAGGAAAAATCTACCATTAGGTATAGCGACGCCAACACTGCCACACTTTTCAAGCGCTTTTTTGCAAGGCAAGTATGACATCCGAGCAGTAGCTTCTGTTTGGCCATACATAACATAAAAACGCTTTCCCGTTTTTTCCGCATATGATGCAAACTTTTTTTGTAATTCAGTCGTCAATCGCCCCCCAGCTTGAGTCATAACTTTGATTGACGGGATATCCATCCTAAAAAATTTCAACCTATTAAGCATTTCATAGGTAAAGGGAACTCCACCAAACGAAGTTGCGTTATAAGTTTTTAATTGCTGCCAGAACTCTTTTTGCACTAACGTTTTACTAGTAAAAATCATAGAAGCTCCAGCGTGCAGGTGGCTATTTATAATCGACAAACCATATGTGTAACTCATTGGTAGTGTAGTAATCGAACGATCTTCATGACTAATTTCCAAATATTCGACTATGGATTCTGTATTACTTTTCAAATTTTGGTAACTCTGCCGTACTAATTTACGACTGCCAGTGGATCCTGAGGTAGTTAATAAAAGGGCAAGGTCCTTGTGAAGAACTTGTCTGCGACCAAACTTATTCCTAAGTAAAGTGAAGTCAAAACTCGAATGAATTGATACACAATTATCGAAATTTCGTGATATTTCAGATGGCACCCAAAAATATTCTGGGTTATAAACTTCAATAAGATCGTGTAACGCCACTCGGTCAACACCCTCATCAAGCATTAGTGGGACTATCTGAGCATTTAAAAAAGCGGTGTAGCCCAGAAGGGAGCCAAGACTATTTTTACACAAGCATAAAACCAAAGATCGCTTTGGTATGGTCTCTGTAAGATTTAGAGAAGCCTTTAGTAAATCTCCATAAGTAACAACGCTCCCTGATTCTTGAACCACAGCAATATTACTAGCGTATTTCTGAAAGTCCCAGATGTTTGATGCTCTACACATTATTTTTTTATCAATACATCTGAGCTTTTAACTAAAGTATTTTCTACAACATCACGAGTTAATATCGTACCAACAAGGTGATTAATGCTCTCTGGTTGAAATCCTGTGCCTGGTCTTTTCACATCTAGGTCGCCTAAAGTTAGTTTGGTTCCTTTAGATAGAGATCTTGCGAAAACAACACTTCTTCTCATGATTTTTCTTTGATTCAGTTCTTCTGGATAAACAACTCTTTCATAGCCTCCTAATGCCTGATGCACGTTGTGAACGTTACTAACAAGCGACATCATCTCTTCAGAATTTATCGCCATTTGGTTATCCATCCCAATTTTTTCTTTGTCTAAAGTGAAATGCTTTTCAAACATACATGCTCCTAGCGCAGCTGCCGCACTGGGCATTTCTATACCTAAGGAATGATCTGAGAAACCGATTGGGTGATCAGGAAATTCCTTCCTTAAACCAAGAATATTGTTTAATCTTATTTTTGATGTATCTGTTGGATATATTGAGACGCAGTGCAAAATACAAAGATTGTCATTTCCGGACTGTACAATTGTATTTACTGCTCGATAAATCTCATCCATATCTCCCATCCCTGTTGATAAGACTATTGCTGAACCAGATTCAGCTATGTACTTTAAGTATTCAAGATTATTTAAATCCATAGAAGCTATTTTCAGATAAGGAACGTTGCATTTTTCAAGCAAAAAATCTACTTCCTCTCGTGAATATGGGGTTGATGAAAACCCTATGTTAACACTCCTACAATAATGTAAAACCTCCTCCAATTCAGCTGGCGACAGCGAGAATTTTTTAATAAATCTTTTGGCTATTGGGTTCTCATCATAGTAATTTTGAGAATATAAAGTGTCTGCAGTCCATGACTGAAACTTGACACAATCACACCCTGTCTCCTTCACCTTATCAATCATTAACTTTGCAGTTTCCAATTTCCCAAAATGACTAGTATTAAGCTCCGCAACAATATAGGGCTTGCCATAATCGCTGAGTATTACCGAGTCATTTAGCTCTAATGAAGCCATAGAAAATCTCCTAATATTTTTATTGATCTATTGGCTCAATAACCATCTCTGAAAGAAAAGTCTCTCTATCAATAAACGGCGCTTGATCCTCTATTGGTCTACGAACAAAACCATTTTGCAATGTTCGTGAATGAGATATCGTTATGTAATCCTGATCTTCTGGAGACATTATTTCGCAAAGCACAGGGCCATCCATTGCGAGTATCTCTTCGAGCTTACCCTGTAGCTCAGCCATCGACGGAATAAGCACGTGAGGCAAGTCAAACGTATCTGCAACCTTCTTAAAATCAGGGCAACTGACACCGTTGCTGGGGTCCGTGCCAATGGTCCGCCTTCTAAACATATCCACTTGTCTTTTTCTAATCACTGCATAAGCATTATTGTTTATAACAATCACCTTGATAGGTAGTTTATGGTAACGGATAGTTTCTAGCTCTTGGAGATTCATCATAATTGAACCATCCCCTGTAACTACAACCACGGGTTGTTTGGTGGAAAAATAAGCACCAACAGCAGCGGGAAGAGCATATCCCATTGACCCTTGAGAGGCTGGATGAATACACCTCATTCCTCTTTTAAATCTAATATTTGAAGGAAGAATAAGTTCCACTAAACCAGAGTCAGTTACAACAACTGAATTATCATAAAGAGTTTCTGATAACACTTCAGAAAGATAGTAAAGATCAACCAGATCTCCACTCTTGAATCGATCTTCGCATATTGGAAATATTGTTTTCCAATTAATACATTTCTCTTGCCATGTTTTCGATACTGGACCAATCTGGCATTTACGTAAGCCTTTCAAAAAATCACCTGCGTCTGCGTTTATAAATTTGTCAATAGAAACAGTCTTTTTTGAGTGCTCTGTGGGATCAACATCAACCACGATAATTTCTGCAGATCTTCCAAACTTACAATAGTCTGACCCTGTTGTCATTGGAGACAAACGATTCCCTAAAACCAATATTAAATCAGCATTTTGGACAGCGAAATTGCCCGCTCGGGTGCAACCCATTATGCCAACAGACCCGATACTTAAATCATTGCTTGTTCCATAAACGTCCGGTGCGGAGGGCGAATATACAACTGGAACAGAGCAACTATTAATGAATTCATACAAATCATCAACAGCGTTGGCGGACCGAACACCATGACCAACAAGAATAATTGGTCGCTTAGCATTGCTCAACGAGTTACTGACAAATGCCAAATCTTCTTCAATTGAACTGGAATTTGAGAGCGGCTCTGGTAAAAATTGTTCAAGCTCTTCAGGCTCTATCCTCATATTCTGTATATCCAGTGGAACGTCGATCCAGACTGGGCCTTTTCGGCCATGCTGCGATAAAAAAATAGCTTTCTCAAGTTCGAGAACAATTTGATTAGGATCAGTGATCATTACCGCATACTTTGTTATCGAATCGACGATTGGAATGATATCAGCCTCTTGCTGGCCGAATGTCCTAAGCGGAGTTCCACTGTATCTTGTGGTTTCCACTAACGTATTTTGGCCTGACACAAACACACAAGGCACTCCGTCTTGCCAGGCATTTAGAACAGCTGTAACCGCATTGGTTCCAGCACAACCCGTAGATACTAGACATGCTCCAAGCCTCTCATTATTCTGAGCATAGGCAACGGCCGCATATCCCGCAGCTTGCTCGTGGTGCACAGCCACTCCCACTAAGTCGGTATGTTTTGCCACGCCATCGGCCAAAAATAAGGCTCCACGCCCAGTTACCATAAATATATGACCAACACCTGCCTCATACAATCTATTAAATATATAGTCCGCTACTCTAACCATGATTCAGAAACCCTATCTGTTGACAAAAAATAATTATTACCAATGCAAGGCTCACTTCTTACGCGGCTTAAAACTCTCGAGCACATCTGGCAATGTGATTAAAAAATCTGCTCTACAAGCTATTTCTTCACCAACGTAACTTTCCGCAGAACCTTTAGCCATACCTCTTTTAAATGAATCCAATACCGCCCTAATTTCTAATCTCTCACCAGGTATGATTTTTCTCTTAAACAAAACGTTGTCCATCTTGACAAAATTTGTCTTCATTCCTTTGTAAGGCTCCAAGCACAAAAAAGTCATAATAAATGTTTGAACAAGACATTCAACTTGGATATGCCCCGGGACATTTGGATCGCCTTCAAAATGCGCTGGGAAGAACCACTCATTGTATGTGAAGTTTTTAAATCCTTTTGCACTTTTTCCAGGTACTACGTCAGTAATATTATCAATGAAAAGCTGAGGATAACGATTTTGTTGGCATTCTTGGATACCTTTAATATCAAAACATAATGTTTTCGACGTATTCATAGATCTATGCCTTATATGTCCAGATTGACTTCATATTTAAGTAGTATAGTTTTACCTTCTTCGTAACTTGAAAAATCAGTTATGTCATCAATATCAAGCTCCACATTAAATTCCTCCTCAAGTTCAGTCATCAACTGCATATGGCCTACACTGTCCCATGCAATGATATCCTGATATTTCAGACCGTCTAGCTTGTCTTTCCCAATATTGAAGCTTTCAATAAAAGCTTTGTTGTATTTTTCTAAATTTGTCATAACCCTTTTTCCCTATTTACCGTAATTTATAATCATACTATTCAAATGAAACTACTCGGGACATATGCCGAATTAAATCATAACCATCCCAAACCAAACTAAATTCTGACGCTTTACCACAAGGCACAATACGATCAAGTCCAACCATCTCTAGGTTGGCAAAATATTCAACGAGTTCGTCTCTTTTAAATCCTATGTATGTCAGAGTTTGAAATTTTCTCGAAACAAAATTAGAGAGCTTGTCGGGAACTTGATCAGAATATTCAAAAAAACTACCTCCAGCACATGTCCGCTCCGGCAAGTCAGACTGAAGGCTTTCCAATTCAATTCGACTTATCAGATTATCAGGAGCGATTGGCAAAGCTACATTTTCATAATCTAAAGCCACATCGCATGACAAAGAATACTTATCAACTGCCATCATTGGCTGTACAAGATATTTTTTTTCTATAAGAAGCTCATGTAAAGCATGCCAAAAAATTTCTTTTGCTTTGCGAATATTCTCAAGATCTCCAACCCAAAAAATAAGCCGCGGTGAAGTACATGCATTTTGATCAAATAAGTACGTGTCATTATAAAAATTAAACGCCATTTTTCTCTTATCTTTGATATTAAGATACTCTGCAGCTCTAATTAAGCAAAATGAATACCTATCGGCAAAAGTTATATCGAAAGAGCGAGGAGGAAGTGGTGATTTGCGCAATTCTTTAACTGTATTATCTCCCCCCCAAATAATCCTCAAATCACATATGCTGGAAAAAAAACTATTAATTTCAGTGTCCTGCTCGTACTTTATCAGTGAAACATATTCTTTCAACTCTGAGAACTTTGGCATGTCTAGAAGTGTTGATAAAATGTCACATAGAATATTAGTTAGAGTTAATTCCTTTGATGAGAGCCGAACAATACATGCATTACCAGACAACAGACCAACCAATAAACTATATGCAAAATTGATAGGTACATTTGATGGAGCAATATGAAAACTAACGCCGCGACCAACATTTGATTTCAAGTCTTCGTAAGACCTTTTTAATCTCGTTATACTGGATTTACGAACATAAAAACCAAACGTTATAATTTCAGGGAAATCTCGTCCTTGAGGATGCTTTATCAATAATCCAGAAAGCTCATCCAAAAACCTAATTACACTGTCGTCAAACGGAACTAAGGGCTTGAGAGCGGGCATTTCGCTAAATTTATCGTTACCAGCCATAAGCTGAATTTTAGAATTGAGGTACATAGGTATCGCTACAACCTCTAATCTCAGCATTTTTTAACCGACCTGTAACTTTAAAAAACTTTCCCTTGCGGCCACATGGACAACTATCCTCTCCCAGCAAGACACCTTTATCTTCAGTTAACAAGGAGTGACCAGGATAGGACTCTGGTATAACTGAAAGGACTTGTATAATTCCTTCTTCGCCAAAATCTGCGACAGAGAAATCGAATGCCCGTCGAATGATGACATCACCGAAAGTACTGGAATGTAGATACCCATGTTCACATTCCATGAATACAGAGCCGGTTTGCTCTACCATGCCATAGTAATCATGTATTTTCTTAATGCCGCAAACATTTTTAAGTTCTTCTTTAAATTTTTCTTGGGAAACAGATTGCCCTTCTAATTTTTTCCAACCACCGCCATGAATTAGAATTCCGTTACTTAAATCTATGCAGTGATCAGTTTCTTTGAGAAATTTATAAAAATACTGCCAAATCATAAAAGTAAAACCAAATAACAAAATCTCTTTCCCTTTATGCCTTTCTAGAAATGCCTCTAATGCTTCAAAATCGAGAGCCATATTTTCATCGAGAGCGTAGACCTTATCACGCCCAAACATTGAAAATCCGAGTATTCCAGCTCCTCTCGCAGAAAACATAGCCCGATCCTTTACAACAGATGAGCTATCTAAGATTATCATTGGAAGTCGGGATTTTCCCACATATGACTCGACTATTTTTGCCAAGACTTTTGTTTGAAGCTTAGCAGTAGTTCGATCAAGAAATATTTTTGAAACTTGTTGCCCTGTCGTGCCTGATGAAGTCATTGATTTTATAATTTGATCTTTCTCAATACTCAACAACTCATGCTGCTTAAAGAGTCTTACAGGTAGAAAAGGGATATTGTGGTAATCAGTTACTGTGTCGATATTAAAATCCATCGCTTTGAGTATTTTTTTATAGCTAACACAGCATTCATAATGATGGACAGACAACTCTTTTAACCGGTCGGTTAAAAGCGCCGACTTAGCAATAATATCTAAACCGAAAACCGGTTTAGTTAAAAAACTATGATCATCCAAAAAACATACTCACTTTTTTGTGTTATCTCGAAGATGGTTAGCAGCCATATTTAGCAATTCAAAGAGAACTATATGTTACAGATATAATATTTATAATTTACTAAGTTTTCAAATTTAGTAAATCTTTCCAACTTTTTAGCTTGATATCTACTCATGATTAGCTTGCAATCCAATAATTTTTTCATAACTCCCACTTCGCCTAATTCGCCCATCTTTCAACTCGACAATCTGCGTACAATTTTTAAGTGTAGTCAAACGATGCGCTACAATAATCACGGTAAGCTCATTACCTAGATTTTCAATAGCTTCCATCACCGCGCGTTCGGTATCATTATCCAGTGCACTGGTGGCTTCGTCAAACACGATCACATCGGCTTGCTTATATAGCGCACGGGCAATGCCAATGCGCTGACGCTGGCCACCAGACAGCCTAACACCCTGCTCACCCACTACAGTATTGTATTGCTTACTCCACGATTCAATGGTCTCGGAAATCTGTGCATTTTGAGCGGCTTGACTCACGCGGGCATAGTCTATTTGTTCTGCTGGTTCGCCAAAAGCGATATTCTCTGCAATACTTGCATCAGATAAAAAGATGGCTTGGGGTACGTGAGCGATATGCGCTTGCCAACCACGGTGATTGTCCTCTGTAATATTCACATCATCGATCGCCAAACTGCCTTTAGTAGGCTGCAACAGCCCCATAATAATGTCTAACAACGTACTCTTACCGCTGCCAGTAGCGCCAATAAAGCCTGTGCGGCTGCCTTTTGGGATACTGAGGTTAAGGCCAGATTGCAAGACCCAGGGTGTATCTTCTGTATATTTAAAAGCTAAGTTATTTAAAGTAATACCGTGCTTAAAAGGTATTGCTGAGAGCGGCGGCGCATCAGCATAACCAGGTAACGGTTGGTCGAGCAGATCCAATGTGCCTCTCAAAATAGCTTGGTTACCACGAATTAATGACCAACTGGCATAAGATTGCTGCAGGACGGGCAGTAATCGTTGTGCTCCCAACGCTAACGCTCCTAGCACAGGTATAGCGTCGGTAATACCTGATGGACTGCCAGCTAATGAATAAGCAAGTGTAGCAATTAACACCATACCTAGGGACTCTATGCCATAACGGGGGAGACCACTGATAATTTGTATATTGGCCTCTGCACGGCGCAAGGACAACTCTGCATGACGGTAACTATTGCAATAGGTTGATTGAGTTCCATCAATCAATACATCACGAATACCGCCCAAGCCTTCCTGTAAGATTTTAATTACTTGATTTGAGTCATTGTTAAGACGCTGACCATCGCGAAATAAAGCTTTTTTGGTAGCAGAAATAACCATTATATAAATAGCCCCAAATCCTCCAAAAGCAGAAATTGCAACAATCGGATCAATACTTAACAGTGCGAATAAGACAAATACCATCATAACAAAAGAGCTACAAATTATGAGCATTGGCACAAGTGTTCGATTCACCACACCATCGGTTTTTTTTGAAATACCAGAAATCACCTCACTAGTATTACGCAGTACATGCACTGAATAGGGCTGAAAGAGCGTCCGTCGATAAATACTGATACCAAAATCAGCACCAATTGCATGACTGAGTCGTGTTAGTGCCCACAACAAAATTATGCGCATCAGACCAGACAACAATGCACTGGTGGCGAAGGCGATAGTGAGCGGTAATAATAACTGTTTAGGCTCAGTTAAACTCAGCGCCTGAATAAGTGGTTGTGCCATTGGATGGAGAAATACACGATCTGGGGCAGTTACTGCCCCTAAAAAAGGCAAAATCGCACCTATACTGACAACCTCAGCGAGGGACGCCAGAACCATTACTACGAATAATAGCCCAAGCTGCGCCCGACGCTGTGTGGTAAAGTGTACCCAAAGTCGTCGAAAAAGTTGCGGTAGGGTTGGATTAAGCATATTAAGTTTCTACTCTGATAAAGTTGAGGCTATCACTAGTACTTTTAGCTTTCGGGCTTAAATGGACGTTCAGACGGTTCGTTGATGCACTTGGCTTGAGTGTTAGCCATTTTTTAAAATTATTCTGATCCAGAGCGCAACTTATAATCGCGAGACAACACCAAATTTTATGAACTCTTAACTTAACCAGAATTGGAATCAGTAGCGATAATAGCCTTTATCAGAGACTACAATCTATTGAATTTGATTTAAATTTTACATAATGCGGCGTTACATCGAAATTTATATGCATTTCTTTGTTTCTATCTTTCAACTTAAATCCCGCTCTAACTCACTAATCTCTTTTTTTAATAGTTCATATTCTTTCTTTTTACGCACAAGAAATTTACTTGTAATCAAAGATTTTTCACGAATACCTTTTGGAGTTAACAAATAAGAATATTTTATCTTTTGCGAGCTATCTTTAAAATTTGAAAGCTTTATAAAACCCATATTAATTAATGATGTTAACAAATAGTAGGTAGATCCGTTAGAAATTCCAACTTTTTGGGCAATTTCACGCGTGGTCATTTGAGGGTTTTCATTTATTGTTTGAAACACTCTAAACTTTGCATCTTCCTGATGCTCTTT
>Ga0115572_10002589_pt1 | contig 14385 bp, 16 predicted proteins | sample COGITO_mtgs_1206_FD_88681 | JGI IMG/M metagenome (GOLD analysis project Ga0115572, IMG submission 88681) | Pelagic marine microbial communities from North Sea - COGITO_mtgs_120607 | ecosystem: Environmental > Aquatic > Marine > Epipelagic | place: Germany:Helgoland, sampling site Kabeltonne... | reverse complement strand
TGGCTAAAAATAAATCCGAAAATTTAGAGTTACAGATAAGTGACTTAACTCAAGATACAGACGTTCTAGACACCTGGTTTTCTTCTTGGTTATGGCCAATTTCTGTTTTTGACGGAGTCAGAAACCCAGAAAATGAAGATATTAAATATTACTATCCAACTAATGATTTAGTAACAGGTCCAGATATTATATTTTTTTGGGTGGCACGAATGATCGTAGCTGGCTATGAATTTAAAGACCAGAAACCGTTTACAAACGTTTATTTTACAGGCCTTGTACGTGACAAACAACGTCGCAAAATGAGTAAATCCCTTGGTAATTCTCCAGATGCTCTTAAGCTTATTGATGACTTTGGAGCTGATGGTGTTCGTGTGGGTTTGTTATTAAGTTCAGCGGCTGGAAATGATTTAATGTTTGATGAAGCATTATGCCAGCAAGGAAAAGCATTTGGAAATAAAATATGGAATGCATTTCGACTTATCAAAGGTTGGGAGGTTATTGAGATTACTCAGCCTGACTATGCAGCTACAGCGATAGATTGGTACCAAGCTAAGTTCCAGAAAACATTAATTGAGATTAATGATCATTTTAGTAAGTATCGATTAAGTGATGCATTGATGATGACATATAAATTAATTTGGGATGATTTCTGTTCCTGGTTATTAGAAATGGTAAAGCCTGCCTACCAAGCTCCAATTGATAAAAAAACATATGACTCTGTAGTAAGTATTTTAGAATCTAATTTAAAAATACTTCACCCTTTTATGCCATTTCTAACTGAAGAGATTTGGCAAATATTGGAAAAAAGAACTCCAGGACAGGCTTTAATTGTCGCTTCTTGGCCTGAAATAAAACCATACGATCACTCTATTTTAGAAAGTTTTGAATTTACAGCTGAAGTGGTTTCAGGGATTCGAACAGTTAGAAAAGAAAAGAATATTCCTTTCAAAAATCCGATTGATTTATTGGTATTGAATAATGAGTCTCAGGTAAAAGATTTTGATTCGTTGATCTCTAAGCTGGGAAACATAACGAGCTTGTCCTATACCACATCACCTGTTGATAATGCTTTGTCATTTAGAGTCAAGTCTAATGAGTATTTTATTCCTGCAAATGACGCCATTGATATAGATGCAGAAATTTTAAAAATTGAACACGAGCTAAAATATACTGAAGGTTTTCTAAAATCAGTTCAGAAGAAATTATCTAACAAACGCTTTGTTCTAGGAGCACCGGAGCAAGTCGTTTCAAGTGAAAAGAAAAAAGAAATGGATGCAGTGGCCAAAATTGAAACTCTTAAGGCTAGTCTGATTAATCTAAAGTAATATTATTTTTTGTTTTGTAGATATTTGTTAGCTAGGTCAATATAGCGTTGTTTAGCCTGGTCTTGAGTTATATTTTCAACTTGAAATAGTGCATTAGTCTTGAAGGCATTAATGATGGCCTTTCCACTACTTGGTCTATTATAGTCGTTGGTTGATTTTTTATAATAAGCATATAGTTTTAATAAAGTATCCGCAGGAAATGGATCTTCATGGCTATTTATTCTGTTAACAGCTTCTCTAAATTTTGTATCTAATGTTTCACTATTCATTTCATACATCGGCTATTATACATTCTCCGCCTTTAACTTTTTGGTTTAGCTTTACTTTTATTTTTGTGTCAAGAGGTAAGAATAAATCTACCCTTGAACCAAATTTTATAAAACCGGCATCTATTCCCTGTTCAACTTTTTGTCCTTCTTTTGCGTAATTTACAATACGTCGCGCTAGGGCACCGGCTATTTGGCGGTATAATACTTTTCCGTAAACCTTATTTTCAAGAACGATGGTTGTCCGTTCATTTTCAGTACTAGCTTTTGGATGCCATGCGACAAAATATTTACCGGGGTGGTATTTGCTAAATAGCACAGAACCGCTTATTGGGTAACGTGTTACATGAACATTTAAGGGAGACATAAAAATGCTTACCTGAAGTCGTTTTTCCTTGAAGTATTCAGTTTCTTCTACTTCTTCAATTACCACAACCTTTCCGTCTACAGGTGAAATTACCTGCGCATCATTTTTTTCAGTGTTACGTTTTGGGTTTCTGAAAAACTGTAAGATTAATACTAGTATTCCTAGTAAGGATAGCTGAATGAGTTTCAATAACCATTGTAATTCAATAGTATTATCCAAGATTAAGAAACTTCCTCCAACGAAAAAGAGAGTACCTAAAATTATTTTTTGACCTTCTTTATGAAACATAATTTAATATTCTTAAAAATAAATAAATGAATGGAGCTGCGAAGATAGCACTATCTAAACGATCTAACATACCCCCATGGCCTGGCATTATCTTACCACTGTCTTTAACTAATGCTTGGCGTTTGTATTTTGATTCTACTAAATCACCTAAGGTTCCAAATATACTTACTAAAACACTGATAATTAACCAATTTGAAAAACTTATGGAAGGGGCAATCAGCGCAATAAAATAACTGCTAATTGCTGAAAAAAAAACACCACCTAAAAAGCCTTCAACAGTTTTTTTGGGAGATATACTTTCAAAAAGTTTCTGCTTCCCATATCTTTTGCCAATTAAGTAGGCAAAGCTGTCATTGGTCCATATTAGTATGAATATACCTAAAATTATTTGAGGGTTATAATCTCCAAAGTTAAATGCAATTAAAATTAAAAACACAAACCCACTACTGATATAGAAGGTTGTATTGATAAGTTGATTTGATATTAGGTTGGGTAACTCTTTAGGTGAAAATAAATCTCTAATCAAGAATAGAGTTACAAAAATACTTAATACATGAAATATTTGGGATGTTTGGTTGACAATCCTTGGGTTATTAAGTAGGAGTTCGCAAAGAGCAAACGACAGGAAAACACCTGAAAAAATAAGATAGCTTATAGAGCTTTTTTGTTTAATAAGCCTATTAAATTCTGTTAAACACACGATTCCGAAAACGTAAAATAAAACAATAAAAGCAAATTTATGCTGTATGCATGTAATTAATAAAATTACAAACAATATTCCTGATAACGTTCTTTTGGTTAATTCTTTCACTACTTTTTATAGGTCTTCTAAAAGAAGCAAATATAGGTTTTTTGAACTACTTCCGTAACTTAGGAAATTATTAGTCTCCTCAACTTTGAAGTGTTTGATAGTAGTGATATTAGTTGGGATGTTTTTTTTGTTTTGAGCTTTTATACCCTGAAGACCAGTGCTAATTGTTTCTACAAATTGACTCGTGGTAGCAAATACAATAAAATCTTCTGGTAGTTCAGATAACTTTTTTTCAGCAATTTGATTGGAGGAAATTAATAAAGATCCATCACTAGCGATTAAATACTCACAAGTTGTAAATAAAAAATCAGCTTCTTCTATTTTTTTTGTAGTGTTAAAATCATACCAGTCAAATTTATCTTTGAGTCCAGGGTTTAGAATAAGAGCTGTTTTATCACTCCAACTGTTTTCTTCAATAATTTTATTTAAATTAGTTTGTAATTCGGAGCTAGTCTCACAATAAAGAAACTTACCGCCATTGTTGTTGAAATTAATTGTAAATTTTTCATCTATGGGAGAATCTTCGTCAGGCAAAAATCTTTGCTGATCTTCTTTTTCTAACTTAGATTTGCCAGAGTTTGAACCAAATATTTTACGAAATACACTCATTTTTTGTCACAATATAATTTTTAACTAGGATTATTACAAAAATAAAAATTTAATAAATTCATATTGTAAAATTAAGCCTATTCTTCTTCATCTTTTTTCTTGTCTGTGCTTGTTACTTCTGTTTTGGATTGAATAACTTCTTCCTCTTGAAATGGACGTTTACCAAAAATAGTTTCTAAGTTGTCTTTAAAAATGACTTCTTCTTTTAATAGAACTTCAGCCAATTCAGTTAATCTATCTTTATTTTCTTCCAACAATTTTATTGCTCTTTGATATTGATTTTCAATTATGTTAGATATTTCTTTATCTATTAGCTCAGCAGTCTGTTCGCTGTAGGGTTTTGAAAATCCATAATCGTTTTGTCCTGAAGAGTCATAGTAAGTTATATTACCTACTTTATCACTAAGTCCATAAATAGTTACCATAGCTCTAGCTTGTTTTGTGACTTTTTCTAAATCACTTAAAGCTCCGGTAGATATCTTATCAAAGATAACTTTTTCTGCAGCTCTTCCTCCAAGTGCTGCACACATTTCATCTAGCATTTGCTCTGGTCTGACAATCAATCGTTCTTCAGGAAGGTACCAAGCGGCTCCTAGTGAACGTCCTCTAGGTACTATAGTAACTTTTACAAGCGGAGCAGCATGCTCTAACATCCAACTAACTGTAGCATGTCCAGCTTCGTGAAAAGCAACTGCTCTTTTTTCGCTAGGAGTAATTATTTTATTTTTCTTTTCAAGTCCACCAACTATTCTGTCAACTGCGTCCAAAAAATCTTGTTTTTCAACAGATTTTTTGTCTCCTCTAGCTGCAATTAATGCAGCTTCATTACAAACATTAGCAATATCAGCACCTGAAAATCCTGGTGTTTGTTTAGATAAAAAATCTGTATCTAGGTCTTTTGATTTTTTTAAAGGTTTTAAATGTACATCAAAAATCTCTTTTCTTTCTCTAACATCTGGCAAGTCTACATAAATCTGTCGATCAAATCGTCCAGCTCTCATTAGTGCTTTATCCAAAACATCTGCACGATTTGTAGCTGCCAAAACAATAACATTAGAGTTGCTTCCAAATCCATCCATTTCTGTTAGAAGCTGATTTAGAGTGTTTTCTCTTTCATCATTTGATCCAGAAAAATTACTTTTTCCTCTTGCTCGACCTATCGCATCAATTTCATCAATAAAAATAATTGATGGAGCTTTTTCTTTGGCTTGTTTAAATAAGTCTCTAACTCTAGAGGCACCTACCCCTACAAACATTTCTACAAAATCTGAACCTGACAGCGAAAAAAATGGTGCTTTCGCTTCACCAGCGACTGCTTTAGCTAATAAAGTTTTCCCTGTTCCTGGAGGACCTACTAATAGCGCTCCCTTTGGAATTTTCCCTCCTAACGCAGTGTACTTTTCTGGGTGTTTTAAGAAATCTACGATTTCCTGAATTTCTTCTTTTGCACCTTCAAGCCCTGCTACGTCTTTAAAAGTTGTCTTAGTTTCAATTTTTTCATCAAAAAGCTTAGCTTTAGATTTTCCAATATTAAAAATTTGCCCTCCTCCTGCAGCTCCGCCTCCAGACATACGACGCATTATAAATATCCAAATACCAATAATTAATATGAATGGAATTAAAGAAGATAAAATATCACCCCATGCATTCGTTTCGGATTTAAAATTAAGAGATGTATCTAGGTCTTCTTCCTTTATTGTATCTTCTAGCTGTTTTTGAAATAATTGAACATCTCCAAACTCAAACTTATAATTTGGTACTTCAGAACTATTAGGAAAGAATTGACTTTTTTTATTTTTTTTGTGAATATCTTTAGAACTTGCCTTAGTTGTTAAGTACACTAGTGCTTCACGTTTATTTACTATTTCAACTTTTCTAATATCCCCGTCTTTTAAATACTTAAAGAACTGAGAAGGGGTAGTGGATACATTTGAGGAATTCCCTAACCCTCCAGAAAACACCTGAAAAGCCAATATTATTGCTAATGCACCTCCGTATATTAACCAATGATTGAGCTTTTTATTTTTTGGTTTTTTATCTTTAGACATGGGTTTTTATTTAGTAACTAGTTTCTATTTCGGTAATTTTAGCATCACCCCAAAGGTTTTCAATATCATAATACTGACGAGTATGTTTTTGGAAAACATGGACAACTACGTCAACATAATCCATAAGAACCCATTCTGCATTTTCACTTCCTTCAATGTGCCATGGTTTTTCTTTAGTGTTCTTACTAACTTTTTTTTGTACCGAGTTTACAATTGCATTTACCTGAGTGTTTGAGGTTCCATCGCAAATGATGAAATAATCACAAACGGTATTTTCAATCTCTCGTAAATCCAAGATAGTTATGTTCTGTCCTTTGACATCTTCTATTCCATTTATAGTGAAAGTAATTAAATTATCAGAACTTGTGTTATTTGAAGTCATAAAATATTTTTGCTTTGCAAATTTATTAATTTTTTGGCTTTAAACACGTTATATTGTCTTAATAAAATTATAATTTAGAAGCCTTTAGACTCCTATGCAAATAATTAAACTTAATTCTACAGACTCTACGAACAGTTATCTTAAACGATTGATGCTTGAACGAACATTGGAGGACTTTTCAGTAGTAGTAGCAAATAATCAAACTAATGGCCGAGGCCAGCGTGGTTCTGTATGGCTTTCTGATAAGGGTAAAAACCTAACATTCAGTGTTTTGAAAATAAATCCCTCTACGGGTCCTAGAAATCAATTTATGTTAAATATATTAGTTTCATTGTCAATTGTCAAAGCACTTGAGTCGTTCAATGTTCCCAAATTGTCTATAAAGTGGCCTAACGATATTTTGTCAGACGAATTTAAAATATCAGGTGTATTAATTGAAAATTTGATTAAACAGAGTCAAATTGAATATTCTGTAATTGGGATTGGTCTTAATGTGAATCAGCTTAAGTTTGAGGGATTAACTAAGGTAAGCTCTTTGAAAAATATTATATTATTAGATCTTGATAAGAATGAATTATTAACAAAGATTATTGAAAAGCTTAAAATATATTTTAAACTGTACTCTGAAAGTGGGACTGGGTCTTTAAGACGTGAATACGAATCCTATTTATTTCGCAAAGATAAGTATTCAACTTTCAGTGGCCACAACAATAATTTGTTTACAGGTATAATAAGAGGGGTTTCTGCTTCTGGTAAGTTATGCGTTCAGACGGAAAGTTTTAACAAGGAGTTTGATTTGAAAGAACTAAAGCTTATATATTAGTTACAATTTTTCGCGGGATGTTTAGAGCTAAAGTTTCAATGAATTTAGATATTGGTCCTTTAATCATCATTGCCATCATCGGGTTAAAGTCTCCTTCAAACTTTAAATAAATCTCGCTTTTGTTTTCAGAAATGTTTTTTATGTTTGCTGTTAAAGAAAAGTCTAATTTGCCTCCACTAGCTCCCAGCACAATGAGATTAGGGCTTTCCAAATATTTTTTCTTCAACATTATTTCGGGCATTCCACTCAAGGCAAATAAAAAGGTCTTATCATCTATAAGTTCAAATTTGCTAATATTTTCTGGCATCAGTGGTTTAAAGTTTTTAATATCTGTCAAAAAATTAAAAACGATTTGAGACGATTTTTCAATTCTTACTTTGGGAGATTCTAAGTTCATATTTAATTTTATTTATCGTTCCATTCAGAGGGGTTCGTATTCCATTTGGATAAGATGTTTAACTCTTTTTGATTAATGAAGTTGGTGTCTAATGCTTGTTCTAAAAGACTTTCGTAATTGCTAAGAGTAAAAAGGTTTATATTATTAGTTTTAAAGTTTTCTTTTGAAATGTCAAAACCATAGGTAAATATAGCGACCATTCCTTTGACATTTACTCCAATTGCTTTCAAGGCATCTACAGCAACTAAACTGCTTTTTCCTGTGCTGATTAAATCTTCAATAACAACAATATTTTGACCTCTTTCAACAAATCCTTCAATTTGATTTTGACGGCCATGTTTTTTTGCTTCTGGTCGTACGTATATGAAAGGAAGCCCGAGAAATTCTGCAACTAAAGCGCCAATTCCAATAGCGCCAGTAGCTACGCCAGCAATCACATCTGGTTTGCCGAACTCATTTTCTAAATTCTTAGCAATTTCTTCTTTTATATAATTCCGGACTGCTGGATATGACAACACCATTCGGTTATCACAATATATAGGGGATTTCCATCCTGAGGCCCAAGTAAAGGGATCATTAGGGTTTAATTTGATTGCATTTATTTGAAGTAAAACTTCGGCAGTTTTTTTGGCAGTACTTTTGTTGAAAATCATGTGCCAAAATTACTAAAAAATACTACTTTTACTTTCTATTAATCTGTTTTTAATTAACAATGTATAAAATATTTGTTGGTAATAAACCAATAATCTTAACAACGAAGGTGGAGACAGAGACAAACTTTAAGAATTTCCTGATTGATTCTGTAGATATTAACAAAGTGCTTTCTAAGCTTAAGAAACATAAATACGATGCGGTGCACCTTATTGGTTCTAATAAAGAGCTGCTTTTGAAAAAATTTTTATCTCTCTTGCCTAATGTGATTGCTGGAGGTGGAAAGGTTTATAATAAAAAAAATGAAATATTATTTATTTTTAGAAATGGAAAGTGGGACCTCCCTAAGGGTAAGACAGAGCCGAAAGAAACTATTAATCAAACAGCGCTTCGTGAGGTTGAAGAAGAAACAGGTATTTCAGGTCTTTCTATCATAAAACCACTAGATGTTACTTATCATATCTTCAAGCGAATGGATCAATACTATATTAAAGTTACCTATTGGTTTAAAATGTATTCAGATTATGAAGGTGTATTAATTCCTCAAGAAAAAGAAGGTATAACAGACGTGAAATGGATTTCAGAATCCAAACTTACTAAAGTATTGAATAACTCTTATGCCAACATCAAATTACTCATTTAGGATAGATGTTTAAATTATCTCTACAAAAAACTTCAAATAATGTTCTTTTACTGTTGCTATACCTTTGAATAAGTTTATTTTTGCCGTTCAAAAAAAACTAAATTAAAATGATGGAGTTTATAAGTAAACGATCAAGTAATGTAAAAAACGATGTATTAAGTGGACTCACGGTTGCTTTAGCCCTTGTGCCAGAAGCGGTAGCATTTGCTTTTGTAGCAGGTGTTGATCCTTTGGTAGGTCTGTATGCTGCTTTTATGATTGGACTAATTACGTCTATTTTTGGGGGTCGTCCAGGTATGATTAGTGGAGCTACCGGAGCACTAGCAGTTGTTATGGTAAGTCTTGTATCTAGAGGGAACGCAATGGGTACAGAAGGGGATGAGTTGGGTCTATACTATTTGTTTATGACAGTCATTTTGATGGGTGTTATTCAAGTTTTAGCAGGTGTGTTTAAACTTGGTAAATTTGTTCGTTTAATTCCACATCCTGTAATGATGGGGTTTGTTAATGGTTTGGCAATTGTTATTTTCTTATCACAGTTAAGTATGTTTATGACATCTGAAAATGGAGAAATGGTTTGGATGCAAGGCGCTTCTTTATTTACAATGGTTGGGCTTGTAGCTTTAACAATGTTTATTATGTTTGGTTTACCACAAATCACCAAAAAACTACCGGAAGCTCTAGTTGCTATTTTGGTTGTTTCTGTGATAGTTATTTTTGGAAATTTAGACGTAGCTACTGTTGGAAGTTTTATTAGAGACGGAGGAGGACAAGGACTTCAAGGTAGTTTACCAATCCCGCAGTGGAAAATTTTTTATAAGATCCCAATGAATTTAGCAACTCTCAAATTTGTTGGGCCTTATGCATTGATCCTTGCTGCAATTGGACTAATAGAGTCGTTAATGACACTTAATTTAATAGATGAGCTTACTGAAAGTCGTGGGAATTCTAATAGGGAGTGTGTTGCCCAAGGGAGTGCAAATATAATTACTGGCTTATTTGGTGGTATGGGAGGCTGTGCAATGATAGGACAGTCTATTATCAATATCAAAGGAGGTGGTAGAGGTCGCCTGTCAGGGATTGTCGCTGCACTAGCATTATTAGCTTTTATTTTATTTGCTTCTGGGCTAATAGAACAAGTTCCAATTGCAGCCCTAGTAGGGGTGATGTTTATGGTTGTCTTTGGAACCTTTGCATGGTCAAGTTTTAGAATAATGAATAAAATTCCAAGAACCGATGTGTTTGTTTTAATATTAGTATCCTCTATGACAGTGTTTTTTGATCTAGCAATTGCGGTAATTTCTGGAGTGATTGTTAGTGCACTTGTGTTTTCTTGGGAGAACGCAAAGCGAATTCGTGCACGCAAGCGTACAAAAGAAGATGGTACTAAAGTTTACGAAATATGGGGCCCACTGTTTTTTGGAAGTATTACAGCTTTTAACGATAAGTTTGATGTTAAAAACGATCCTAAATCAGTAGAAATTGATTTTATTGAGTCACGTATAAGCGATCATTCAGCTATAGAAGCGATTTTTAATCTTGTAACAAAATATAAACAGGAGGGTAAAAAGATTTATTTGAAACATCTAAGTGAAGATTGTAAAGTTTTACTACACAAATCGAGTCCAATTTTTAGAGAGGTTATTATTGATGCAATTGACGATCCTCGTTATCATTTAGCTGAAAATCCAGAAGCATTTTCAAAAGGATTAGCAGACTATAAACTGTAGTATTATAAACTAACTGAATTTGGTACTAATTTTTTAAAGTCACCTCCATGACTAATAATCTCTCTAACAATTGACGAAGATATAAATGAAGTCTGAGAAGATGTCAATAAAAATACAGTTTCCAAGGCAGATAAATGTCTGTTAGTTTGGGCCATGGCTTTTTCAAATTCAAAATCTACAGGGTTCCGTAGGCCCCTCAATATAAAATCAACCCCTACTTCTTTACAAAAATCAATAGTCAAACCACTATAATTCATGACTCTTACTTTTGGGTTGTCTTTAAATTTGCGTTCAATAAAATTGATGCGTTGCTCAAGTGAAAACATGAATTCTTTTGAAGAGTTTTCGCCAATTGCTATGATAATTTCATCAAATAAGGTTACTCCTCTATTGATGATGTCTACATGCCCTAATGTAATGGGGTCAAAGGATCCTGGAAAAATTGCTTTTTTCATAAGGTAAATTTAATGGTTTTTCTGAAGTGCCTCTTCAATCGCGTTATGAAACAAGTCTGACAAAGTGATTCCGGCTTTTAAAGCTTGCTGCGGTAAGATACTTTCTTTGGTGAAACCGGGGATTGTATTAACCTCTAATAGGTGGGGTTTACCATCTTTTAAAATAAATTCACTTCTAGAAAATCCGTCTAACTTCAAAATTTCATAAATATTTTTAGCAACTTCTTTTACTTTATGGGCTTGTATTTTACTTAAGCGTGCGGGTGTGATTTCTTGAGATCTTCCTAAATATTTCGCTTCGTAATCAAAAAAATCATTTTTTGTAACAATTTCTGTTATTGGAAGGACAGTCACCTTTCCTTTGTAACGGATGACACCTACAGAAACTTCGGTGCCGTCTAGGAACGACTCTATAATAAGTTCATCATCTTCTTTCAATGCTATTTCAATAGCCTTTGGAAGCTCGTCTTTTGAATAAACTTTAGTAACTCCAAAACTACTACCAGCCTTATTGGCTTTTACAAAGCAAGGAAACCCCACAGCCGCTTCAATAGCTGCAGAATCTATAGAGTCTCCAGAATCTAAAAAATAAGCATCTGCGCTAATAATACCATAGGGTTTTAGAGCGCTTAGACAGTCTCGTTTATTAAACGTAAGTGCTGCTTGGTACATATCACAGCTTGTATGAGGTAGTGATAATAATTCGAAATAGGCCTGCATCGTTCCGTCTTCACCCGGAGCGCCGTGAATTGCATTAAAAACACAGTCAAATTTAATTTTAGTTCCTTCTAAACTAATAGTAAAATCTGATTTATCTACAGAAAACTCTTCTAAGAATTCGTTTACATAAACCCATTTGTCTTTAAAGATATGGATGCAATAGCAGTTGTAAAGTTTAGCTGGTAAACTTTCGTATACAACTTTTCCGCTTTTTAAAGAAATTAGATATTCACTTGAATATCCTCCCATTATAATGGCAATATTTTTTTTCATGTAAACTATTATGTGGTAAAAATATTACTTTTAAATTAAATCAAATTCATTTTGATCTAAATATACTTACTATAAACTAAACAAGCTAAAGGTTTTAAGGACAGAATTATTTGTTTAAATTTGTTACTTTATTAAAAACCTTATGAATTTCATTAAATTCTTATTTAGTAAATCCTTTGTTAAGCAATTAATTTATGTCTTAATTGTCTTCGTTGTTTTTGGTTTTTTTGCCTTAAAATGGCTCAAGTTCTATACTAATCACGGGTCATTTGTGTCTGTGCCTAGTCTGACTGGAAAATCTTATCAAGCCGCTCTGACCCTTGTTCAGGAAAACGCTCTTAGAAGCGAGGTTCAAGATTCTTCAAATTACAACCCTAGATATCCAAAAGGGGCAGTTATTGAGCAAGATCCTTTGGCTGGAAGTCAGGTCAAGCAAGACCGAAAAATATATTTAATTCTTAATCCATCGGGCTATCGTTCTTTTGCGGTTCCTGACGTAATTAGACGAACGTTCCGTCAAACGAAACCTGCTTTAGAAGCCCTTGGTTTCCAAATAGGTTCGTTGACTTATAAAGATGACTTAGGTAAGGATGAAGTTTTAGAAATATGGTGTAAAGGCCAAACCATAGAAGCAGGCACGATGCTTCCAAAAACTTCGAAAATAGACCTTGTTTTGGGGAATGGTATTCGAAAGTAACAACTTACAATGGAACAATCAAACGAATTTTTAGAGACTGCTAGTGATCTGCATGAACACTATGCTTTTACAGTTGAAAAGGGACAGCAGCCGTTGAGAATAGATAAGTATCTCATGAATTTTGTTGAAAATGCAACACGTAATAAAATACAAGCAGCTGCCAAAGGGAATAGTATTTTGGTAAATGACATCGCTGTGAAGTCAAATTACAAGGTCAAACCTTTTGATCAGATTCGAGTTTTATTTGACTACCCTGCTTATGAAAACTTATTAGTTCCCGAAGATATTCCAGTTGATATTATCTACGAAGACAATGACTTATTGGTAGTGAATAAAGCAGCTGGAATGGTAGTTCACCCTGGCCACGGAAATTACTCAGGAACCCTAATTAATGCTCTTACATTTCATTTCGATAACCTGCCTAATAACAGCACTAACCGACCTGGACTAGTTCACAGAATAGATAAAGATACTAGTGGCTTGCTCGTGGTTGCTAAAACAGAAACTGCAATGGCTCATTTGTCAGCTCAATTTAAAGCTAAAACTAGTGAACGCGAATACGTAGCTCTTGTATGGGGTAATATGGATTTAGACGAAGGGACTATTGAAGGTAATATTGGTCGTCACCCTAAAAATAGATTACAAAACACAGTCTATTTAGATAATGAGGCTGAAAAAGGAAAGCCTGCAGTCACGCACTATAAAGTGCTTCAGCGATTAGGCTATGTTACTCTTGTTGCTTGCCGCTTAGAAACAGGTCGTACCCATCAAATACGCGTGCACATGAAACACATAGGTCATACTCTTTTTAACGATGAACGTTACGGAGGTGATCGTATTCTAAAAGGAACCACTTTTACTAAGTATAAGCAGTTTGTAGATAACTGTTTTAAAGCCTTACCGCGTCAAGCTTTACACGCCAAAACCTTAGGTTTTGTACATCCAACAACTAGAGAAAAAATGTCTTTTTCAACAGAAATACCAAAGGATATGGAGACGTGTATTGATAAATGGAAAATCTACTCTAACCATTTAGTGCATGACTAAACTTTTAAGCTGATTGTTTTGACTGTTCAAGCTTACTTATTAACTTTGAGTAATAATTGTATTATATGAAACTTGTTATCTCACCTTCAAAATCATTAAATTATGAGAGTGAATTACCATTCTCTTTTAGCACAGAAAGTTCTTTTTTTAGGGAAGCTCAGCAATTAAACGATTTATTAAAAAAGAAATCCGCTAAAGATCTTTCTGATCTTATGCATATTTCTTCTAATTTGGGTCAGCTCAATTACGAGCGCAACCAAACTTGGAGTACTCTTTTTAATTCAAAAAATTCTCGGCCTGCAATTTATGCCTTTAGTGGCGACGTGTATCGTAGCTTCGACGCTTATACAATACGAGAATCAAAACTAGATGCTCTTCAAAGTACTGTTCGTATTTTATCCGGTTTATACGGACTATTAAAACCTATGGATTTACTTCAGCCCTATCGTCTTGAAATGGGTACTAAGTTGCCGGTAGGTGCTTCTAAAAACTTATATGAGTTTTGGCGACAAAAGGTTACCTCAGCGTTGAATAATGATTTAAAAGAAGGGGAGTTGTTTGTGAACTTAGCTAGTCAGGAGTATTTCAAAGTTATCGATGTCAAATCTCTTAAAGCACCGGTTATTCATATCGATTTTAAGGAATTCAAAAATGGTCAATACAAAACTATCGCTATTTTTGCAAAACTAGCACGGGGTCATATGGCACGTTTCATTATTGAAAGGGCAGTTGAAACAATTGAAGGCTTGAAAACCTTTTCAGTTGAAGGATATGGTTATGACGCTAATTTGTCAACGGACACTAAATTGGTATTTACTCGTTAAATTAGTTAAAATAAGATGTACCTTTGTAT
>Ga0115572_10002588_pt1 | contig 14392 bp, 9 predicted proteins | sample COGITO_mtgs_1206_FD_88681 | JGI IMG/M metagenome (GOLD analysis project Ga0115572, IMG submission 88681) | Pelagic marine microbial communities from North Sea - COGITO_mtgs_120607 | ecosystem: Environmental > Aquatic > Marine > Epipelagic | place: Germany:Helgoland, sampling site Kabeltonne... | reverse complement strand
GAGGGGGATCTCATGGTGGTCACCGCGGTGAACCATTGGGAAGGGAACGAAGCCGAGGACGAAGAAGACGCCGACGGCGGTTAGCATAGAAGTGTGAGGGGACGAAATTCTCAAATGTAGTTCCAGCAGTCCAGCTGCTGACACACGCTACGAGCTTCAACACCCACAAATGCGTTTCTCGCGGCGCCATTAGGAGGTGCGCGCGACGGAGACTAGCTCCGAGCGGCATCCAAGGGCATGTTTTCCGCGCTCGCCTCGGCGGTATCGGGGCGGGTCCGCGGCGAGGAGATCCCGCTTCTCCCGCGCGACGTGGAGGCTGGCTCGGGCGACGACGCCGTACCCGCGTCGATCTTCGCCGAGCGAATGAGCCGCGGGAGGACGGCGGGGACGAGCGCGCTCGATACCGGCGAAAGGGAAGCAACCCGGGGTCGACGTGGCGCCATCGCGCTCGTATCGATCCTCGCGGTCACCGGCGTCGCGGGATACTCCGTCGCATCGGCGTCAGTCGGCGGGTGGGGCGCGCACTTGGGGGCCGCGGGCACCCGGACACGCCCGGATCGATGGGTCGACGCCGGTGCCGAGACGCGCGCGACGCACAGGCCGTCCGCGCTGGAATCCGTCAACCCGTGGTCCAAGCGGGACACCGATGGACTCAAGCTAAGGGCGCGGGTGGCGGCGCCGGAATCCAAGCGAGGTGCGGTGATGGCCGGGCAATGGGGAGCCTCGAGGGAGCGTCGTCGGCCCGGGAAGAAGTCGGTTAAGCCGCGCCGAGCCGCCGCGCGCGGCGACGACGAACACGAGGACTACTCGTACGATTACGCGTACGACTCCGGGTACGAGGAGGACTACTCGGGCGACAGTCCCGGCGAGGACGGGCCGGAGCAGAGGGTCCACGGGGAGAGGGTCCACGATGAACGACGAATGAACGCGAATCGGTTCGACACGAAGGCGAGGCGACGGTCGGATTCGAGGGCGGAGGACGACGGCGAGCTCGTGCCCGTGCTCGGCGACCAGGTGGTGCGCACGTCCACACCGGCGCACCGCGACTCACACGTGCGATCGAATGGAGCGCACACGTCGAATGGAGGTAAAACCCGCGCGTGCGTGTTGAAGAACGCGGCTACGGAGGAACAGGCTCAGGCGGTGCTGGACTTTGCGTGCGGCCGCGTGTCGTGCGCACCGATCGGCTGGGGCGGCGCGAAGGAGTTCCCGAACACCCGGGTGGACCACGCGGCGTGGGCGATCGACAGGTACTTCCGCCTGCGCTCGCGCGAGCCGGACGCGTTCCCGCAGCGCGACTGCCACTTCGTCGGGGTGGCCACGCTGGACGTCCCGAATAACTTTTACCTCGCGTCGAACGGGGAGCTGGTCCAAACGAACCACCGCACGGACGTCATCGCGCGCAAGGTGACCGTCCCGAGCGAGGGTATCGTGTTCAACAGCGGAACGTCGGTGAGCGGGCGGTTGGTATCGAGCGTCGGGTCGGACGATCCGCTGAGGCCGGCGGCGGGTGCTTCCACCGCGTTCAAGTATTGGGTCGGAGCGAATCGTGTAGGGGCGGGCGGCGACGCGTGCATGGTGGAGACGACGGTGGTCTACGACTTCGACGGGGACGGCGAGGCTGACCGCACGGAATCGTTCGAGCTCCAGGGCGTACCCTCCGAGCCGGATTTGCTCCCGGTGGAGACGAAGGTGTTGGGACACAGCGTGAAGGCGCGGGGCGCTCGGTTCCCAAAGGAGGTTTCGGGCGCGAGGGTGTCGTTGATGGTTCGGTCGCCGAACTGCCCGGGGGAGATTGACGTGTGGGAATCCGCGGCGACCTACCCTTCCTTCCTCACCGTTCCGTACAGATAGAGTACGTAGTCATCGTAAAACAAAAGAGTCTAGACGTGTCGACGCGAACGCGTCTCGTCATCCCTGTTGCTGGGAGCAGACCTGATTGTAGTCGTTGCAGCACCCCAAGAAACCCGGCGGCTGGCCCTGTTGGCTCGGGTTCCATTGAGTGCACTCCGCGTCGCAGCAGCACACGAACGCGCTCTGATCCGACGTCTGAAGACAAGAATTGCACTGGGGAATGGACGAGCATGAGCCCGCCTGCGTCTGTTGCCCCGGGTTCGCCCCGCCTCCCGGCTGAAACTGACCGGGCTGCTGTCCGGGCTGAAACTGTCCCGGTTGGCCTGGGAATTGGCCGGGTATCTGGCCGGGTATCTGGCCCGGTATCTGGCCGGGTATCTGGCCGGGCACACCGACACCGGGCTGGAACTGGCCGGGCACACCGACACCGGGCTGCTGCCCCGGGAACTGCCCCGGGATCTGCCCCGGCTGCGCCAGGCCGGGTTGGGGAATAAAAGTTTGACCCGCGGGTCTCGGCGGTTGCGTGGGGAACCCCGGTATAGGCGGCGGACTCTCCGGCCTGGGCGGACCAGCGGGCGGCCTCGGCGGTTTCGGTGGCTTGGGAGGCCCGGGCGGCCTCGGCGGGCACCCGTACGGGAAAGGCCTGGGTTGCTCCCACGCGCACGCCTGCAGCTCCTCGTTGAAAAAAGAAAAGTCGCCTTCGTCGCACAGGTACGCAGCCTGCGACAGACACCCATCAGCGAGGACGTCGCAGTCCCAGCAGGCGTAGTATCGGCGGCAGTTGCACCCGGGGCAGTCGCACTTACATCCCGTGGGCGCGCGGTAGTACCGCGGCTCGGTGACGTTCAGGCAGAACGCGTTCGGTCCCGCGGAGCTCGCCCTCTTTTTGGTTATTGTTGGCTTTGGCGGTACGAGTCTTGGTGGTGTCTCCTCCGCGGGGGTCTCCTCCCCTTGTTGCGGGTTCCCGAGCAGGTCCAGCCCGAGCGCGTCGGCGACCGCGCGCCAGAACGACGCCGTGGGGAGCACGCCGCCCTGACCACCGCTCACATCCACGAGCTCGGTCTCTTTCTCCACTGCCGCCTCCACCTCCTCCTCCTCTGCCTCGTCGTCGTCACTGGCGAAGAAGGTTCCTGGGTCGAAAGCGAAACCGTCGTCCTCGGCGTAGTCGTCCAGGGACGTCTGCAGCGTGCCGGGCGCGAGTCGCCCGGGTGACCCGACGGGCGAGAAAGCCGCGCGTGTCTGCGCCGAGGCACACACGGCGAGTATCGCCAGCACCACCGCGGCGAGCAACAGCCGGGGCATGTCCACACTGGCCCGGGGGGCCCGACGGTTAGCGTTGAAAACCAAGCCTCGTTCGTTGTGACATGGATGACTTCTCGATGCGCTTTTCCACGTCATCAAAGAAGATCAAATTTCTATGACCTTTTGCCTATTTGCCTATTTCACGCGTTTTATTCTCACTGTTTGCCTGTGGCATATCCATTTTTGGGGTAATCGGTGGTTCTTGAACCCCGAAACGCGTTTCTGGCCAGGAAAGAGTGCCCACGTCTCTGTTCGCGTAATAAAGCGACGATTGATGCCGGCGGTGGCGCCACTCCACGCGTCGCGAGCAAAACCCTCGCACCACATCCAACTCTTCGAGTCGGAAACCTACGTCAGAGACACAAGATGAGCGCTCGTGTCACCGCTCAGCCCACCATGGCCTCCGGCGCCGTGAAGATCGGCAAGTCCTTCACCGGCAGCCGTCAGGCTGTCGGCGTGTCCGGCTTCGCCGGCAAGCCCCTCAAGGCTCGCGCGGTGTCCATGGGCCGCCGCGTCGCCGCCCACCAGCCCCTCCGCGTCGTCTCGGAGAAGGTCGTCGGTATCGACCTCGGCACCACCAACTCCGCGGTACGTACCCACTCGCGTCACCCGTCCCGCACGCGCTTCCGGCATTCCTCGGACTGCCGGCATCAACGCGTCGTTTGGAGGCGCCTTTTTCTCAGGGTTGAAGGGTTTGGGTTCGTCGGTCCGAGGATGTCGCGGCACGTGGATTCCGGGCCGAACCCGACCCATCCGCGCCCCCGTCAGCACCGGGCGTGACCACGGGGCGCGTCACGCGCCCCGTGGCTCCTCACGCGCCTCGAACGACCGCACCCCCCTCCAACCTGCAGCGAATTATAATTGGGTGCCCCCTCGGCCGCCGACACTCGCACCTTCCAACAAACTTCTGACGATCGCCCCCGCCCCTTTACCGTCATCTCAGGTCGCCGCCATGGAGGGTGGCTCCCCCACCATCGTGACCAACTCCGAGGGTGGCCGCACCACCCCTTCCGTCGTCGCCTACGCCAAGAACGGCGACCGCCTCGTCGGCCAGGTCCGTCACCCCCTCCCACGATCCGTTATCCACACAACCTCGCGCCGACGGCGGTGGAAGGAAGCTTCTTTTCCACCCCCGAGGAAAAATAAAAATACGAGCCCTTCCTGACCTTCCCCTCCCCCGATCCCCACCAAAATCCCGACAGATCGCCAAGCGTCAGGGCGTGGTTAACCCCGAGAACACCTTCTTCTCCGTCAAGCGCTTCATCGGCCGCCGCTGGGACGAGGTTGGCGACAAGGACCGCGAGACGCCCTACACCGTCGTCAAGGGTGACACCGGAAACGTGAAGATCACCTGCAGCGCCGCGGGCAAGGACTTCGCCGCCGAGGAGATCTCCGCGCAGGTGCTCCGCAAGCTCTGCGACGACGCCGCCTCCTACCTCGGCGACACCGTCACCAAGGCGGTCATCACCGTCCCCGCCTACTTCAACGACTCCCAGCGCCAGGCGACCAAGGATGCCGGTAAGATTGCGGGCGTCGAGGTGCTCCGCATCATCAACGAGCCCACCGCCGCGTCCCTGGCGTACGGCTTCGAGAAGAAGTCCAACGAGACCATCCTCATCTTCGACCTCGGAGGCGGTACCTTCGACGTCTCCATCCTCGAGGTTGGCGACGGCGTCTTCGAGGTGCTCTCCACCTCCGGCGACACCTTCCTCGGCGGCGACGACTTCGACAAGCGCATCGTGGAGTGGCTCGCCGGCGACTTCAAGAAGGCCGAGGGCGTCGACCTCATCAAGGACAAGCAGGCGCTCCAGCGTCTCACCGAGGCTGCCGAGAAGGCCAAGATGGAGCTCTCCTCCACCGCCAACACCGCCATCTCCCTCCCTTTCATCACCGCCACCGCCGACGGCCCCAAGCACATCGACACCAACCTCTCCCGCGCCAAGTTCGAGGAGCTCTGCGACGATCTCATCAGCCGCTGCCAGGTCCCCGTCGAGAACGCCCTTCGCGACGCCAAGCTCTCCCTCAGCGACATGGACGAGGTGATTCTTGTCGGCGGCTCCACCCGCATCCCCGCCGTCCGCGACCTCGTCAAGAAGCTCACCGGCAAGGACCCCAACATGTCCGTCAACCCCGACGAGGTCGTCGCGCTCGGCGCCGCGGTCCAGGCGGGTGTCCTCGGCGGCGAGGTGTCCGACATCGTCCTCCTCGACGTGACCCCCCTCTCCCTCGGCCTCGAGACCCTCGGCGGCGTCATGACCAAGCTCATCATGCGCAACACCACCCTCCCCACCTCCAAGTCCGAGGTGTTCTCCACCGCGGCTGACGGCCAGACTTCCGTCGAGATCAACGTCCTCCAGGGCGAGCGCGAGTTCGTCAAGGACAACAAGTCCCTCGGCAACTTCCGCCTCGACGGCATCCCCTCCGCGCCCCGCGGCGTGCCCCAGATTGAGGTCAAGTTTGACATCGACGCCAACGGCATCCTCTCCGTCTCCGCGGCGGACAAGGGCACCGGCAAGGTGGCCGACATCAAGATCACCGGCGCCTCCACCCTCTCCGAGGACGAGGTTGAGAGGATGGTGCAGGATGCGGAGGCCAACGCCGAGGCTGACTCTGCCCAGCGCGACGCCGTCGACACCAAGAACTCCGCCGACTCCATGTGCTACCAGACCGAGAAGCAGCTCGAGGAGCTCGGGGACAAGATCCCCGAGGACACCAAGGAGTCGGTCAAGGGCAAGGTCGCCGAGCTCCGCGCGGCGATCGAGGCTGACGACATCGCCGCGATGAAGGAGAAGCAGGAGGCGCTTCAGCAGGAGGTTATGGCGATGGGTCAGGCCATGTACCAGGGTGCCGGCGCGCCCCCCGGCGATGGACCCGAGGGCGGTGCCCCTCCCCCCGGCGGCGACGCCAAGCCCGACGACGTTATCGACGCCGAGTTCTCCTCCGACAAGTAAATCCGTCATGGAAACTTGTCGTTTAGAGCGCTGAGCGCGGGGGGTCGGCGGAGTTTCAGCGCATCCTACCCGAGCCGCCGCGGGCAGCATTGTCCACATAGTCGATAAAAACCGCTTGCTCGCTACCCGAGCGCGGCGCAGTATCATCACGCGCGAGGGGGCACACCACTTATTAATATGAAAGCCATTCTTTGCATGCAAACACACAGTTGTCTCTCTCCGACCTCCTCGCCAAATGCCAAAAAACGGTCGGTTTAAAAACATCCGACCAAGAATTGCCAATTTCGCTGCCAATTTCGCCATTCATTAACTCGTCAACGGACACCGGTTTCATAAAAATGTGGGTGTTCAAAACTTCGGCAAAACGCTTTAGTGCTACAGTACACGGGCGCGCGGGGAAGGAGCGACGCCGCGGGGAACGATGCGAGGGAAGGACGGCGGGATGCGAGTCGCCCCGTCCCAAGCCGACGAGGGTACGTCGCTGCTGGTCAACTCGGGATCGAGCGGACCCAACGGAAGCGCGAAGTGGGACAGGAGGCTCGCACGGTGGGCGCGCAAGGATCTCAGCGCCCGCGTCCTTCTCGCGGTGGTGCTCGGGATGCTCGGGCTGGCGTCCTCGTCCATGCTGGTCACCGTTGAGTCCGCGGACGAGGGCGGGATCCGACACAGCTGGATCCAGAACCTGGCGATGCACGGGGATCCGCACGTCGCGGTGCACGTGGCGGGGGACGTGGCGAACAACATAGCGAAGCTGAGCGAGCCGCGCCTGGTGGACGTGCTCTCCGAGGAACTCAGCGAGGCCATGGAGGGGAGGCACGTCAAGGAGCTCCGGGAGAAGTGGGCGAGGGGCGAGAACGCGGACGGGACGCAACGCGTGGATTTGAAGTGGATCGAGGCGCCGCGAGTGAACGAGGCGAAGGCATCTCGCGAGGCGGCGAGGGCGCGCGCGGAGGAGGTGTTCGCCGCCCGCGCGGGAAGCACACATCAGCACGGAAAGACGAAGGCCGCGGCTCGTGCCTCCTCGCGCGGCGGGGCGACGGGAGCGGCGTGAGCGCCAATCCGACAATATTAGAAGATTCGTTAATCCCTAATGAGCGTGAGCGGAGCCACGGGGCTCGCCGCGGGGGGATACGACATAGCTAGGCGACGGGAGACAACGCGCCCTCTGGGCCCGTTGTGAAATAATCTCGCACAAGATTTGACTCGTCATTCGACAGACTCGACGACTCTACCGCTTCATGACCATCTTCCCGGCGGTCTTCCTCGCCTGCTTCTTCTCCTGCTTCTTCTTCCAAGCCTCCTTCTCCGCCGGGGTCATCTTCGCCAGCTTCTCGTCCTGAATCTCCCGCGCCGTCTTCCGCTGGTTCGCCTTGAGGTCCGCTTTGAAGTCCTCCTCCTCGCGTTTTTTCCGAGCGTTCAAAGCCTTCTCGCGCTGCCCCGGGGTCAGCTGGACCCTGCCCACGACATCGATGAGCGCGGGGACCAGGTTCATGCACTCGCCCATCGCGGACTTGATCTGCGACCCGTCCGAGGGCATCGTGAACTGGAACTTGAGCGTCTTCGGGTGAGGCAACGAGCCGAACTTTGGCGCAGCCTCGTCGCTGTTGTACACGCAGACGAGCGACGCCTTCCCGTTCTTCGCCCAGGTGCTCTCCCCGATGACCTTCATGACCTCGGGAGTGAACGTGATGTCGTTGGCGAGCTCCAAGGACTCCGCCTTGACGGTCACGTCCTTGTGGGTGACGCGCTGACCGTGTTCCCGCTTGGGGACAAACGCCTGCGTGAGTTTTTTAAGATCCTTCTCGCCGTCCGCCTCCTCGAGGTTGGCGATCAACTCCTTGGGCCCGAACGCGAAGACGGAGCCGGGCTGGACGCACTCGTCGTTCATGTTCACCTCGATGACGCAGTAGTCGGGAAGGGACCTGCCCTGGAAGGCGGTCGCGGCGGAGTAGAGATCGTGCCTGGGCTTGAGCTTGAGCGTGATCATGGCCCCCTCGCAGAACCTGCGACCCGAGCACCAGATCTTGTACTCGTCCGAGGATTCCTTGGAGAGCACCGAACCCTTCCTCGGGGCGACCTTCTTGGGCATGTCGCCGACGGACGCGAACTGGGCCTTGAACACGCCGTCGTCGCCGCAGAAGGCGTCCTCAAAGTCCAGCGCGAGGGCCCTGTTCTTGCCGTCGCCCACGATCCAGTTGACGAACCACAGGGTCACGATGATGAGGCCGATGCCCTCGTACCGCAACTCGAACAAGGGCGGGTAGTTCTTGAACTTGGCGTGTCTGCGCTCCTCCAAGCGGATGCGAGCCGCCGCCTTCTCCGCCTCCTTGTCCACCTCGTCGAAGACCTTGCCCGCCGCGCGATTCGCTTTTTGCTGGGGTGCGTCGAACTCTTCGTCGTCCCAGTCCGCGCCGCTGGCGTCCACGCCGTGCGCCAAGAGGAGCGCGGCGACGAGCGCGCACACGGCGAAGAGCAACCATCGGCTCCGCATGTTCGATGCCATCGTGCGTAGTGATGGACGTAGTGTCGGGAAGCCACAGATCGGATCGCGGGAAATATGATGAACGACTCGTAAACGGTCGGCTAGCCACGTGTATTCTCAAATCAGAAGTGAAGGCTCGCTCGCTTGGACGCGCTCTGGAACGTCCCCCTCTTCCACTCACCCCTGTGCACGTCCTTCAACGTCTTCCTCATCGTGTCCGGCCTGCACGGCTTACCCAGCGTCCCGTCCATCCCAGCGTCCCTCGCCTCCCGCTCGTAATCCGGCCCGCCCTCCGCCGATAAACCCACGATGATCATCGGCTGGCCGTTACCCTCGGCGCGGAGAGCGTCGGCCGACTTGGACGACCGGTACGCGCTCTCGATCGCACGAATCTCCCGCGTCGCCGTCGACCCGTCCATCACCGGCATCATGGAGTCCATCAGGATCAGATCGTACAGTTTCGAGTCGGCGTCCACACGCTTCCGGACGTGCGCCACCGCCTCTTCGCCGTGCAGCGCCACGTCCAACGTCACGCCGCTGCGCTGAAGCGTCGCCTTGACGATGCGAAGCTGAAAGTGGTTATCTTCAACCACCAGCACGTTCAGCCCGTCGAGTTCGTCGTCCTTGAACCCGTGCTTAACCTTCGAAGCCGCCGCCTCCTTGGCCAAACCTTTGACCTCCACTCTCGGGTTGACCTCCACTCTCGGCTTGACCTCTTCGTTGCCGTTTTTGTCAGGCGTGGGGTTGAACGCGTACGGATCGTCGTCCACGGATGTATCGTGGTCCACGGCGGGCGCCGGTGCGTCGATGCTCACGCGCGACCTTCGCCCGTTCGCGGCGGTCAGGTGCTCGCTCTCGCTGAGCTCCTTGAACCACGGGTCGGAGGCGGAGTGGTCGAAGTTCTCGTGCCACTTCTCGGCGTCTTGAGATATCCGCATCGGCTCGGGCGACTGACACCGCTCGAGCGGCTCCCGGTCGCGACCGTTCGACGCGACGTGCACCAACACGCCGCACAGCGCCTCGTGTACCTCCTCGCCGGTCGCGCCGTGGGGCACGACGACGACGTTGGAGTCGTTCTTCGCGTACCGCTTGGACCCGTTCGAGGTGGAAGCCGGCGGAGGGGAAGAGCCGGCTTTCCCGGAGGAGAAGAGCACGGCGACACCCCGCGGTCCCGCCGCCGCCAGCAAACGCTCGTGCCTCCACGAGTTCTCATCCTCGCCCTCGTCGTCGGCGGCCATGACGAGCACCGGGTACGTGTTCCCATCGGACGCCAGCGACGCCAGCCTGTGCGCAGCCTCCGACTCGGTGACGACGCACGAACCGGCCCCAGCGTCGACGCCGTAGGAACCGATCGAAGCCGCAACGTGCCTCGCGTGGTTGGCCGACATGGCGCTGGATCCACTGCGGAGCAACACCGCGCGTACCTTCATACCCTCAGGGACCGGCATCGTGGGCACGAAGTCACACTCGCTCTCGTCACGCGACGTTCGAAGTAACGGCACCGTGAACGCGAACGCGTCGCCGGCGGCGTCGCCCGAGGATTCGCTTCGAACCAAACAACCGCCCATCGCCGTCACCACCGTCTTCGCCACGATCGTGGACAGGTCCAGCCTGCGCTGCTTGGTAAGATCCTCGGGGGTGACGGCGTGTATATCCCCGGGGGTGGAAGATGAACCGGCGCGTCGGTCCAGGAGCAAACACGCGGTGAACGTGACGTCCATCCACTCGGGCACGTCCGACTCGTCGGTTCGGGCGACGTCGGCGGTTGGCTGGATGACGGGCGCGATTTCCATCTTCCGTATCGCGCCGCACACCGCGCTCAGCCTCACGCACGGCGGCGCACCGCGTGCCCGCATCGCATCGATCCCACCGGACGCGCGAACGACGGCGGGCTGAGCCGCGGCGGTCTCGCATAAAGTCGCGAGCGCCCGTCGCAGCAGCCGGGTGTTGGCGCGGAAGTGCTCCGCGTGCACCGCCGACTCCGGCGCCGTCTCGCAGACGAGCTCGAACCCACCCGGGAGGTTCGCAGCCTTCACCACCAGATCCTGGAGTTTACCCAGCGTGAACACACTGCTCGGCGGGTCTTCACACTCGTCGCCGTCCGTGGATTCGTTTGAACTGACGCGGCTGAACCGGCGGCCGGGCGTGGGCAACATCGGCGGCAGCGGAAACGCTCTATCGCCCCCCTCCTTTCTCCACGCCACCTGCATCCCTCCAGCCTCACCCTCCAGCCCGACCACCGCACGTCCACGCGCGTGTATCTCCCCGTGGACCTTACTGTACTGCGCAGCCTGGCTCACGAGCTCCCTCATGGACTCCGCGCTCGTTAATATGTCGCGTTGGAACCGCCGAACCTGCGACGGTGTTTTTTCGCCATCCTGATCGTACTCCGAGCTCATCTTTCCGTACCCGATGATGGCATCCAGCGGCGCCTTGAGCTCCGCGCACACCGCCTTGAGGTACTCGCGTTGTTCAGCGACCTGCGCCTCCGTTCGCAGCGCCGCTTCGTCTTCCGCCAGGTCCATGATCCGACCACAACCCGTGACGTACAGCAAGGTGCAGCTAAACTTGGCAAACGCGTCGCCGATGGCGTACCCGAGGTCCAGCCTCGTCTCGTCTATATACCCCGACGTGTGGAGGAAATAGGAAATAGGGAATATGCACCACGAAAACACGTTGAACACCGCGAACGCGTATCCGAATTTCGCATCCTTTCGAACCCCCGCGATGGCGCTGTACACGGCGGCGCCCGCGAGGCACCTGGCGAGGTGAGAGATGACGTACATAAACGACACCACCCCGACGACCAGCGCCCCGTGCCGTACCGTGGGCGTGACGGGCGCCAGGTTGGCGATGAAACACCCGCAGAGTAGCATCACGATGTCGGCCCGCACCAGCGCTGTCGACGTAGGGGGAATGTAGACGGAATCGAGCCCCGCCTGCCTTTCGAACATCTTCACCGCCGCGCTCATGTAGTCCACCGGCGGTTCCCTGCTCAACGCGTACAGCTGTTTGGCGAGGACGATCATGACCGGGGTGCCGAAGAGCCACTCCAACAGACGCAGGCCGGAGATGCTGAACCCGTCCGGCGATGAGACGTGCCAGTTCTCGCCGCGGACCATCTGCAGGTGCGCGAACGCCGCGCAGGCGTTGACGTACGCCGCGGACTGGAAGTGCGTCGATCGGTCGGGCGATGCGGTCACCGCGGCGTTCACCAGCGCGAACGCGGTGGCGCCGACGAACATGGCGGCGGCGAAGACGGCGACGTCGCGGCTGCCGCCGATGGACGCGTCCGCCGCGCACGTCTCCGCTCCATTCGCCCTGGACTTGGCATCGTTAACACCGGGGGGGCACCCCGAGAAGTGCGGAGCGACGAGCGCGTTGAGCGCCACGAGCGCGACGAACAGCGCCAGGAGCGTGGGACCCTGGATCTCGTCCCTGCTCGAGACGCGGGGGCGACTCGTGGTCGTGGCCATCGCGATCGCCGGCGTCCAGTCGCCGCGCCCCGATCGTCGTGACGGTCGCGCCCGACGTTCGAGCGCCCGTCGATCTGGTGAAAGTTCCGACCAGGGCGACGCACTTGAACGTCGGACCTCGACGACACGCAAACGGAGGTCTGCCTGGTTATAACTCAAGGATTGTATTTGTATGGGCAAATAGAGTGAGAAAATAGACGCGCACCCTAACCCACTCGAGCCGAGTTTGTTTTGTCATCCAACGCAACCGGCCTGAACCCTCGCCCGGAGGACACATCGAACCCGCGCAGCGTCAGGGTTCAGGTCGAGTGTCGCTTCGAAGCGAACGAACACACAGGTGCGACGCCCGCTCCTGCCGACTCACACCGCCCGAACCCGGGGTGAACCTCGAGAGGAACCCTAAATATTTTCATCCGTTGCGCCACCTTGGGCAATCATCCGACCCGCACGGCCACCTTTGGCCGCGCTGATCTCGCGCCAGGACCGAACCCAGCCACTGACGCACCCTCCCCCGCGTTCGTCAGGTAACGATGTCGCGCTTCATGTTCAGCATCGGCACGGCGCTGCGCGAGACCGGCCAGGTGCTGGACCGCATCGGCTGCTCGATGCAGGGCAGCAACGCGTTCCGCGAAGCAATCTCAAAGCACCGCACGATCATGGGAATCTACGAGAAAGTGCCGGCGCTGCCCCGCGCCGGGTTCATCGCCCCCTCCGCGAGCGTCATCGGCGACGTCACCATCGGCGAGAAATCTTCCGTGTGGTACGGCGCCGTCCTCCGCGGCGACGTCAACTCCATCCGCATCGGAGCCCAGACCAACATCCAGGACAACACCGTGATCCACGTCGCCAAGACCAACGTCGGCGGCGTCGCGGCTCCCACGATCATCGGCGACCGGGTCACCGTGGGGCACAACGCCATCCTCCACGCGTGCACCGTGAAGGACGACGCGTTCGTGGGCATGGGTGCCACGGTCATGGACGGCGCCGTCGTGGAGAGCGGCGCCATGGTCGCGGCTGGCGCGCTGGTCACGCCGGGAACCGTCGTGCCCACCGGCCAGCTGTGGGCGGGCGCTCCCGCCAAGTTCATGCGCGACATGACCGCCGAGGAGAAGGCGTTCACGGCGACGAGCGCGGAGACCTACGCCGAGGTTGGCGCGGTTCACGCGGCTGAGAACGACAAGTCCTTCGAGGAGCTCGAGTACGACAAGGCGGCTCGGCGGATGCAACGCGAACGCGACCCCGACTACGACTCGCACCTCGGCATCGAGCGCTCGCAGGTCAAGGTCCAGGTTTAAGCCCTCGATGTTTATGGGGCCTCATGGATCGACGTCTATCCTACCCAAGTACCCCTCTCCGCGTGGCGACGTGGCTGTAACCTTGCAACAGTTGTTGATATGAACGTATTCAATTTCTTATCGTAAATAAGTGTTTGCTAAGTACCCGCCCCTTGCTAAATAGTTAACTGGACTCATCACTCCGTGGCTTCGGGGTTCTGTATGACGATGAGGGTGAACTCCGGGTCCGAGTGCACCATGATCTCGTGGTGCAGGCTACGGATCCGGAGGAAGTTGAGGTCGTTCCCGGGGTCCAGGTCTCGCACCATGTTCCGAGCCATCTGCGCGAGCTGCGGGACGAGCTCCGCGTACTGCTTCACGGTGCCAACCTGGTCCTCCACCGGCGTGCCGTCCTTGTTGCACACCGTGGTGGCGCGTACCGGCTCACCCTCGTCGTTGACGATGATGGTGCCCAAAACCCCCTGTTCGGATGAAGAGACGCGAGGAAGAGAAGGTCAGTGTTCTGCAGAGTGGCTTTTGGGCTTTGGCAGCGAACGAGAGTCAAGATTCCGCTTTTGGGCGGGATTCCAGCCGCGGTGAGGCGACCGGCACGCGGGGTTCGCCAGGGTGTTTGCACCGATTGCGCCGTGGATCGTCCGGTGTGCGTACCGTGTGCCCGTTGATGCGCTGCAGCGTGGCCTCGACCTCCGACTGTGGGTGACGGGACGTGGGGAGAGGAGACGTCAGGGGAGAGGCTCTCAGGTGAGATGGCTTCCAAACGGGTTGCAATTCCACTCGGGCGGGCGGGACGCGCGGGGGTCGAGCCGCGTGCCCCTCCGGTCAGGGCTCGCCGGGGCGATCAATACGTCCTAAGGATCGGCTTCGTACCATGATTCACGTCAGATGATTCACTAGCGACGTCCGTCGACGCGCGCGTCTGCTCTGCCGCCCGGCCCCCGGGAAGTTTTCTTTCCCATCAGAGAAGAACTCCGGCGGCAGTCAGGTCGGAAAACGTGATTGTTGGAATTCAACAGAGGGCACTCACTGCCAGAG
>Ga0115572_10002587_pt1 | contig 14392 bp, 10 predicted proteins | sample COGITO_mtgs_1206_FD_88681 | JGI IMG/M metagenome (GOLD analysis project Ga0115572, IMG submission 88681) | Pelagic marine microbial communities from North Sea - COGITO_mtgs_120607 | ecosystem: Environmental > Aquatic > Marine > Epipelagic | place: Germany:Helgoland, sampling site Kabeltonne... | reverse complement strand
TGGTCAGGGAAGCAGAATCAATGTTACTTTCATTGTTGATTCTCCTGAGCAGAAATTCTTATCGGTTGCCGCGTTGCGGGGGGCGAAGCCGGACTTTCACCAGCCGCATTGTTTCAATGTGGTGGAATTGAACGCTTGATATGGTGGCTGATAGCTGGTTGGCGAAGTGGGCAAATACTCGCTGAGTTGTGCGGCCAATAATCTGTCTTACAAGTTGAATGTTAGCTTGTAGTTTGTTAAGGTGACCACTCCGATGGCATCTGATTTACAAGATAGGCTTGAGCTCGCATTGTTAGCATCCAACGAAGGAGTATGGGACTGGTATGTGGGTGAACGTGAAATTTACTACTCGGATCGTGTGCTTGATTTTCTTGGATACCCTGCGGACAAGGCGCCCAACATTATTCTTCAAGCGAGGAAATATTTTCACCAAGATGAGGTGGCCGAGTTGCGTGACACCTTTAAGAAGATTGTCAAAAAAAATGGGGATGACACCTTGGCGCATGATTGTCGCTATTTGCATCCTAATGGATCTTGGCGGTGGCTTCGGATTCGTGGGGTAGTGGTTCGAGATGACGACGGTATGGCGTATCGTATCGTCGGCTCCATTATTGATATCTCACAAAGAAAAAATGCAGAAACGGCACTCAAGGAAGAGCGGCATCGATTGCGTGAACTCATCGAAAACATTCCGATTAATGTTTATTACAAAGACACAGAATCGAGGTTTGTGCTCGCGAATAGCTCCACTGCTGAAAAACTTGGGGCCAAGTCTGAGCATGATTTACTGGGCAAAACAGATCGGGACTTCTTTGACAAAAGGCATGCTGACATGGGCCGTAAAGATGAGCTCGAAATTATGGAAACTCGCGTTCCCATGCTCAAGGCACTTCAGAAAGAGACCTACGATGATGGTAAGACGACCTGGGCAGAGACCTCCAAGCTGCCATGGCTTAATCGCAAAGGGGAGCTATGTGGCACCTTTGGCATCACCACTGACATCACGGCTCTATTTAATGCTCAAAGAGAAATGGGGGCCCTTGCAGATGAGTTGCAGAAGCGCAATGTAGCTATTGAAGAAGAGCTCCAACTGGCCCGAGAAATTCAGCAAGCTTTGCTGCCTAAAGAGCTGGACGGATTGATCCTTCAGGATAATCAACGAGAAGTCACCGTAGGCTGTCGTTATTGCCCTGCCTCTGAAATGGCGGGAGATTTTTTTGAAGTCATTCCGATTTCACAGCACTGCATGGGCATTCTGCTTTGTGATGTTATGGGGCACGGAGTTAGGGCGTCCCTGGTGGTCTCCATGTTGCGTGGGCTGATGGAAAAAGAACGTGAGTCTGCTACCAGTCCAGAGTGGTTTCTCTACGGGGTCAATGACGGCCTTGTGTCGATCTTCGAAAGGGCAGGAGTAACCTTATTTGCTACCGCTATTTATTTTGTCATCGATCTTAAAGAGGGAACGCTACAGTACTCCTGTGCTGGCCACCCAGCTCCTATCGTGGTTAGGTTAGGTAAGGGAAAGCTACTGCAACCGCAGAGTGCGAAGCCAAACCCCGCTCTGGGTTTGATTCCTCAGGCTGTGTTTACCACACACAGCATTTCTCTGGATGAGATCGATCGGCTGCTGGTCTACACAGACGGTTTACACGAGGTTGAGGATGCGGCTGGTGAGGAATTGGGCATCGAGCGCATCATCAAGACGATGGAAAACGGCATCGAAGATGACCTAGAAACATCCCTCGACACTTTGGTGGATTACGCGCGGAGGCATAGTGTTGAGGGCGAATTTGGTGATGATGTCTGCCTGTTTGCCATCGATGTAGGATCGGGCTTGTAGGCTGCCCTGTCATCACTCATTTAGCCCGGCGAGCGACTTGGGTAGGAAGACGCCGTTTTTGCGGATGAGTTTGCCATCAAAATAAATCTCGCCTCCTCCGTAGTCCTTGCGCTGAATGGTGACCATGTCCCAGTGCACTTGCGAGCGGTTGCCGTTGTCCGCTTCCTCGTAAGCCTGGCCAGGAGTGAAGTGGAACGACCCGGCGATTTTTTCATCAAAGAGGATGTCACGCATCGGCTCCTTGATGCCAGGATGAAAGCCGAGTGCGAACTCGCCGATATAGCGTGCTCCAGGATCGGCATCGAGGATCTTGTTGAGCTCTTTGGTCTTGGAGCCGGCTTCTGCCTTAACGATTTTTCCCTGTTTGAATTCGAGGTAGATATTATCGAATGGGATGCCCTGATAGACGGTGGGAGCGTTGTGGGTGATGTGGCCTTCGACGCTGTTTTTAACGGGTGCAGTGAAGACTTCACCGTCTGGAATATTGTAGTTGCCGCCACAGACAATGGCGGGGATGTCCTTGATGGAGAAGCGTAGGTCGGTGCCTTTGTTTTTGATGTGCACTTGCTCGGTTTTTTCCATCAGGCGCTTGAGGGCACGCATGGCGGGCAACATGGATTTGTAGTCGTGTAAACAGACATCGAAGTAGAAGTTTTCAAAGGCTTCTGTGCTCATGCCTGCTTGCTGGGCCATGGCGGGATGGGGCCAGCGCAGCACACACCACTTGGTGTGATCGACGCGGTGGTTCATGACCTTGCGCATGTGGTTCATCATGGTTTTCATTCTCGCTGCTGGAACGTCACTGGCCTCGCAGATGTTGTGAGAGCCTCGGATAGCGATGTAGGCATCCATGTCCTTCATCTCGGCGAGCTGGTGTTTGGCGATGAATTTGTACTGCTCATCGGTGGCCCCGAGCAGTAGCTCACGTGTCAGCAGCCCATGTTCCACCTTGATCACAGGCACTGCTTTTCGAGCTCTGACTTCTCTGACCAGGGCGATACCTAGTTCGTCGGGCACATCACAAAGGTGAAGCATGACTTTCTCTCCTTTTTTAATGTTGGTGGAGTAGCGGACAAGCTGGCGAGCGAGCTGTGAGATGCGCGGATCTTTCATGACTGAGAGATTCTGTCATCTCTGCTCAGGAGTCAAGAGAAGCGATTCTCCGTTTGGCCATTGCTATGGTCAGTTACTTGACAAAGGCGCTCAAAAAACAATGGTTATGAACCGTTCATTGACACATTTACGGAACGCTAGATTTACGAGAGAGAAGTATGGTCAATGCGCGCAACCCTATAGAAATGAACTGCTCATCTGATATCGTTTCCGAGGCTCTTTTTCAGAGTCTTATCGAGGAGCCGCCACTGATGGGCGATTTGCCAGAGGCAACGAGCTTCCCCTGCAAGTCACTGGTCATGCCGAAGCAAGCCAGCGCATTGAATCTGCAGCAAAAACTCGGGCACCTTTATGAGGATGCGTTGGCAGTACTGCTTGAATCTACACCACAATATGATGTCTTAACACGGGGCTTGCCGATTCGCCAAGATGCAGGGCATACGCTGGGTGAGCTTGATTACCTGCTGAGAGATCTTGTTTCAGGCCGCACCATCCACCTTGAGTTAGCTGTGAAATTCTATCTGGCCGTAGAGACGGAGAGCGGCTTGCGGCTGCCGGGGCCCGATGCTCGGGATCATTATTTTCGTAAGCTTGAGAAGATGCGCTCACACCAATTGGTACTGATGGACAAATTTCGAGATCTGCTACCAAATGAATTTCGAGACCAAGAGGTCGATGTGCAACAGCTAGTGCATGGCTGTATTTTTAATCATGTGCGTGCAGCTGGGCCGGCGCAGGCCGAGTTTCTCAACCCGAATGGGCGGCGCGGTAAGTGGCTGCATGCCGAGGAGTGTGCCGATTACTTCGGGGAGGATGCCTTGCTGCAGATTATTCCAAAACCGCTCTGGCCTGCCCCTATGAAGATCATTGCAGGCTTGGAATTGGAGAAGTGGAAGCCAGGTGAACAAGTGGATCGCTGTGTGATGGTGCGGAAATTTGCTGGAGAGGATGCTGAAGATGGAGATGAACATTGCCCCTATTTTATCGCGCCGAACGGCTATCCTTTTAATCGCGCGGGTCGGCCTTGAGGTTTACATGCTTCACGAGCGGGCAAATTAGAATTGCCTGTCGCATGCCCACGAAGTAGGTATCGGCATGTCCACAGGCAAGGGAACCATCAAACTCGGCGTGCTCGGTTCAGGCTCCGGCTCGAACATGCAGGCGATCTTGGATGCCATTGAGGATGGCTCGCTGGATGCAGAGATTGTGCTGGTGCTCTCTGATAACCCAGAGGCCTATATTCTTGAACGTGCTCAGAAGGCGGGTATCCGCGCTGAGGTGATTGATTGCGGAGGCTATAGCACACGATTCCCAGATGCGTCTCAGGCCGCCGTGGCAGAGCAGCTCAAGTCGGCAGCAGTGGACATCGTCTGTCTTGCGGGATTCATGCGGCTGGTGAAAGCACCACTGCTGGACGTGTTCCCCCAGAGAATTCTTAATATCCATCCTTCGATCCTTCCTGCCTATCCTGGACTGATGGCTTGGAAACAAGCGGTGCAGGACGGGGCTCGTGAGTCTGGCTGCACGGTTCACTATGTAGATGCCGGCATGGACACGGGGCCGACTATTTTACAAGCGAAGGTTCCTGTGTTAGTAGACGACACCGCCGACACCTTGCACGCCCGCATCCAGGTGGAGGAACATCAGCTTTACCCAGACGCCATCCGGCTGGTCTGGAACGACATTCAATCCAACGCATCAACATCCTAACAAACTAACAATTTATCGACATGGCTAAAAAACCAACGGCAAAAAAAACAAGCTCCAAATCAGCATGGGAGAAATCCATGCCTAAGGCCCAATTCGAATTTATGCGTGAGGTGCTTGCCGCCCCCAGTCCGATCGGGCTCGAAGCTGCGATGTCCTACGGGGTGCTGAAGCCGTATTTTGAGAAGTTCATGCCGAAGTCCTGGGCGATTCATCAGTTCAAGGGCAATGCCGGTATCGTGATCGATACCCACCCGGGGCAGGACGACATGACCTCGGCAATGATCATTGGCCACGCCGATAAGATCCGTATGCAGGTGCGTAAGATTGATGCCGATGGCAAGATCTGGGTGAATACAGATTCCTTCCTGCCATGCACACTGGTTGGTCATGAAGTAAAACTCTTTAGCCAGGACCCCAAGAAGCCTGGCAATTATCGTTGTATCGAGGGCGGCACGATCGAGGCCCTCGGTGCCATCCATTTCTCCGAGCCTGCACAGCGGACAGGGGATAAGGGCCTCAAGCCTGAGATGATGTATCTTGAGCTGCAGATGCACGGGGAAAAGTGCAAGGAGAAGATCGAAGCTCTTGGCATCCGTCCGGGGGATCCAATCATCCTTAACCGCCCGATCAAAAAAGGATTCTCTGACGATACTTACTACGGAGCCTATCTTGATAATGGCTTAGGATGTTTTGTGGTGGCAGAAATTGCTAAGATCTTGGCAAAGTCTCCGCTCAAAAACCTGCGACTGTTCTACACAATTGCAACGCACGAGGAGATCGGTCGTTTTGGTGCCACCGCGATTGCGGGCGAGCTTAAGCCTGACATTCTGATCGGTTCTGACGTCAATCACGACTACGATGCCGCTCCGGGTATTGGTGCTAAGCGCATGAACCCACTTGCGATGGGTAAGGGCTTTAGCCTGACTAACGGCTCGATCACCAGTGAGTATCTCAATACCTTAATTGAGAAAGCCTGCCAGAAAAACAAGATTCCCTACCAGGTTGATTTTTCTGGCCGTGACACCGGCACGGACGCGATGGCAGCTTCCTTGGCTGGGGTGGACAGTGCCTCAACTTCGATTGGTTTCCCCATTCGGAACATGCATACGATTTCAGAAACTGGCCATACTGCGGACGTGCTTGCTGCGATCCACGGCATGGTGGAAACTTTTAAAGCCATGGATCAGATGAACCGCGGCAAGGGCATTCGCCGTGATGATCTGAAGAATGGTCATCCACGATTGGATGACGCCAAGACGCTGTAGGCCGGCCAGGCTATAACACCCTGTAGCTTATTCGACGGTGACGCTTTTTGCTAGGTTGCGCGGTTGGTCGATGGAGCAGCCCCTGATTCTGGCGATGTGGTAAGAGAGCAGCTGCAGGGCAACAGCGGCCGGTATCACGGAGCTATACTGCGGGCAGGAAGGGATTTCAATGACGTGGTCACAAGCGGCGCGTGCTTCCTCGTCGCCCTCGGTGATAACACCCAGAACCGGTGCGCTACGTGCCTTGCACTCGGCCACGTTGCTAAGGGTTTTTTCCTGTCCAGGTCCCTCGTTGAGCAGGGCGATCACGGGCATGGACTCTTCTAAAAGGGCAATCGGTCCGTGCTTGAGCTCGGCTGCGTGGTAACCCTCAGCGTGAATGTAGGAGATTTCCTTGAGCTTGAGCGCACCTTCTAGTGCAACGGGATACATGTAGCCGCGTCCGATAAAGAAGGCATTATTGTAGTGTGCATAGTGTGCTGCGACTTCAGCGATCTGATCATTGGTTTTGAGAACCGCCTCGACCAGCTCGGGGATGCGTTCGATTTCTTTGGCTATTTTCATGCCTTGCTCGCAGGATAAGCGATGGGCACGGGCAAACTTGAGGGCGATCATCAGTAGGGTAGAAACCTGGCTGGTGAATGCCTTGGTGGAGGCCACACTGATCTCTGGCCCGGCGTGTAAATAGATACCTCGGCTGGTTTCCCGAGCGATGGTTGACCCAACAACATTGACAAGAGCGGCAACGAGGGAGCCTTTCTCGACAGCCTCACGGACCGCAGCGAGGGTGTCAGCTGTTTCTCCAGACTGGCTGATAGCAAGTACCATGTCCCGGCTGCCCACGATGGGATTACGATAGCGGAATTCGGCAGCTTGCTCGCCCTCGGCGGGGATGGCGGCAAAGTCCTCGACAGCATATTCACCAATCAGTCCAGCATTCATCGAGGTGCCACAACCGACAATGAGCAGACGCTGGATGTCGACGAGTTCGCGCGGACTGAGGTTGAGCCCAGAGAGGATGGCAGTGCCTCGATTGAGGTCGATGCGGCCGCGGATGGTATTACTGATCGCTTCTGGTTGCTCAAAGATTTCTTTAAGCATGTAGTGCTCATAACCGCCTTTTTCCGCGGCGCCTGGTGACCAATCAATTTCTGATGGTGTGCGTGAGACGGCACCTTTATCTAGGCTTCGGATATCTACCTTGCTGCCCTCAATGCGGGCGATGTCATTATCGTCAAGGTAGATGGCTTGGCGTGTGTAGGTGATGATGGCGGAGGCGTCTGAGGCGACGATGGTTTCATCATCACCGAGGCCAATGACGATGGGCGAGCCACTGCGAGCAACAACCAGCACGCCGGGTTCATCCTTGGCCATGCAGGTAATGCCATAGGTACCTTCGACTTCCTTGAGAGCGGTGGTAACGGCTTCTAATAAGTCGCCTTGATAGAGGGACTCGACTAAATGAGCAAGGACCTCTGAATCCGTATCGGATTTGAAGGTATGTCCCTGTGCCTTGAAACGGTTACGCAGATCGTTGTGGTTTTCTATGATGCCATTATGGACGAGAACCACGCGGCCTTCATTGCCCTCGTGCGGGTGGGCGTTGAGTGTGGTGGGTGGTCCATGGGTGGCCCAGCGGGTATGGGCGATTCCAGTATGTGCTTCAGATAGCATGCCGTCTTCTTGCTCGACGATCTCAGCTAGGCCAGCAACCTTGCCGCTTTGTTTTCTGATCAGTATCCCATCGTCGCTGGTGACGGCGAGGCCAGCCGAGTCATAGCCACGGTATTCAAGTTTTTTAAGTCCGCTGATGAGAACGGGCATCGCTGCTCGTTTGCCTGTGTATCCTACTATTCCGCACATAATGGTTAGATTTTTGTAATGATGATTGGGTGATTAAGTGATGTCTCGCTTTACCGTTTGGTTCGGCAGGGTCTGTGAGTTGGGGCCAAGTTTACGCCCAGGGTAGATGGCGGTCAGAATGCCGGTGTGGCTACCGTCACCAACGACGGTACCGAATTTCCTGCGGCCGGTATCGACAAGTGAATCACGAACTCGAGAGAGGTGGTTGGTTCCATCATGGCGCAGGTTCGAGGTGATGGTTCCGGCGCCAAAGTTGACATCGTTGCCAATGACGGAGTCGCCTACGTAGCTGAGGTGGCCAATTGAGCTGTTGTTGCCAATGATCGAATTTTTAATTTCTACCGCTTGGCCAATGTGGCAGCCGTCACCAATGGTAGTTGAGCCGCGCAGATAGCAGTTGGGGCCAATCTTGCAGTTGTCGCCGATGACGACATTGCCCTCAATGACCACACCAGGGAGAATCTTTGAGCCACTTCCCAGATGGATAATGCCATCAATGTGAGCGGCGGGGCTAATGTTTCCCTCGTGCTGAGATTCGCTGAGCTGTGCAACCAGCCTTTCGTTGATGGTAATAAACTCCCATGGGAATTGGATCAGGAAAGACTCCTCGGAGGCGCTTGCTTGAGCTGCGTCTTCGCTGGGGTGATCATCACCTGTCCAAGCCAGGGCTTCACCACTTTTGGAGCGGAGAACGGCGGGAGCTTCAAGTTCACTGAGTCGTTGCCAGTCCTCTTTGGTGACCCAGGCGTTTTCTGGAAGATGAGCATCTTTAAGCCCTTGTGCATACTTGGCCTGAAGATCGTGCAGAGTAGATCCTGCGATGAGCTGATTACCTGCCGATGAGTTTTGGTGTAATGGCCAGAGGTCGAGCTGGTCAGCAGGGTGGATGGTCATGGCAGGGAGGAATAAGAAGGGTGGGTAAGGCCGAGTTTAGGCACCGATGGTATTTTTAATGGCAGTAGCAATGAGGTCTGCTTGGCTTTTTGCAAGTTCTGCATCTGGGCATTCGGTAAGGACGCGAATTTTACGCTCCGTGCCTGAGTATCGGACAAAGACACGACCTTTGTCTGCAAAGGCGGCTTCGGCGGCTTTGATGGCAGCATCTATTTCCGGCACTTCCTCGGTAGGAGGTTTTTCCGTGACATCAAGGCCGAGAAGAACTTGTGGATAGACCTCCATGCAGTCGGCGAGCTTGGAGAGTGGCTCACCCTTGTCTCGCATCATGGAAAGCAGCATCAAGGCGCTCATGATACCGTCACCAGTGGTGGCGTAGTCAGAATAAATAATGTGGCCTGAGTTTTCTCCGCCAAGGTTGTATCCTTTGTCTCGCATGCATTCGAGCACGTGGCGATCTCCCACTCCCGTGGTTTCCAGCTTGATGCCATCCGCAGCAAGGGCATCGCGCATTCCTAAATTACTCATCACGGTGGCCACCAGTGTATCGCCTTTGAGTTTACCTTGTTCCTTAAGAGCCTTGGCGCAGAGACAGAGAATGCGGTCGCCATCAATGACCTCACCATTTTCATCACAGAAAATAACGCGGTCCGCATCGCCATCAAAGCAGATGCCAACATCGGCTCCGTGTTCCCTGACCATGGCAGCTGCTTTTTCTGGATGTAGAGCACCTACACCCTCGTTGATGTTGCGGCCATCGGGGTGGACAGACATCTGGATGACCTCGGCTCCGAGCTCTTCGAAGATCAGTGGGCCGACGTAGTAAGCTGCACCGTTGGCGCAATCGACCACAATTTTCAGCCCACTTAGGGAATTGGCTCCCACGGCATTTTTGGTGAATTCAATATAGCGCCCCATGGCATCATCAATGCGGATGGCCTTGCCCAGATCGCCTTCTGGGTGGGGGAGGTCATCGGCGAGGATCATTTTCTCAATTTCGAGCTCTAGCTGGTCATTGAGCTTGTAGCCGTCACTGCCAAATATTTTGATGCCGTTGTCCTGGTAGGGGTTATGAGATGCGGTGAGCATGATGCCAGCATCACACCCCATGGAGCGGGTCAGGTGAGCGACGGCAGGTGTCGGTGCTGGGCCGGTGAGCAATACGCGGGAGCCCTCGGAGACCAGCCCGCTGGTAATGGCTGTTTCTAGCATGTAACCGGAGAGCCTAGTGTCCTTACCGATAACCACCTTATGGCGGCCGCCACCATTCGACTGCAGAACACGCGCTACAGCACGGCCTACTCTTAAGGCAACTTCAGGAGTGATCGGGTATTGGTTGGCAATGCCACGAATACCATCGGTGCCAAATAACGTTTTATTCATTAAGAATGATTGATTGTAAGGTTTGGGGCGGCGAACTGCGACGGGGTGAATCTAGAATGCCAACCTGAAATGCAGAAGTAAAGTTAAAGTATCAAGGCCGAGGGGAGCATAACGGAACATCACAAGGATAAGATTTTTTGCGTTAAACAATGATATCGATGAGCTTCTAATGACGAGAGAAACGATTTTATCTTGAAAAATACGACCAGAGTGAAATATTGGTTGTCGTAAATCACCCTATTCATCCTGATATAAAGCTCTTAAATGAGTGCAAAAGCTAGTATCTTTATAGCGAAACCGATGTTATGGGTTATTTTACCTCATTCTTACATCCTTAATAACGAACGATTTACATGAATTATTTTACTAAATGGAGCCTGCTGTTTTCACTGCCCGTAGTGCTTATTACCGAGCAAGTCAGCAATGCCGCAGAATCAGATGCAAAATGGTCTGCCAAGCAACTATCCGAGAAGGAGCTTTTGGCTGCGGCTCGGCAGATCGATATCAGGGTTAAGAAAATCTATGATAAAAAGAATGCCGAGCAACCGGCCGACGCCAGCGATTCGGTGTTTTTGAGGCGTAGTTTTTTATTAGCGGTCGGCCGAATACCGACCGTTGAAGAAGCCCGTGTTTACCTAGAATCTGATGATCCCAATAAGCGGGTCTTACTCGTTCGCTACCTGATGAACTCGAAGGGGTATCAAAGCCATATGAGCAACTGGCTCGTTGACATGCTGCGTGTTCAGGAAAATTTCCAACGTCGCTATTCTGCGGCGCCCTACATGGACTGGGTGCGGCAGGCTGTGGCAGATAACATGCCTTTTGATGTTCTGACACGTGAGTTGCTCTCTGCCGAAGGCATGTTGTGGGAGAATGGAGCCGTTGGTTATTACATCCGAGACAAAGGGATGCCGTTGGACAACCTATCCAACACCATGCGTCTCTTCTTAGGTACTCGCATGGAGTGTGCACAGTGTCATGATGACCCCTTCAATGATTGGGAAAGAATGGACTTTTTCCGACTCGCCGCATTTACCAATGGACAGGGTGAGATCAACCGCCACGTTTACAACTCAATATGGAATAAAATAAGAAAAGAAAATGAGCGTGGAACACCACTTTATAATTTATACGATTTTATTGGTAACAATATTTATTATTCCACCTTGTCAGGTCCGGGTAAGGGCCGAATCAAGCTGCCAAATGATTACCAATATAATGATGGTGATCCAGGAGAGATGATCGCGGCCAAAACACCTAAAGATCATTCCTTTGCCAAAGGCTTGAAAATGTCTGACAGGAAGGATGCTGAAGATGGCAGAAAGAATTTTGCAGAGTGGGTTACTAATTCTCAAAATGATCGTTATGTGACGACCATTACCAACCGTATGTGGAAACGCATTGTTGGCACTGGGTTGTATGAGCCTGTCGATGAATACATCGACCCTCGTGAGCACACATCACCCGAACTGACCCGCCACCTCACAGACCTCATGCAGGATTTGGATTATGATTTGCGGGCTTTTCAGCAAATTCTAATGCTCACTAGGGTTTATGCGTTTGCCTCGTCTGAGCACGAGCTCATGCCTGGAGAAAAACCTATCTTTGACGGTCGTAAAATTGACCGAATGAGCGCTGAGCAATATTGGGACTCTCTCGTCACTTTAGTCGCTGGTAACCCAGATAAATTGCCAACTCGCGGAAAGTCTCAGTATGTCAAGTATGGCAAGGCTAAGCTTGATATGCAGACACTTCAAAGTGAAATTATAGCGATCAAAGACCCCGAAGAATTTAAAAAGTATGCCGACAAATTATTCGATCGTGTGCAAAGCGGGGAGACAATTGGGCCTAAGGCTAAGTCGATGGAGAAGATGGAGAAGGATATGAGCATGGAGATGATGTCCAAGACCAACAACGGTGGCGCCTTGAAAGGTATTGCACGAGCATCCGAGCTGCGTTCACCGGCACCTAATGGTCACGTTTTACAAATGTTTGGTCAGTCAGACCGACTGTTGCTGGACTCGGCCATCAAAGAAGCCAACACCACTCAAGTATTATCAATGATGAATGGTGCTGTTGAGAAGCTTGTGGTCGCCAATCGTGATGCTCATATCTACGAGCTTTCTGATGGCAGTGTGAAGGACCGCATCCGTGCTCTTTTCTACGGGATCCTATCTCGCGCGCCAAGCGAGAGCGAAATGCAGCTCATGGAAACCGAAGTTGAGGAGCGAGAAAGAAAAGGCTACCGCAACATTGTCTCAGCTTTAATCAATTCTCGGGAATTTATTTTTGTCCCATAACCCACATTTATTGTTAGCAAATCAACCCAACCTACAAACTTATGAAATCTGATCTTAATAAAACGGATGAGCTGACTCGTCGTCAGTTCATGGCAAACGCTGCTAAAACTTATCTTGGCGTAGGACTCTCCCCGATGTTGGGAGCCAGTTTGGCAGGCAAGGCCATGGCCCAGACGGGTGGCAAAAGCCAACCAGCTGAAGCAGTTATCTTTCTCAATATGTCGGGGGGAATGAGTCACATTGACACCTTTGATGTGAAGCCTGGAAATAAAGAAATTCAGGGCCCAGTGAATGCCATTGGAACGAGTGCGGATGGGATTCAAATCAGTCAATATTTACCCAAAACAGCAGCGGTCATGGACAAGATTTGCGTGATTCGCTCAATGAGTAATCAGAATGGTGACCATTTTCGTGGTCAATATATGCTGCATCGAAATTATGCGCCTCGTGCAACGATTACGCACCCGACAGTGGGCGCATGGGTGATGAAGGTTAAAGGGCGTAAAAATAAAGACATTCCGGGGTTTGTCACCGTTGGCACGAGTGCTGGGCATGCTTCTCCTGGATTTTTTGGGGTAAAGTATGGAGGCATTCCATTGGGTAGACCTGACGAAGGCTTAAAAGACAGCACGATCGCAGGGTCGGTAAGTGTTGAAGACTTTGATCGTCGCCTGAAGCTGGCCGATGCATTGAATAAGGAATTTCATAGTAAGCATCACAATACCGAAGCTCTTGCTTACGACGAGCTCTACGATGAAGCCGTTCGCCTAATGAAGAGTGAAGACCTCAAGGCCTTTGATATCAGAGATGAGCCCAAGGCAGAGCGTGAAGCTTACGGTGAGCACGCCTTTGGACAGGGCTGCATGTTAGCAAGGCGCCTAGTGGAACACGGTGTCAGATACGTTGAAGTGGGCTTAGGCGGTTGGGATACTCACTATGATAACTTTACGGCTGTAGAGGCTCGCTGCAACGTTTTAGATCAGGCTTATGCCAATCTATTAATCGACCTTGAAGCAAAAGGACTTCTTGATACGACGATTGTTGCCTTGAGCACTGAATTTGGTCGAACACCAGAAATTCACGGCGATCGCAAAAACGGTAGGAACCACCATCCGCGTGCCTACAGTTCATTGTTAGCCGGTGGTGGCATCAAAGGTGGCATGGTATACGGCAGCACCGATGCTGATGGTAACAGCGTTAAAAAGGACAAGGTTTCAACCGAGGATTTCAATGCTACGATAGCACATGGTATGGGCATTGATACCACTAGTGTCTTGCTCTCACCATCAGGTCGCCCCTTCAAAATTGGGGGTAAAGATGGAAAGCCAGTCAAGAGTCTCTACTCATAGAGCACAAAATTCACCATTTTTCACTTGTCAGCACAGTCGGGGAGACGTAAGAACTCCCCGCCTCGCAAGAGATGCTGGCCGAGCTAACCTCCGGTCAGGATAAAACCTTAGGATAAAACCTTTATGGGTAGGTGGCCGAGTGGTTAAAGGCGGCAGACTGTAAATCTGCTCACGTAAGTGTACGCTGGTTCGAATCCAGCCCTGCCCACCATTACTCCCCAGTCCTCCTTGTGAGGACTGGGGAGTAATGGTTTACAGGGTGGCTGGATGAGAACGTAGTTCGAGCGCACAGCGAAGCCCCGCGTATCGCGGGATATTTAAGCCAGGCAAAATCCGGAGGAGGATTTTGCGAAACTAGCACAGTGCCAGCTGAGCTGGCACAATCCAGCCCTGCCCACCGTCACTAAGGCATGAAAGTCAGCTCACGATCTTCCCCCCCTAGTCCGGAGGAGGAAACTTGCAAGTCAGCACAGTGCCAGCTGAGCTGGCACAATCCAGCCCAGCCCAGTTCACAGCTCCAGCCTCCTTTAAAGTGAACCGAGGATTAGTAAAATGGCAAGGGCTGGCTGGATAAGAGCACCGTCAGGCAAAGACAGATAGAACATCAGTCAACCCACTCTGGCCCGTCCAATTTCGTCACCCCGCAACTGCACTATTGCACGACTCCTACACATG
>Ga0115572_10002582_pt1 | contig 14406 bp, 14 predicted proteins | sample COGITO_mtgs_1206_FD_88681 | JGI IMG/M metagenome (GOLD analysis project Ga0115572, IMG submission 88681) | Pelagic marine microbial communities from North Sea - COGITO_mtgs_120607 | ecosystem: Environmental > Aquatic > Marine > Epipelagic | place: Germany:Helgoland, sampling site Kabeltonne... | reverse complement strand
TGCAAACCGATTCTCACTTGCTGAACCCACTGTCAGGCCATGCTCTTGCGCGAGTCGCTCGGCATCTCGGCCGACGGCTCGGAGAAGGCCTTCGGCACCGAGGCCATCGAGGCGATGATCAAGCGCGTGCCCAACCGGCTGCGGTACGACGTGCGCCAGCCCGACGCCAACATCAACCACGTCTTCGTGGCGTGCGATCCGAGTGGTGGCGGTGCCTCGGCCTTCTCGATCGCGTCGCTCGTGCAGGAGGCCAACGGCTTTTTGCAGGTACGCTACGTACGCAAGTGTGCTACAACACCCGCTCCCCCATGTTCTCGCGCCACATGCTAGTGAGCGTGCTGCACATGACCACGAGGGCCTCGGGCCGCTGCGCCATGCCGCTCAGAAACGAGGGAATGGTCGCGGGCAGCACGCGCGTCTCCAGATCGGCCACCAGCTCCGGCTCGCGCTTGGCAAAGTGCGTGCGCACGGGCGCGAGCGTGTGTAGCGCGAAGAGCAGCGCGGCCCGGCGCGCGGCGATGCCCGCGTAGTCGTACTCGGCGCCCAGGAGGAGGCCCCACTCGCGCTTGGCCTGCGCGTAGGCCTCGGTCTCCCCGGTCTCGCGGCCCAGCAGATCCATGACGCCGCCCAGGATGCGGTCGAGCGATCGCCCCAGCGCCGCCACCTCCACGTAGTTGTCCTTGCCCCGCGCAGTCAGCGGCTGCCCAAAGAGCAGCGTGCTCAGCGGCTGCATGCGCTTGCGCAGATCCTGGGAGTGGACGCGATGCACACCAAGGACGTGCGCCAGACTCACAAGCTGCTCGTGGACCACTTAGCGAGGATCCGGAGCATCCCCGTCTTTGCGCACTGCAAGTTTGTGCTGATCTTTGAGTAAGTCGACAATTCGAACCGACAGCGCGGCGTGCGAGCGGTGAGCGGGCACCTGGTGTGCGTGCAGGTCCAACCTGGCCTTTGAGAGCCAGCACCTGCTGCACGCCGTCGAGAACGCGGGCATCAAGAACTGGGTCAGCCTGTCCGAGGGCCAGCAGGGCACGCTGGGGTGGCTCACGACAAACGAGCGGAAGGTGCGTTCGTGCCCCTTCAACCCGCACTTCACGCACGCGTGTGCTGACACGGGCGCTTGCGTGAGCAGGAACAAATGTGCCTGCTGCTGCGGGAGGCGCTCACGGTGGGGCGGATCGCGATTGCGCACGAATTCTTTTCCAACGAACTCAAGCACGTGGAGGCCAAGATACGGATCAAGGACGAGCTGTCCAGCTACTGCGTGGTCACCGAACCGCCCAAGACCACCTTTGGAAAAATCAGGAAAACCTACACGGGCAAACTGTACGGTGCTTTGAGAACGCCAAACAACTCGCACACGCCACACACTCCACATTGTGCCACATTGTGCCACTGATGCCACGCAGGCAAACAGGACGACCTGTGCATCGCCATCCAGCTGAGCCTCATCGGCTGCCAGCGCTTCTTCCAGGAGCCCAAGTACCGCAACTTCCGCGCGCCCGACTACCTCACGCCGCTCGGGCTCGATCGGAAGAAGCCAGCGTAGTGGGCGCGCTCACACGCGCCGCGCGCGCTTCGCGGGGATTGCCTCACGCGCGGCGGCGACGGCCTTGCTCGGGTTGCGTATCGTCGCGATGTCCGCCACCCAGAACGGGGGGGAGTCCCACGTTAGCTGCGTGGCCGCGTCGTTGCCGTGCCGGTAAATGTGGAGTGTTAGGCGCACGCGAAACTGCTCGGGTGGCATCTGCTTGTTGGAGAGGCTCTCCACTTTAAACTTGATCTGTTGCGGATCTGGCCAATCCTTTGGGTGCGCCTCGTCCATCGACTTGTCCCATTTCCAAAAGCGCCCGTGGTAGAGGTGCTCGCACACGCGGTTCTGGCAGTTCAGCACGAGGTCGGCACTAAGCGTGGTGCGCCTGTGATCGACGGCCGTTCCAGGGACCAGGTCGCGCTCGCACCAGCAGCCGTTGGAGTTGATGTAGGACCGGATCACTCTCGGTTTCGCCCTTACCACCTTGCGCGTGGCGATGGCCGGCTCCTCGCCCAACTTGCCGTGCATCACGTGGGTCCACATTGACGTCTCCAGATCGCAGGGGGGCGGCAGCTCGAGATCGGGGTTCAGCCGAGACCAGCGCGCAAGCGCGAGCTCGGGCCGGCCCGCGTACTCCATCCACGAGGAAAAGTCCCGGCACACGAGTGCCATCGTCCTCAGATCGCCCGCGCTCAGGTAGGGCGTGAGGATGTCGCGCAACTCCCCAGAAAGGCCTACGAGGAACTCGGGGTCGAGGTTGGTGGGAACAGCGACCTCGGCCAGCACCTGAAGCCCATCGTTGTCGACTGCGCCTGCCATGCGCACTTACTTTTGCAACAACAACGTACGAGCTCGTAATCCGTGCGCGCACAATCTGCAAATCGCTAAGCGTGTCAGATTTGCAACTTTTGTAATGGGGGCGAACGACGGTTGGGGCATGTCGCTGGACGAGGCGCTTGAGCCGCTCGTGCCCACAGCGGTCCAGGTGCTCCTCGACAGTTTCAAAAACGGGAAGACTGACGGACGCGGCGCGCTGGCGTACCTCGTGCGCATTCTGCCGCTCCTCAACCGGCACGCGTGCGACCTGTGGCGCAAGGAAGACCAGGTGCCGTACCTGCTCGCGCTCTGCGATTACCTGTACACGACGGGGCACCGCAGCCGGTACTTGGACGGCTTCCCGTTTCAGCCCACGCTACCGTGCGAGGACCAGAGGGGAATCATGTACCCCGACCTCGAGAAGAAGCCCAAGACCCTCCCCAACCTCGAAACGGTCCACGTGCACCGGAAAAAGCTGGCCGAGAAGCTGAGCGAGAACCCGGCCCTCTTCAGGGACGTCCTCCACGGGTCAACGATCCACGTGCCTTTTCAGTTTCACGTCTGCATCTGGCAGATGCACTTCGCCTTCCGCGAGCACCCGCGCTACGACGAGGTGTTCACCGAGTGCCAGCGCGTTGGGTGCACGCGCCCCGCGCTGCTCAAGCACGGGGAATACTGCGAGGAGGAGGACGAGGACAACGAGTCCAGCGAGGCCGAGTACTGGAAGTGCTGCCGCGATGGCGACTCGCCACCGCCCATGTCGTCGCTCCCGAGCTCGATGGCCTTTTGCTGCCACGGCTGCTTCAAGGCGACGAGCACCGAGTTCAAGCAGATGGTCAAGTTTGACATCGCGACGCCCGCGACGCCTGCTCGTAAAGCCAAGTCGCGCCATGCGCACAAGCGCCGCGACGGAGGCACTTCCACGCCGGCGCAGCTGTACCGCGCCGCGGTCCAGCGCAACCTGTCCATCGACAAGCAGCTGCGCAACCAGCCGCACGTGAATACGCAGCACTACCCGAGCTCGATGGCCAATCGCGAGAAGCTGATACGCGATCGCATCACCATGCTCTCGGTGGACCTGGGCCTGCTTTACGCCGCTTCGATTGTGGTTAACATGCACCGAGGACCCTTGCCGAACCGCGACAACTGGCGCGACTACCCAAAGTTCTACATCGACGCCGTGTGCAAGGTGCGCCACATCTACCTCGCGTACGGTCAGGGCCGGCTCGCGCGCGGCGACGAATCCGAGCTGTTTATGCGTCGATTGCATGACCAGCTGCTAGACATCTTTTAAAGGAGTCGCGCGTGTGCTCGTACGTTGTTTGCAAAAAATGTCAAAAAAGAAGTTGCGCGGCTGGGACTTTCTCAACTCGGAGGAGGCTTGGATTGCGCTTGAGAAGCTCGACGCGGACGCCTTCGAGCGGGACAACATGACCGACCTTCCGTCTGCGTTTCAGATGTTCAAGGCCAACCGCGACGGGTGCATGTGCTACATGATGCGGTACCTGTCTTTTGGTCCGGACTACGAGTGGCGATTACGCACTTACCCGCCGTTCCTTCTCGAGTGCGTCGAGGACGCGGTTGCACTCGACAGATGGGCGTCCGGCGACTATCGCGGGGCGTGAGTGCGTGTGTGTGCGTGTGTGTGCGCGTGTGTGTGTTACCATAAATGGATATTATGGCGCAGCCGTGCTTCGAAACAGGCGACATTTCGCGTGCTCGTATGTTGCCCGTGACAACCGACGACACAAAAAATGACAAGAGGCCATTCGTTCCATTGCGCGACGTGAGCGAGCCGTTCCACCACGACAACCTTAGGTACCATGGGCGCAGGATTGTGCTCCACACGATCAACGGTCGCCAGGTCAAGTTCAAGTACCCGCATCCGCCCACGGAGGACGAGCAGGCCGAGCTGCTCAAGCTGCCAGCGATCGCGTGCAGCTGCTGTCTGCCCCGCGAAATGCAGCGGGGCGAGTGCCACGCGGTCTGGCTCGTGGACAAGCTGCGCAAAAAGTTCCAATGGCCCCACGCTCCGGAGCTCATCTCGGCAGCCATTCCGCCCGACATGATCACCCAGGCCAAGATGGACTGCAACTGGAAGCACGCGCGCGCGATCCACCGGCACGCGTTTGTCGCGCGCCGGGCGGTGCACGTCTCGCACCGGCGCGGGGGCAACCTGGTGCCGCGCCTCATCGAGGGCATCACCATCGGCAACTCGAGGTTTGGCAACCCGTTTGCGTCGCTTCCGGTCGCGCAGAGTCGCGCGCTCTTCGAGCACTACGTCGACGCCAACTTCCAGGAGCTGTCGGACGCGACGGTGCAGGCCATCGTCTCGCAGGTCGACTCGGCGGTGCCAACTGGGAGGTGACGGCGATGTGGAGGAGCAACTCCGCTTGTACAGTTTGTGTATGGAGTGCGTGTTTGCAACTTTTAAGAGCAGTTGCAACCAAATCGGACGCGGTTAAGAGCTCGTACGTGTGTGAATTTTGCTGACACTTTTTTCGTGCGCAAAATGTCAAGCAACGACCCGCCGCAGAGCCTGAGCGACTTCAACCTCGGATTGCCTCGGCAGACTTTCAGCTCCACTGCGTGGGCAGCATGGATGTGCAGGCACTACCTGGAGGCCATTCCCGTGCCTCCCGAGTTCAAGTACGTCTCGCGCAAACGCAGCTCCGTGGCGGAACCGGGCGAGGGCGAGAGGCCACAAATGACGCACAAGGTGCCGAGTTGCAAGGCCACGGGGCTCGTGTGGGACGCCTTCTACGAGATCCGCACGGTTGCTGTGCTGTTTGACGAGAGCGAGCTGCTGCATTTGCAGGAGGCCGAGCGTGCCGAGCTCCTCGCGGCGGTCGGCAGGAGTGGCTGCCACGCGGACTCGGCCCTCCCGCGCAAGTGGGCTCTGACGATCCTGATCAAAAACACCAGCCTGGTCAAGGAGCAGTCGGTGCGCATCCTCGACGCGGCGGCCCACATCGCGTCGTTCCGGAGCGAGGACCCCGACCAGCCGCACACGCCGGCCGCCAGGGACGTGCGGTTGTCGGTTCTCACGAACCGCAACGCTTGCGTTTACGCCGGCACGCATGAGGTTTCATTGCGCGAAAGTGAGCTGGTCTCGATGATCCTCGTGCGCGTGAACGAGGACGGCGAGCTGGTGGCTCACAAGACGGTTCCCGAGTCAACGTGGGCAAGCTACAAGATTGCCTACTGCTCCATCACGAGAGCAGCTGCGGAGCTCTTTGAGATGGCGGGCATCGCGGAGGAGACGCCCCCGTCGCTGTTCCGCGTCAACAACATAAAATCCGACGACGTCACGGGAGCCTACGCGCACTCGGTGCAATCGACCAATGACGAGTTTTGGGCGCAGTTGGAGAAGATGGAAGCGCCGCACAGCATCGAGTACAAGCTGTGCGCTCGCTTCGTCGAGGTCTACCTCAAGATTGGGCACGCAAATGTGGTGAACCACGCGGAAGGCAGCGGCATCGCGAACGAGAACGTCTTCTTTGGCACGCTGCTGCACAAGAAGGGGCAGGAGCGTGCCACGGAGCAGTTCCTCGTGGACGTGCTCACCCACGAGTACAACACCCAGAGAATGCAGTTCCCGAACAAGCCGTCGAGCGATATCCTTGTGGGCCTCCAGTACCCCGACCGGGACGTCAACGACCGCAACCTCGGGCTCCACATCTTTGAGGTGCAGTGGGAGTGGCACTCCTTGCGCAGGCAGCTCAGCAGCTTTGGCCGATTGGCCGTGCCGGGTTCCGGTGTGTGCGACATGGAGGGTGCCAGCGTTCCGCGCCTTGTGTACAAGCTCAAGCCTTTCAACATCCAGAACTACAACAAATTCTACGTGATGCCGTGCTCGGCCGAGCAGACGATCCCGCTCGATCAGAAATTTGCCAAGAGCATGTGGACCGCCTTCAACACCGGCATCCGGATGTGCTGGAACCGCTTTTGCGACAACGAGTGCGTCAGCTCGCCACGCCCGCGGCCCCTGAAGGCGCAGAAGCCGTCCAACGAGCCCACCGATGAGGACAAGCACCTCGCGTCCATGGGAAGCGTGCCCATGTACGGCGCCTTCCGCATCGGCGACGTTTTGCGGCACGTGAGCAGGTGCCCGGTTCCGACGTACAAGGAGTTTCTCACTTCCGGTTTGCGCCGCCTTGGCCCGGGCAAGTCGATGGTCGACCTGTACAAGAGCTGCGGGGAGCTGCAGGACAAGATCGTGAAGCTCGATGCCGACAACTGCGCGCTCAAGCAGGCCCTCTCCAATGCGCAAGCCGATGCAGCGCAGATGGTCCAGCCGCAGCCGATCCAGGCGAGCCGCCCTGAGGCGATTTTGCGCACCATCGGCGGCCTAAACGTCAAGCGGAGTGGTCACCTGCTGTTCAAGGGGGCCGACACCGAGGCGCTGACCTTCCTGACGCTGATCTCGCTCAGCCACAGCGGCAAGAAGAACGACGTGCCCTTCAACGAGGAAACGATGAACGAGGTACTCAAGTGCGTCGATGGCCTCCCGAGCGACGTGCTCGTGCACCTTTCGACGGTCGTCAAGTACGTGCAGCCCGGCTACTTCATCGTTGTGATTATGACGCAAGGGGACGGGTCGGGAACGTTCATGCTGTTCGAGCCAGAACACGATCGGTGGGAGCAGGTCACGCTTGAGCGCGCCCTCGAGTCGCACGGCAAACCGGGCACCCTCCTTTTTCAGTATTTTGAGGCGCAGAAGAAGCTCCACCCACTGGCGCCGCAGTCGCGCGGGCAGTAGTGGCCAGACAGCGGGAATGCCTAGGCGTGCACCGTTGTGTGTGTGTGTGTGTTTTAAATTAAAATACTAAACAAGCACTTGCTACGAGTTCCGACTGACCAGTTCTCTCAAAAAGGCTCCCTGCCGCGATGCGTCCCGCAAGAGCGACAAGGCAGGCAGCGCCTCCTGCTTGTCCATTTCGGAGATGGACGTGAGCGCACGCTGGATGCTGCAGATGCCGCGGTGACTGCTCGACTGCAGCTGCTTTGCGGCTGCAGTCGACGACGCGGAGCGCAGCGCGGGCAAGTGCGCGGCAAGCTCCTCGAGGACGGGCACGACGCACGTGCCGTCGTCCAGGTACAGTCCCCGCTTGAGCGAGTAGAGGATGCCTGCCGCAAAGGGCTTGAAAGAGTCGCTGCCCTTCTTGGCCGACTGGAAGTGCTTGGTGAGGCAGCTCGCGCGCCACAAGCTCACGATCAGGTGGCTGAGCTGGTTGCGGATCTGCCCCGAGAAGACGGCGGCGTTGTTGCGACTCCGTGCTGCTGTGGCGCTCGACTCGGCAGCGATGCGCCTCGCCGCAGCGGCGGCGCGTTGCGCTCGCACGAATTCGTTGGCGTGGATGACAACGTTGCTCAACACGTCGAGGTTGAGCTCGCTCTCGCCGTCCACGCACCGCTTCACGTACTTGCGGATCGCCATCGCCTTGACAAACTCGAGGTTTTGTAGCCGCGGGTCTGGGGACGGAGCGTCGGGCTGCGTTTTTGGCATGGCTATGAAGAGCTTGTCGATGACGCCGATCGCTTCGTTGGCGAGCTTGTCGATGGCCTCGCGCGACCAGTTCTCCTTGCGCGAGCAACTGCGCGGCTTCTTGGCCACCAGCTGCTCGTCGGGCATCTCGTCTACGCACAACGCGCCGCGTTTGATGGCTGAGGTGGACGCCGGTGCTGCCGCAACCACGGGGGCTATCTCCGCGTCCGATATCTGGTTTGCCATTTTGTAGGCGGCCACGCTCGCTGCGTACATGTCGCGCCGCTTGACCCAGCCACCTATGGGCGTTCCCGCCGTGTCGTCGGGGTTGGCGCTCGTTCTCGAGCGCCCCGTCCACACCGGATCCGGGTCGCACGCGTGCTCGATGCCCACCACGTGGCCCGATATCCAACAGACGTACTGGTTCTCGTGATTGAGGCGCACGTGGCTGCACTGCATCCCAAAGCAGGCGTGTACGTCGCCCCGGGAGTTGAAGCTGTAAACGACCTGGCCGTTTTTAGATGTGCGCGTTTGGGTCTCGTCGCCGCACAGTTGCGCAAGTTCGGAGCCAACTTGCATTTCCTCTCGGGCCTCATCGGCCAGCGCAAAGAGCTCGTCTATCTCCATGGTAGAATGCGCGCGTTGCAGTCAGGTTGCAACGCTGCAACGCGTAACCGAGTTAGCGGGTGGACGAGAGGGGGCGTGGGGAATTGAACGAGCCCGCGGCTTGGCACGAAAATACACTTACACCGATCTCTTATAAAAAACGGCACGGGGATGGGTAGAGGGCCCGTGCTGCCGCTGGCGGTCGGCAACACGGCGTGGGGCGGTGCATGGGCGTGACGTGTATGGATGGTGGTGGTGGTGATGGAGGTGGCGACGAAGAAGACAACGACGACAACTGCAATCACGTTTACATGGCCGGCCCGCGGAGGATGCTGGCAATGTCGGCCTCGCCGCTGACGGAGCCCAGATGCGCGTGGTTGGTGCCACTCGGGGTCATGCGCAGCCCACCGTTGCTGCGGTTGAGCAGCGACTGGAGCAGGTCGTCCTGCTGGATCGGGTTCCCCGACGAGGCACCCGCCGCCTTGGAGGCCTCGGCCTTGACGACCTCGAGCGAGGGCGTCGCCGCCGCGTTGCCGACCGCCACGTGCGGCTCCGACGGCACCTCCTCGCGCGAGGTGAGCTTGGAGAAGTTGAACTTCTCGCTCATGAGGCCACCCTTGACCAGCTCGGCCTGCAGCGTCTCGAGGCCCTTCTGGCGCTCGTCGCACAGGATCTTGTAGTCGTCGCAGTCCTTCTGGAGCTTGACGTTGGCCGCCGCGAGCTCCTCGTTCGCCTTCATGGTCTCGGCGAGGGTGGTGGCCGCCTGGGCGCCCTGCGACGCCTGCTCGCGCAGGCGCTTGATGCCCTTGGACGCGACGTACGACACGGCGGCAAGCGCACCCTGCGAGGCGATGTCGGCCTTCTCGTGGTAGGTGGCGGCCCAGTTGCCGAGCGGCGCCACGTCGTCCTTGGAGAGGCCCGGGTGGTGCGCGTCGATCTCCTCGTTGACGAACTCGTTCATGAAGAACTTGGCGTCCTCCTGCCACGCGGAGATTCTGGCGCGCTCCTTGCCCTCGTAGATTTGCATGCGCGCGTTGGCCTCGGCCTCGCCCTTGGTCTTGGAGGCGAGCTCGGCCTTCAGCCGCTCGACCAGGTCGTCGCGGTTCTGGTCTGCGGCGGCATTGGTGGACGCGTGCTCGGCCTCCGACATTCTTGGGTGCGTCAGGTGTGGGTGGGTGCGCAGGACAAGAGTCCGAGTTACTACTTGGGGGTGCAGTGGTGCCATATCATTTTAGCGCTTGGAGGGGCACATTTGCTCACCGGCTTTCGATTTTGAAAAGCACTCGACTGCTCGGCACGGCACACCGTTCATCGTGTCGATCCAAGTCCCCGGTCGCTTGCCCTCCTCGCAGATCGAAAGCTCGTCCTGCCCCCGGTACGCCACGTTGCCGTCGCCATCGAGCGTCATCCCCGTGCCGAGCGAGAGGCCGCGCATCGTGCCATTCTTGACCATCTCGATCGCGCTCGCCTCCTCCACGTTTGCGGCTATCCGCAGCGAGCCATCGCGACCCTTCCAGCTCGCGAGCACGGTACCCACGCGGTCGCCATGGTCGTGCTCGCACAGGAGCGGCTTCCCGGTCAGGTTGGTGCAATCGATCTCGGCACCGGTCAGGTCGGCGCGGTTGGACCGGCCGCCCCGGCGTGGGGGAGGTGGGTGCGCAACGCCGCGTATGGAAAGCGGTTTGGTTGTCATGTCGTTTTATTCATAAACACCACACTCACACTAAATCTCGACTTTCTAGCGGTGGTACGGATCGCGCCTCCAGGGCGGGACCGGCCGCTCCTCAGTAGTTGCCGTCGATTGCGCCAAACTGGTCGCGGCCATCGCCGTTCGGCGCGTCGCCGTTCTCGGAGCCCGCGGCCGAAGGGGCCTTGATCGCGGGCTCGTCCTCGGGCGTGGGCTCGTCGCTGCCCTCCACGCCATCGCGGTTGGGCTCGGGCACGTTGGTCTCGCGCAGGTTGGTGAGGATGTCGCACGCCGTCAGCTCAAACTTCATGCCGACGCCCGTGCCGCCCGAGTAGACGCCGCGCACGAGCGAGATGATCGGCACAACCGCGAGGCGGTCGTTCTGCAGGTCGGCGAGGCCGCCCTGCGCCGGCTTGGTGATGTACTTGGTGCCGTCGGCGCGCTCCTTGAGGTGCATCTTGGACACCTTGGTCATGGGGCGCTCGGGGTTGTGCTGCACGAAGATGCGCAGGTTCGCCGCGTAGCCCTTCTCCTCGTTGGCGTCCTTGAGCTTGGACCTGAACGCGTCGCGGACGTTCTCCTCGGTGACGCCGCCGCGGTCCTTCTTGCTCGCCGCCAGCTCGGGCAGGAGCTCGTTGCGCATGGGAATGAGCTTGGTGATGACGGCCTCCTCGAACTCCTTGAACTTCTTGCACTGCGCCGGGGTCAGGTCGAAGGCCATGCCCCACGCCGGGTCGCCCGAGAGCTCGTTGCCGTGCTTGTCCTTGCCCGGGGCCGCCTTGAAGGGGGCGCGGGTGTAGTCGGGCAGCTTGGCCAGCGCAATGTGCAGGCGGCCGCCCTCGTAGTTGAGGGGCACGAACGAGTCGAGCTTGGACTTGCCCAGGGTGACCCTGCCCAGCTCGATCTTGCTCACGTCGAGGTCATCGAGGAGCACGGGCTCGCGCTTGCCCAGCTTGGGCGCAGGCGCCTCAGCCCCGGAGGCGGCCTCGACCACGCGCTTCATGCCCTTGGTGCCAGTGCCGAATTGCGTCTTGGGTGCCATGGTTGAACAATCTGACAACCGCGCGCAAACACAAAGTTGTCAAACAAAGTGCGCGCACAAACAACGTACGAGCACGAATCTTGGGTCGCATATGGGGGCAGGTTCACCTTCCAGTTGTCACGATTCTGGTGCAAACGCCACGACCACAAGTTGCAAACCCGGGTGTTGAATTGCAACTTTTGGTTCGTGCTCGTACGTGGCGCGTGCGCCAATGGCAAATTTGGCCCGGGTGCCGCGGACCCTCGACAATTTGCGCACAACCTACCTGCTTGCCTTTGACGACGAGTACTACAACGTGCCCGTCGAGAACGTCCTGCTCTACCCAAAGTTTACCAACAGCGAGTCGCAGGAAACCGTCTTACGCGTGCTCAACTCGCGCGACCCGTTGGACTGGAGCAGGTTCATCACGTGCGGGCGCGTCATGCACATCCGTGGCCAGGAGGGAAGCGCCGTCTATACGACGTTTGCTGTGACTGACGCCAGCGACTTTGCCTATCAGCGCATCCTCCACCTGGTTCCCTCCGAGGTTGCCAGCTATTGCTTTCCGATGCTCAAGGAGTGGGCACTTTGCGCACACAGAGTGCCAATCAATGCGCGACAGCAGGCGCGGGTTGCCGTCTACGATTGGAGACGGGACACGGACTTGCCCAACGACACTGTCATCGACCCGGTTGCCAATGGCTGGCCGCGCGCCGATCTGAGCCCTGCCTCTCAAGCGGCGCTGAGCGATGCCGGCCGAGTGCAGCCATTGGTGCCCGACCCGATGGCCGAGTACGACCAGTTCCTCGAGCAAAGGGCGCAACCGCCGCCGCCGCCAATGCCGTTGGGCGTACGCGAGATTCGAGCCTGGGAATACGATCCGTGGCGGGATCCGCCTCCCATGTTGCTGAGACGGCCGCCGCCGCCCGCGTACTCGGGTCGCACCGACGACTTGCGCAAACTGTCCGACTTCCTCTTTGAGTGCAAGGACGTGGTTCCCGAGGGTGCGTACCTCGAGGCGTCCAATGCGCTCCAGCGCCTCTGGGACAATGTTATATAAGGCAATGGGTGTGTGCGCGCGCCCACTGGTTGGGGTGGGTCGGAAAATGTGTAACCGTTTTGCAACTTTTGACATGCCTAAAAAAGTACTGCGCTAAGCCACGACCCCTCGAGGAGCGCTCTCTTGGCGCAACGCAAACGCGCGCACCCCTAACCGCACACCTTCTCACACCTTCGATATGCCCCTGGATCCGCACCCCACCGACCTGGCGGAGCCCATGCTCCAAGAGAATGCGTCGCGCTTTGTCATCTTCCCGATCAAGCACAAGGAGTTGTGGCTCATGTTCAAGAAGGCGCAGGCCAGCTTTTGGACGGCCGAAGAAATCGATCTCGCAAACGATCTCCGCGACTGGGAGGGTCTCACGGAGTCCGAGCAGCACTTCATCAAGCACGTGCTGGCCTTCTTCGCCGCGTCGGACGGCATCGTCAACGAGAACCTCGTCGAGCGGTTTTGCTCCGAGGTGCAGTACCCCGAAGCCAGGTTCTTCTACGGCTTCCAGATCATGATCGAGAACGTCCACAGCGAGACCTACTCGCTGCTGATCGACACGTACGTCAAGGACAAAGCCGAGAAGATGCGCCTCTTCAACGCGCTGGAGACGGTGCCCTGCGTGCGCAAGAAGGCCGACTGGGCCTTGCGCTGGATCACCGAATCGCGCCGCTTTGCCGAGCGCCTCGTGGCCTTTGCCGTCGTCGAGGGCATCTTCTTCTCGGGCTCCTTCTGCGCCATCTTCTGGCTCAAGAAGCGCGGGCTGATGCCCGGGCTCACCTTCTCCAATGAGCTCATCTCGCGCGATGAAGGCATGCACTGCGACTTTGCTTGTCTCCTGTATTCCATGCTAGAAACGAAGCTGACGGACGCCGAGCTCCACGCCATCGTGGGCGAGGCCGTTGAGTACGAGAAGGAGTTTGTGTGCGATGCGCTGCCCGTGTCGCTCATCGGCATGAACGCCGACATGATGTCGCAGTACATTGAGTTTTGCGCCGACCGGCTGCTCGTGGCGCTGGGCGCGCCCAAGCTGTACGAGACGCGCAACCCCTTTGACTGGATGGAGCTCATCTCGCTCCAGGGCAAGACCAACTTCTTCGAGAAGCGCGTCGCCGAGTACCAGAAGGCCAACATCATGTCAAACTTGAGCAACAGCTCAAACAGCGTCATGACCAACAACTTTACGCTGGAGGCCGACTTTTAGGCAAGCGTCCCGTGGGTGCGTGAGTGTTGTTCATTGATAACCAGAGTTTTTCACTTGTGAGAGTGTCAAGTGAGCACGTGGAGCATTGGCAGCATATCCAGCGCCCACCGCGGTTCCGCGCCATCGGTGAGGACCGCTTGTGACGTGTACGTTAAATAACCAGAGAACGTTGCGCCTTGTGGTGTGTAGGTCTAAGGCTTGTAACTTGTGCGCTTTTTAGCATGATTCCAAACCTGGGCCGGCTCTCTGTGCACGACGTGGTCAACACGATGGGCTTTTACGAGCTCACCGATGAAGAGCGGCAGCAGTTGGACGACGACGACGTCAACGACCCGGTGTCGATGGAGCGGCCGGTGCACACCATGACCTTCCGCGTGCGGCTGGCGGACGACGGCCCCAACGGCGAGCCGCGCTACAAGTACTTCTCGCCACATCAGCTCTGGCGGTGGGTCAGCGAGAACAACTCGCTTCCGGCGCGCGAGGGCCCCATCTGGTACGAGGACTGGTGGGCGCTCTGCAACACCTACAACCCGGACCACCACAACATCCCGGCGTGGGCGCACCGGCTCAAGCACCGCAGCGAGTACGTGGCCGAGCGGGCGCGCGAGCGGGCGGCGCAGGAGCAGCAGGCGGCGCGGGCAAATGCGCGGGCGGCTCGAGAGGGCGAACCGCGCGAGGAAACACCGGCACAGGCACAGGCAGCGACGACGACGACGCGCCTGCCCCGACTTCGGGCCGGCGAGGAGCGCATGGGTCCGCAGCGGGCCACCGACCATCTGTCGCAGTGGGTATTTTGGCTCAAGCCCGCCAGTGATGCCGCCGCCGAGCCTCGACTGAATTCGGAGGACGTGAACGAGGGCGTGCGTCGGAAGCTGATGCGGTACATGTGGACCAACTTTACCAGCCCGGAAGCGGTCACAAACGTGATCCGCCGCCTCGAGGTTAGGGCCTATCCGTTTTACGCGACATTCACTGGCGAGACGCAACCCTCGACCAACGCTC
>Ga0115572_10002574_pt1 | contig 14431 bp, 17 predicted proteins | sample COGITO_mtgs_1206_FD_88681 | JGI IMG/M metagenome (GOLD analysis project Ga0115572, IMG submission 88681) | Pelagic marine microbial communities from North Sea - COGITO_mtgs_120607 | ecosystem: Environmental > Aquatic > Marine > Epipelagic | place: Germany:Helgoland, sampling site Kabeltonne... | reverse complement strand
GGCCACTCAGAGGGTGATGCTGGAAACGGTTATGGAAACTTTTTCTGGGAGAAAGACCTAGCCATTAATGCGGATATACCGGTAGTGAACGAAGGCTTCCAAGGAGCAAGCCCAGAGGTGAGGTTTAGTGATTTTTACGGCGCGAGAACCGAGAGTCTGGCTGTAGGGAGTGATCAAACAGCTAATTTTTCTTCAGATACAATTGCGTTTACAAACGGCGATGTGCGAACGAAGGGAATGTATGGGCAGCAGGGGTTCAATTACCTTGTCAATACGTCTCACGGCGGCGTGATTGCTCCCAATTATCATGAGTTCAGAGACATAAACACTGATTATGGGGCAACAGCTCTTCAACCTGGAGGCGGTGCTTTAAGTTTTGCATTTGATCCGTCATCATTGGGGACTTTTGGAGACACTAGAAAAAGGTACCATAACAATATCGGCGGCGTTGAGGGTGAAGGCGGGTTCAGGTTCATCGCCGTCTACGGAGGTCTGCAGTTATTTGGAGTACTTCCATTTTTAATGATCGCCATCGAACATGATGATGCTGGTGCGACACCAGGAAACGCAGGTTGGGACAAATTGGAAATTCGCACTTCCAGCAGCGGCACCCCTTACTTCACCATAAATAGAACCGATATGACATTCTATGGCGACTCATCAAACGCGCCATACATTGACTCAACTCAGGTCCCCTCAGGTAAGAAATTATCTTACTGGTACAAAGCCGGATTAAGCGGAACCCACCCATTGGCTTCATCGGATCAAAGCAAAGACGGCGATTCGCTGGTACTTGAATTTAGAGGCAATTGATAAATGGACACAATAACATATAGAGAAGAACTAATCGGAAGCGAACCGTTCACATGGGTTTGCCGCACTAGCGAAGAAGACCCCAAATATTGCGAAACGGCAGCAGTTATGGTCAATGATGCGGTTGACGAAGCGGCATCCGAGCAAAAGATTCTTGAAGCAATTGCCATTCACCGAGGCGAGTTTCCGCCTGAGTAGTACAACAGTTCTATTATAAATAGATTCAGAATATAAACAAAATCGAGAATTATGACATGGCGACCCCAACATCAAGAACTGAATTAAAGAAATATTGTCTGCGCAGACTAGGCGCACCTGTTGTAGAGATAAACGTCGACGAAGACCAGATTGACGACAGAATTGACGATGCTCTTGAGTTTTATCGCGATTATCATTATGACGGAACGCAACGGACATTCCTCAAACACCAGATAACAGCTACAGACATCACTAATCAATATATCACTGTTCCCAGTACAATCAACGGCGTTATTAATGTGTTTCCTTTGGGCACAGGTCTTCAAGCAAATAACCTATTCAATCTAAGATACCAGATCTCGTTGAATGAAGTTCACGATTGGGCTGGCGATAAGCTGCAGAACTATGTTTCATCTATGGAACGTATCTCAATGTTTGAAGAGATTTTAGTAGGAAAGCAGTCGATTAGATTTAGCCGCCATACAGATAAACTTCATATTGATATGGATTGGGAAACTCGCGCGCAAGCCGGTCAGTATATTATTATCGAATGTTATCAAGTTTTAGACCCAGACGTAAATACTTCTGTTTGGGGAGACTGGTGGTTGCGTCAATATTCTACTGCTCTGATCAAACGACAGTGGGGCGAGAACATGAAAAAGTTTGAAGGTATGCAGCTTCCAGGCGGCGTGACTTTCAACGGCCAAACGATTTGGCAAGAAGCTAATGAAGATATTTTGAGGCTTGAGGAAGAGGTGCAGAAGAAATTCTCTATGCCGGCAATGGACATGATAGGCTAAAAATATGCCAACCACGAATCTTTATTTCAACAACTATGCGTTCAGCGGCGAACAAAACTTAATAGAAGATTTGATCACGGAATCGATCAAAATCTATGGGGTTGAGTGTATGTACATGCCGAGAACGCTGGTCAATGAAGATTTGTTGTTTGGCGAAGATCGTCTTTCTAAATTCGAGACCGCATACCCCATCGAGATGTATATCAAGTCTGTTGACGGGTTTGAGGGCGAAGGGGACTTTCTTTCCAAGTTCAATATACAGATTCGTGATGAGATGGTTCTTACTGTATCTCAGAGAAGGTTTAGCGAAGAGTTACAGGTATCGGACACTACAGACGAAACTGCACGCCCTGTTGAGGGTGATTTGATCTATTTCCCGTTAAATAATAAAGTCTTTGAAGTCAAATTTGTAGAGCATGAATCCATCTTTTATCAAATGGGCGGTCTACAAACATACGACCTCCGGTGTGAATTGTTTGAATATAGTCACGAAAGGCTTGATACTGGTGTTGAAATTATTGACGCGCTGGAAACTTCACTCAGCGGCGATAACTTTGCGAACGAAGGAATTATCGTATTCCTTGAAGACGGCTCTACTCTTGTGACTGAAAGCGTTGATACTGTCGTACTTGATAATGACTTGTTGATCAGCACCAATGATAAGAATGCTGACAATAACGAGTTCTCTACAAATAACTTGGATTTCATTGACTTCAGCGAGATGAATCCGTTTAGCGAAGGGGATATGTAATGGGCGGAGATCACTTCTACCACGGCGCAATCCGAAAGTACATCATAATGTTCGGATCAATGTTTAATGACATTGATATTGTGCGTAGAGATAAGAATGGCGCAGCTGTTCAACAGATTCGCGTCCCTATTGCGTATGGACCAAAGGAAAAGTTTCTTGCTAGATTAAACCAAGATGCCAATCTAGATAGACAAGTTTCTACTCAATTGCCACGGTTGTCGTTTGAAGTGACCGATATGGCTTACTCGCCTACACGATCCGTGAATAAGTTACAGAGAAATACAAGCGCATCATCTTCAGCCGATAGGTTGACAACTCAATTCAGCCCTGTGCCGTATGATATAAGTATCACATTATCGGGTATGTTTGCCAACAACGAGGATGCGGTTCAGGTGGTTGAACAAATACTGCCTTATTTCCGACCAGAATTTACACACAGCGTTAAATTGGTTCCTGAAACTGGGCAATATTTTGATATTCCGACCGTACTCCAGGGCATGAGTATAGAAGATACGTATGAAGCGGATTTTCAAACAAGAAGGTCTATCATTTACTCCTTCAACTTTGTTGTCAAAGGTTATATATTCGGACCAACTTCAAACAAAGGGACTATCAACAGGACAACCGTTGATATGACTATCCCTTCTACGGACTTTGCGCCGTCGACTACTGAAGGTCCACAAAAGAGAATAACACTAGAAGTGGCACAAAAACCCAATGGTGAAGCTACGACTGACGCGTCATTAAGCAGACCAAGAACCGAAATATCGCCAGACTCAACTTATGGTATTGCGTTTGATAGCCTTGATTTCTTTGACGGTGAAAATCGTTAAACACTATGAGATTTATATATGAAGAATATCGTAACAGATAACTTGAATGAGATTTTTGATGTAGAGTCTGAATTAGTCGAAACTGAAAGCAAACTGCCAACAGTACGCGATTCCATAGAAACCAGAAAGTTCACAGACGACATTGACAAAGACTACACATACGCCAGAGAAAACCTGTACGATGTGATTGAGAAAGGTTCGGGCGCTCTTGACGAATTGATCCAGCTGGCAAGGGCGAGTGAACATCCAAGGGCGTTTGAAGTCATCTCGCAGCTAACGAAAACATTGGTTGACGCGAATAAAGATCTTCTTGATATACAGAAGAAAGTCAAGTCTCTCAAAGAAGAAGAGCGCGATCCCAACGCACCCAACAACGTAACGAATGCTCTGTATGTCGGCAGTACTTCAGACCTGCAGAAAATAATTAATGGTGAAAAATAATGTATGATTATAGATGTAAAATTGTTCGAGTGATTGACGGAGATACTGTAGACGTAGATATAGATCTTGGGTTTGACGTATGGCTCAGAAATGAGCGAGTCCGAATTATGGGGATTGATACTCCAGAATCAAGAACTCGGGATCTGGTTGAAAAGCAATTTGGTCTCGCCGCCAAAGAGCGTTTGAAATCGCTGCTGGGCGAAAGCACCGTTTTGCGAACGCAAGTCAGTAAGAAAGGCGAAGACATGAAAGGTAAGTTTGGTCGAATCCTTGGTGATTTTGATGCTTATGATGTTATTAATGACGCATGGCGCCCAGTAACTGAAATTATGATTGAAGAAGGTCACGCCGTCAAATATCGTGGACAAAATAAGTCCGATATACAAATCGCCCACCTTGCCAATCGCCATAGGTTGATTGAAGAAGGCGTTGTTAAGATTGAGCAGTGAAACCTATAATGGCAATCAACTTCTAAAGCGGAAAGGCGTCCAGATTCAATGGACGCACGATCAGGTCCAGGAATTTGTAAAATGTTCCCGAGACCCGATTTACTTTGCTGAGAATTACATTCAAATCGTACACGTTGACCGTGGGTTAATCCCCATGAACCTGTACGATTATCAGCGCGAGATTATAGAAAAGATCACAAATAATAGGCGCGCAGCTGTTGTTACTTCTAGACAGGCTGGTAAGACAACCACCGCAGTTGCTGTCATCCTACACTTCATCCTTTTCCAAGAACATAAAACAGTGGCTTTATTGGCCAACAAGGGCGATGCTGCTCGTGAGATTCTTGACCGTATCAAGATTGCGTACGAAGCCTTGCCTGTTTGGATGCAACAAGGTGTAGTGGAATGGAACAAAGGTTCTGTGCAGTTTGAAAATGGCTGCAAGATTATTGCTGCTGCGACTTCATCGTCAGGTATTCGTGGTAAATCTGTATCATTTCTGTATATTGATGAGACTGCATTCGTTGAGAACTGGGACGAGTTCTTTGCTTCTGTATTCCCAACGATATCCTCCGGTAACACTACCAAGATATTGTTGACATCAACGCCGAACGGATTGAATCATTTTTACAAAACATGCGAGGGTGCGCGCGAAGGTACGAACGGATATGAGTTCGTTGAGGTTTTTTGGAATGATGTTCCTGGTCGCGACGACAAATGGAAACTTGAAACATTACAGTCAATGGATTTTGATACTGAGAAATTTGCTCAGGAATATGAGTGTCAATTCCTAGGAAGTTCTGGTACGTTGATCGAAGGCGGAAAGCTGAAAACGCTAGTCCAAAAGACTCCTGTCATCGAGTCTGGCGCAATTAAGATGTATGAAAAACCCCAAGAGGATAAAATATACGCGACAATTGTTGACGTGTCTAGAGGCAAGGGGCTTGATTACTCCGCATTTCAGGTCATTGACGTGACAGAAATGCCATATAAACAAGTTTGTGTGTACAGAGATAACTATATCACTCCGGCTGAATATGCAGAAGTAATATATAGAACATGCAAATCTTATAACGAAGCTACTATACTTGTAGAGATTAATGACATCGGTGAACAGGTTGCTGAGCTGATACATTTTGAATTCGAGTACGAGAATATACTGTTCACCGAAAGTGCGGGCAGGTCGGGGAAAAGGATCTCGTCAGGCTTCAGTAAACGATGCGACAAGGGGATACGAACAACAAAGTCGGTAAAGTCCGTTGGTTGTTCTATTCTGAAACTTCTAATTGAACAAGACCAGTTAATAGTTCAAGATTATCAAACTATTAAAGAACTGTCAACGTTCTCGAGAAGAAAGAATTCTTTTGAAGCTGAATCAGGTGCGCATGACGATTTGGTCATGTGTCTTGTCCTTTTTGCTTGGTTATCAGATCAAGCGTATTTCAAGGAAATGACAGACATCAATACCCTGATTGAGTTGAGAGAAAAAAGTGAGAAGGAAATGATGGATAACTTATTACCCTTTGGGTTCCACGATGATGGGTTGCCAGAGGAAGATACCATAGACATTGCGCCCCGTGATCCGTTCGATATGTCCGGATATATCACAGCTGGAAATTTTGACAGTTTCTAAGTTTTGGGTTTTTATAAATAAACGTAGTTCAAAAAGACTATAAAATACTATTTTTTTAAGGAGAATAGAAATGCCATTCCAAGTAAGCCCTGGAGTAAATGTAAGTGAGATTGATCTCACCACGGTAGTGCCGGCAGTATCCACCACAGAAGGTGCGGTTGTTGGTCAGTTCTAGTGGGGTCCAGTAGAGCAGCCTATTTTGGTTGACTCTGAAGACCGTCTACTTAACATTTTCCAAAAACCATCTGCAACAGTCGCTTCAGCTGCCGAAGACTTCTTCACAGCAGCGAACTTTTTATCATACGGTAATGCGTTGAATGTTGTTCGCGTTGTTAACACATCTGATGCGTTAAACGCAGCACAATCCACTGCAGCGCTGATTAAGAATTCAGATTCTGCTGTTCCGACTACCGATACATGGTACGCAAAGTATCCTGGCGTTCTAGGTAACTCGTTGTCTGTTTCTGTTTGCTCAAGCGCAACCGCGTGGGAACAAACTATAACGAAACAAACTACTGGTGCTGCCGGCGCAACAACACTGACAGTGACTTCTAATGCTGCCGATTTGGCCAGCGTTCAAGTTGGTGACGTGATCAAGTTCGGTCCAAACTATGTTCAAGATGCTGTTGTTGTAAGTAAAGTATCAAACGGTGGTAATACAGTACAAACAATCACCATTGACCGTAAAATTAATTCAAACGCTGCAGGCACGGGTCTTGCCTCATTCAAGCGCGCATGGGCTTATCAAGGTAATTTTGATCAGGCTCCTGGCACTACTGTAAATGGTGTTGCTCTCGGCGCTTCTGGCGACGAAGCCCATATCGCTATCGTAGATGCTAACGGTGCTTTGACTGGTACGAAGGGCGCAGTTCTAGAAACATATTCTGGCGTTTCCCTTGGTTCGGATGCTAAGACTGAAGACGGCGCTGGTAACTTCTTTGTGAATGTTATCAACCAGCAGTCTGCGTATATTTCGGTATCTACCAATAATATTCTGGATTCTGGTTCAGCTCTGTCTGGTACTGACTACACTACCAATGCTGATAAGCCACTTGTTCAGAATTACCCTTTGTCTGGCGGTAATGACGGAACTGCGGTTACACCAGCTAATAAGATTGTCGGTTACGATTTATTCAAGTCTGCGGAAGACATCGACATCTCTTTGATTCTAGGCGGTAATGCTGACGTAACTCTAGCAACGCACCTGATCACAAGCATCGCCGAAAGTCGTAAAGACTGTATTGTCGTTATCTCTCCTGAGAAAGCTGATGTTGTAAACAACACTTCTTATGCCGGTAAAGAGCGTGACGATATTATTGCGTATCGCGATACTCTGCCTTCATCATCATATGCAGTGATGGACTCTGGTTGGAAATATCAGTACGACAAGTACAACGATATCTACCGCTATATTCCTCTGAACGCTGATACTGCTGGTCTGATGGTTCAAACTGACTTGACTCGCGATCCTTGGTTCTCACCTGCTGGTTATAACCGTGGCAACGTTAAGAACGCTATTAAACTTGCTTATAATCCTAGTAAGGGCGATCGTGATCAACTTTACAAGAAGGGCGTTAATCCTGTTGTAACGTTCCCTGGACAAGGTACTGTATTGTTCGGTGATAAGACTATGTTGTCTAAGCCTTCTGCTTTTGATCGTATCAACGTTCGTAGACTGTTTATCGTTCTAGAGAAAGCTATTGCGACTGCTTCTAAGTTTACTCTCTTTGAATTCAACGATGAGTTTACTCGTAGCCAGTTTACTAATCTAGTAGTACCATTCTTGCGTGATGTACAGGGTCGTCGTGGTATCACTGACTTCCAGGTAGTATGTGACGGAACCAATAACACTGGCGAAGTGATCGACCGAAATGAATTTATCGGCGATATCTACATCAAGCCAGCTCGTTCTATCAACTTTATTCAGTTGAACTTTGTTGCTGTTCGCAGCGGTGTTGAGTTCTCTGAGATCGTTGGTCGCGCATAATAAATATAACGTATAGAATCGGGAGATAAGAAATGGCGTTTAATGTAAATGAGTTTTCTGGAGCTTTAAAAGGGGGCGGTGCGCGTGCATCGCTCTTCCAAGTCCAGATCACCAATCCAATCAACGGTGTAGCAGATGCGCAAGTACCATTTATGGTAAAAGCGGCTCAGATTCCTGCTTCCACAGTCGGCACTATTGAGGTTCCATATTTCGGTCGTCAGATCAAAATAGCTGGCAATCGCACTTATGCTGAGTGGGCACCAACCATCATCAACGACGAAGACTTTGCTATTCGTAATGCTATGGAGCAGTGGTCAAACACAATCAACTCCGCTCAAGGCAATTTGAATACAGCTGGCGGTTCGGCTCCAAGCCTGTATAAGTCAAATGCTCAAGTTACTCAATTCGCTAAAGACGGATCTATCCTCCGTGTTTACAACTTTGTTGGTATTTACCCAACTGAAGTTGCTGCTATTGATCTGGCTTGGGACAGTGAAGCTATCCAAGAGTTCGGCGTAACCTTCCAGTATGATTATTGGGAAGTTGCAGGCGGTTCTACTGGCGACGCTGGCGGGATCTAAATCCTAAAAAGTGAACATGGGGTGTTCATATAAATAACCGTGAACACCCCAATTATTATGAGGATAATACCAAATGGCTATAGATCTATTCGGATTCCAAATAGGACGTAAAGAAGAGGAACTGCCCACAGTTCAATCCTTTGCTCCGCCTCCAAACACAGACGGCGCTCTTGATGTAAATGAGGGCGGCGCTTTTGGCACAACTGTCGATTTAGATGGGTCTGCTAAAAACGAATCCGGTTTAATAACACGCTACAGAGAAATGGCTCATCAAGGTGAGTGTGATAAAGCCGTTGATGATGTGTGTAACGAAGCTATCGTGAGCGACACCAATAATAACAGCGTCGATGTATCGGTTGATGATATTGAGCAGCCTGACGCGATCAAGAAAAGAATCCGTGAAGAATTTGACATCATTCTTGATCTACTAGATTTTAATAATAAAGGCTATGATATATTCCGTAATTGGTATGTTGACGGTCGCCTTTATTATCATATTATGGTCGATACCGCTAACCTTAAAGACGGTATCAAGGAACTGCGAAACGTAGATCCTCGTAAAATGAAAAAGATGCGCGTTTCTAAGAAGGAAACCGAATCGCTCGGAGATAATAAGCAAGTCAGGGCTAAGAAATACAATGAGTTTTATGTATATTCAGCTAATGGAGTTGCAGCCGGTTCGCAAGGCGTAAAGATCGCAACGGATTCTGTTGCTTTTGTACACAGCGGCGTTATGAACGAAAGCAACTCAATGGTTCTTGGTCATTTGCAGAAAGCTGTAAAGCCGCTGAACCAATTGCGTATGCTTGAAGATGCTACTGTAATTTACCGTCTGGCACGAGCGCCGGAGCGTAGAATCTTCTATATAGACGTAGGTAATCTGCCTAAAGCTAAAGCCGAGCAATATCTGCGCGATATGATGGTTAAGCACAAGAATAAATTAGTTTATGATGCTAATTCCGGCGAAGTAAGAGACCAGAGAAAGCATCTAACAATGTTAGAAGATTACTGGCTGCCTCGTAGAGAAGGTAGCAGCGGAACCGAGATTACCACTCTTCCAGGTGGCCAGAACCTTGGTGAACTTGATGATGTTCAATATTTCCGCAGAAAGCTGTACGAATCATTGAACGTCCCTGTTTCAAGACTAGATACAGAAGGTCAGTTTAATCTAGGTCGTTCTTCAGAAATTACTAGAGACGAGTTAAAGTTCTCAAAATTCATCTCAAGACTGAGAAATAGGTTCTCTGAGTTATTCTTTGTATTGCTAGAAAAGCAGCTCATCCTCAAAGGCGTTATCACGAAGGAAGAGTGGAAGGCAATGAGGAAAGAAATATCTTTCGATTATTTGAAGGATAATCATTTCTCTGAATTGAAAGAAGCCGAAGTGTTGAGAGAAAGATTAGGTCTATTACAAGATTTAGATCAATTTGTCGGAAAGTATTATTCAGAATCTTGGGTTCGCAAGAATGTGTTAATGCAGAGCGAAGACGAGATTGAAGATATCGCCGCACAGATCGAAGACGAAGGGTCTGGCGAAGACGGCGAAGACGCTGATTTTTGATTATAAATATTTTTTTTGGAGATGATTATGAGTGAAGAAAACGAATTACAATACAACACAGTAGACGCCGTAAACTTAGCAGCTGCTGGTGACGTAAATGGGTTTAAATCCGCAATAAACGATTTATTAATGGATAAAGTGAAAGACGCAGTTGACGTAAAGCGGTTTGATGTACAACAAAACTTTATGCCGTCCGAGGCGGCACCAGAAACAGAGGAATAGCAATGGCTATCAAGAGATTTAAAGCATACGTTACAGAAGCGGCTTCTGGCGGTCGACCGATTGATAAAACAGAAAAAGATGTTTTAGAGCCTCGCGCAAAAGGCGAGAAAGACTTTAAAGCAAAACACAGCATGACTGTCACTAAGCACCCTGTCGCTGGCGATCATCAGTTTGATGGCGACCTTGCCGAGATCACGGAAGAAGAACTTCTAGAAGCTGAAGAAGCCGAAGAAGACGAGGAAGAAGACGAGGAAGAAGAAACTGAACTCGAAGAAGGCAAAATGAAAGAGTTTCATGGCTACGTTGAACAAGGCAAAGACGCTAAGTTTATCGCCAAGAAAATGAAGCTAGACCTGAAGACTGTTGAAGCGTTAATGGCCGATATGGTTGAAGAAGTTGCGCTGGAAGAAGGCGTGGTCGATCAGCTTAAAGATATTGTGAAGCGCAAATCGGCTAAGAAAGTCAAGTTCGGCAACGGCAAGAGCGAAGAAATGGATATGACTACTGCAGCCGCATTGCTAAATATGCTAACAAAGCTCAAGCCTGCCAATAAAGCAAAGGCTGAGAAAATGTTGGAGAAGTCGCCTGAGGGTATGTTCCAACTACTAGACGTTGCGTTTGGAGGTAAGTAATGAAAGTATTAGGAAGTGCCGTAACACTATCACCGACTGTTACTAAGTTGGATGATGCCGCAGCTGCGTTTATCACAAATACAGTTGATACCGTAACAGCAGTTACAATAAGAAATGCTGCTGATGACACCAGCACCGGTACAGTGTTTGTTGGAGCAAAGCAAAGCATAACCCTAAAGTTGGGAGCCGGTCAAGGTGTTCGTGCTTCAACTGACTTTAAAGGTACGCCAATCGCAAGCGTAGGATACTAAGGGAAAAAACAATGTCAATGAAACTAATCTGCGAAGTAAATGAAGATATTAATTATCTGACAGAAGCCAAAGACGACAATGGTAAGAAGTCTTATTTCATCGAAGGCGTATTCCTGCAGGGCGATATCAAGAACCGTAATGGTCGTGTTTATCCGGCAGAAGTTTTAGATAAGGAAATCGCTAGATATAATAAAGAATATGTAGAAAAGAACCGTGCGTATGGTGAATTGGGTCACCCGCAAGGTCCATCGATCAATCTTGAGCGCGTGTCGCATATGATTACCGAACTCAAACGCGACGGATCAAACTTTTTGGGTCGCGCTAAAATTATGACCGAAACACCATATGGAGCGATCGTTAAGTCGCTTATGGATGAAGGTGCGCAATTAGGCGTTTCATCTCGTGGTATGGGTTCAGTCAAACCTAATGGAAAAGGTGTAGCAGAAGTGCAGAACGACTTCTACTTGGCAACAGCGGCTGATATTGTAGCAGATCCATCTGCGCCAGACGCATTTGTTCAAGGTATCATGGAAGGTAAAGAATGGGTTTGGGAGAACGGTATCATTCGTGAAGCTGCCATAGCCGATTATAAGCAAGAAATCTCAAAAGCATCATCCAGCGACCTTGAAGAAGCGAAGTTGAGAGTCTTTTCCGATTTCATGTCCAAATTGTAAGTTTGAAATTTTTATAAATAACACGTGTAAATTAATTAATACCGTACAGGAGACAACTAATGTCCGAACATGATTTAAAGGAGCTAGACGAAACTATTGCTGAAGAGCAAGAAATCGTTGAAACTGCCGTTGAAGATGAGACTGCTGCCGATGACGCAGCTGATCAAGATTCAGCTACAGTTGAAAAAGCTCAAAAACCAAAAACTAAGGCGGGCATGATCAACGCTATGCTTGATGCTGTAAAAGGCAAAAAGAAAGATGATCTATCCGCATCGTATGAGTCAATTATGGCTGCTATGAAAGTTGAAGGCTTTGAAGATTCAGCTGATGTGGTAGTTGAAGAAACTCAGTCAATTAAGGAAATTCGTCAGATCACTTCTGAAGATATTTCTATCGACGAAGACGTACAAGCTATGTTTGGTGGTCAGGATCTTTCCGAAGACTTCACCGAGAAAGCGACTACCATCTTTGAAGCCGCTGTTGTTTCAAAGGTAAATGAAATCCTAGAGTCAGTAACAGTTGACTTTGAAAGCGACCTTGAAGCTGAGAAAGTTCAAATCGCTGAATCCATCTCTGAGCAAGTAGACTCGTATCTTGAGTATGTTGCTGAAGAGTGGATGAAAGAAAACGAACTGGCTGTTGAGCAAGGTATCCGTTCTGAGATTGTTGAGAACTTCATGTCTGGACTGCGCGGTCTATTCAGCGAGAACTATATCGACATCCCAGAAGAGAAAGTTGACTTGGTTGACGAGTTAGCCTCTAAGGTGACTGAGCTTGAATCTTCTATCAATGAAGAGATGGAAAGAAACATCGTACTCCGCAAGGAATTGGTTGAAGCCAGCAAGTCTGCTGTTTTAACTTCTGCTTGTGGCGACCTAACTGAATCACAAGCTGCTAAATTAGCATCATTATCCGAAGGCGTTGAGTTTGAAGATGAAGATTCTTATGGAGCAAAACTGGATTCACTCAAAGAAAGCTATTTCCCAAAAGAAGAAGCGATCAGTGAAGAAGTTATCATCGATGAAGAAGAGCCTCTGAATTTACAAGAGGAAGCCGCACCTGCTAGTGATCCTGGCATGGCTGCATACTTGAATGCCATTTCAAAAAGCATTAAAAAGTAATAAGTTATAAATAAACTGTAATAATAAAGGTCTTATTTAAGGAGAACCTAATGTATCAAACTGACGAACTTCAAAAGAAGTGGCAACCCGTTTTAGAGCACACTGATCTTCCAGAGATTGCTGACGCTCACAAACGTTCTACTGTAGCCACATTGCTAGAAAACCAAGAACGTGCAGCTGCTGAGCAATCTGCTCAAAGCGGCGGCGCATTTGCCCCATCACTGCTAGGCGAAGCTGCTCCAGCTAACGCAACTGGCAGCGGCGTAGACAATTTTGATCCAGTATTGATCAGCCTTGTTCGTCGCTCTATGCCTAACCTGATTGCTTATGATATTGCTGGCGTACAGCCAATGACTGGACCGACTGGTCTGATCTTTGCTATGCGTTCACGTTATAGCGCTCAAGGTGGTGCTGAAGCACTATTCGGCGAAGCTGACACTGGCTTTGGCTCATCTGCTTCAGGTAACACTGCTTCTGTAGACACTGTTGGTACTGGTGTTGGCGGACGTGCTGCTGGTGCTGTTGCTGGCACTGATCCTACCGGTACTTACACTGTAGCCACTGGTATGGACACTGCTGATGCAGAAAAGCTGGGCGACACTGCTAACAACGGCTTTAACGAAATGGCATTCAGCATCGAGAAAGTTGCTGTAACTGCTGTATCTCGTGCTCTGAAAGCTGAGTACACTATGGAATTGGCTCAAGACCTTAAAGCTGTACACGGTCTGGACGCTGAAACTGAGTTAAGCAACATTCTGTCATCAGAAATCCTTGCTGAAGTAAACCGTGAAGTTATCCGTAGCGTAAACGTTACTGCTTCTGCCGGTGCTCAAGGCGATGTTACAACTAACGGTACTTTCGATCTAGACACTGACTCAAACGGTCGTTGGTCTGTTGAGAAGTTCAAAGGTCTTATGTTCCAGATCGAGCGTGACGCTAACGCAATCGCTAAAGCTACTCGTCGTGGTAAGGGTAATGTTCTTATCTGTACTTCTGACGTTGCTTCTGCTCTGCAGATGGCTGGCGTTTTGGATTATACTCCTGCTCTGAACAACAGCCTCCAGGTTGACGATTCAGGTAACACTTTTGCCGGTGTAATGAACGGTCGTATCAAAGTATACATCGATCCATACGCCACTGGCAACTACTACACAATCGGCTACAAAGGTTCAAGTGCCTTTGATGCTGGTCTTTTCTACTGCCCATATGTGCCTCTCCAGATGGTACGTGCGGTTGGTGAGCAGACTTTCCAGCCTAAGATTGGCTTCAAGACTCGTTACGGCATGGTTGCAAATCCGTTTGCTACTTCTAACGGTACTGGTGTTGTTGGTACTGGCGCTGGTAACAAGAACGCTTACTACCGCATCGTGAAGGTTCAGAACCTGATGTAAGTAGTATGTAGTATAAAAACTAGATCTGTTTTTAACAGACGTTTTAGAGGGGTGGCTTTGGCTGCCCCTTTTTTTATGCTTATAAATAGAACG
>Ga0115572_10002566_pt1 | contig 14444 bp, 15 predicted proteins | sample COGITO_mtgs_1206_FD_88681 | JGI IMG/M metagenome (GOLD analysis project Ga0115572, IMG submission 88681) | Pelagic marine microbial communities from North Sea - COGITO_mtgs_120607 | ecosystem: Environmental > Aquatic > Marine > Epipelagic | place: Germany:Helgoland, sampling site Kabeltonne... | reverse complement strand
TGTTTTACCAGATAATGTACCTGCAAATGAATTCTTAAATTTAGAAGGAAATAAATTATCCACTTCTAAAAACTGGGCAGTTTGGTTGCACGAATATTTAGAAGAATTTCCAAATCAGCAAGACGTTTTACGTTATACATTAACTGCAAACGCACCCGAAAGTAAAGACAACGATTTTACTTGGAAAGATTTTCAGGCAAAAAACAACAACGAACTAGTTGCCATTTTTGGTAACTTTATTAACAGAGTTGTGGTTTTAACAAATAAATATTATGAAGGAATTGTACCTAAACCAAATGATTTTACAGAAGTAGATGAAGATGTTTTAGCAGCTGTAAAAGAGTTTCCAAATAGTATTGGTAAATCTATTGAAAGATATCGATTTAGAGAAGCCTCTCAAGAATTAATGAACTTAGCAAGACTTGGTAACAAGTATTTAGCTGATGAAGAGCCTTGGAAAGTTATAAAAATAGATGCAGAACGTGTACAAACAATTATGTATGTTGCTTTGCAAATTTCTGCAGCTTTAGCTGTTGTTTCTGAACCATTTTTACCATTTACATCAACAAAATTAAAAGGAATCTTAAATCTAAATGTAATTTCGAGTGAAACCGAGAAATCTCTTTCTTGGGAAAACGTAACTGAACAAGACGTTTTAATACCTGGAACTCATCAAATAAATAAAGCCGAATTGTTATTTTCTAAAATTGAAGATAAAACAATTGAAGCTCAAATAGAGAAATTACAAGCAACTAAATTGGCCAACGAGCAAGAAAACAAAGTTGTTGAGGCTCAAAAAGAAACCATTGACTTTGAAGATTTCACAAAACTTGATATTAGAATTGGTACTATTTTAGAAGCTGAAAAAGTTGCTAAAACTAAAAAGCTTCTAAAACTAAAGGTTGATGTTGGTATTGATACAAGAACTATTGTTTCTGGTATTGCAGAAAGTTTTTCTCCAGAAGAAATTATTGGGCAGCAAGTTTCTGTTTTGGTAAACTTAGCGCCAAGAAAAATTAGAGGTGTAGAAAGCCAAGGGATGATTTTAATGACAGATACACCTGATAGTAAATTAGCTTTCGTAGAACCCGCAAAAGAAGTTAAAAACGGACAAGAAGTGAGTTAATGCTTAAGATAGCACACCATCCTATATACAATCATCCACTAAGGGAAGACCATCGTTTTCCAATGGAAAAATATGACTTGTTGCCTGAACAATTATTGTATGAAGGCACTTGTAGACCAGAGAACTTTTTTGAGCCAGAAAAACCGAATAACAAATATTTTTTTACGGTTCATGAACCTGAATATTTTTTCGACTTATTAAACATCACTTTAGATCAAAAAGCTGCAAGAAAAATCGGATTTCCACTTTCTGAAGTTTTAATTGATCGTGAAATGATTATTGCAGACGGCACAATGAAAGCATCTAATTTTGCATTAAAAAATGGAATTTCAATGAACATTGCAGGTGGTACACACCACGCTTTTTCAAATAAAGGTGAAGCTTTTTGTATGTTAAATGACCAAGCAATCGGAGCAAAATATATACAAAATAAAGGTTTAGTAAAGAAAATTCTAATTGTAGATCTAGATGTACATCAAGGAAACGGAACTGCTGAAATTTTTCAAAACGATCCCTCTGTTTTTACCTTTTCTATGCATGGAAAAAGTAATTATCCCTTTATCAAAGAAAAAAGTGATTTAGATATTCCATTAGAAGACAATACGACAGATGCTGAATATTTATCAATATTAAAACATATTTTACCAAAACTAATCAGTCAACAAAAACCAGACTTTATCTATTATCTATGTGGTGTAGACGTTTTAGAATCCGATAAACTAGGTAAGTTAAATTTAACTGTTAAAGGTTGTAAAGATCGAGATCGATTCGTTCTGCAAACCTGCTTCGATTTAAAAATCCCCGTGATGTGTTCTATGGGTGGAGGTTATTCTAAAGATGTAAACATTATTGTAGATGCACACGCTAATACGTTTAGATTAGCACAGGAAATTTATTTTTAAGTCACCCTAAAACACGACTCTTTTTCAATTCCTTAATAAAAGGTTGGCTATACATTCTTTTACCCAAGGCAGCATTAATTGCATTTGCAACGGCACCTCCTGCAGGTGGCAACCCTGGTTCTCCTAAACCTGTTGGAGACAATTCGTTTTCTACAAAATGAACCTCAACTTTTGGTGTTTCCTGCATTCTAATTAATCTATAAGTATTAAAATTTTTGTGCGATGGTTTTCCGTCTTTAAAAGAAAGGTCTGCATACATTGCATGCCCTATTCCATCTATAACACCACCCTCAACTTGATTTCTTGCTCCTGTTGGGTTTACTACAACTCCGCAATCTACAGCAACAATTACCTTTTTAATCACCGGAAAACCATCTTTTAATTCGATTTCTGCAATTTCGGCAACATGTGTATTATGGCTATAATATGCAGAAAAACCCTGATAAACCCCTGGCTCGGTTTTTCCCCAATTTGCTTTTTCTCTTACTAACTTAATCGTATCCTCCATTCTTTGTCCAGAATATTGTATTCTTTTATCTGTTGACCCTTTTACGTTTTGAAGTAGATCTAGGCGTAATTGAATAGTATCTATATTTAATTCTGATGCCAACTCGTCAAAGAAACTTTGTTCTGCAAAAGCTAAAAAATTAGTATACGGTGCTCTCCACGCCCCTGTTGTAATATTACCTCTGTAGTTAGCCGATTCAACTTTATAGTTAGGAATACAACCTGCCGGGAAAAAGTTAGGAAGTAGCCCATACATATTTCCGTTTATAGCAGCTTCCTTCAAATGATATCCTGTCACTTTTCCATCTTTGATGGATGCTTTTATTCTATATTTTATTGCAGGACGATAGATACCCGTAGTCATATCATCTTCTCTAGAAGAAATAAGTTTTACTGGTTTTTTAATGGCATTTGATATTTCTGCAGCTTCATAAACGAAATCACCATACAATCTTCTCCCAAAACCACCTCCCATTCTTGTCATTTCTAAAGTCACTTTATCTACATCGTAACCTAACATATCTGCCACAATAGAAGCTGTAAGTTTTGGTGTTTGAATAGGACCAACTAAATGTACTTTTTCTGGAGTTACATTTGCATAAAAATTCATTGGTTCCATGCAGTTGTGAGGTAAAAAAGGAGAATTATAGGTTTTCTCAATAATTCTATCTGCCTTTAAAAAAGCCTTTTGAATATCTCCATCTTCTCGCCTTACTTTCTGCTTTTCCCCATCTAAAACTTTTGTCAGTATTTTGTCATGATCTTCTGTAGATTCTAATTTGGTATCCGTTACCCAAATAGCCGAAAGTGCTTTTTTACCTTTAAAAGCAGCCCAAGTGTTTGTTGCAATCACAACTATTTTATCTGTATTTGATAATTTAAATGTCCAATTACTTTTGCCAGATCTTATTTGGTTTCTTGCTTTCTCACCTATCGTTATTACATCAATTACACCTGTTACTTTTTTTGCCTCAGTAGCATCAAAACTTTCTAACTTCTGACCAAAAGAGGGGGGTCTTAAAACGGAAGCATAAAGCATTCCTTCCGATTTATAATCCAATCCAAAAAGTGGTTCTCCGGTAATAATTTTATCAATATCTACATTTACAATTTCTTGACCTATAATTGTAAAATCTTTTATCTTCTTGAGGTGCACGTCTTCAGGAACCTCTAATAATGCGGCATCTTTTGCAACCTCTCCATAGCTTAATTTGTCCCCATTTTTATTGATAATAAATCCTTTTGAGGCTTTACAAGTGCTTGCTGTGACATTCCATTTTACTGCAGCAGCATTTATTAGCATTTGCTTTGCTGTTGCACCTGTCTCTCTTAGAGCATTCCACCCAAAACGTATAGATTGACTTCCACCTGCCATTTGTCTTTTGAAATTATTTGAATCTAATGCTCCCTGTACAACGTTTACTTTATTCCAGTCGACATCTAATTCTTCTGCAATAATCATTGGCATTGAAGTTTTTACTCCTTGTCCAATTTCTGGATTTGGAGAAAAAATAGTTACATAACCCTCATCAGAAATCTTAATAAAAGCATTAAAATCATTGAAATTAAGTTTTTTGATATCAACTGGCATAACTGCTTCTGGTTTGCATGCAGTAATTAAATTAAAGCCAATTAACATTCCTCCACTGGCTAAAATGGATGTCTTTAAAAAGTTTCTTCTACTTAAATTATTTTTATTTTGAGGTTTCATTTCTTGCAACAGTTATAGAGTTTAAGCCATTTTTTCTGCAGCTACTTTAACTGCTTTTTCAATTCTATTGTAAGAAGCACATCTACAAATATTACCATTCATAGCTTTTCTAATTTCTTCTTCTGAAGGGTTTTTATGTTCTTCTAAAAAAGCTGCAGCTGTCATAATTTGTCCTGATTGACAATATCCACATTGTGGCACATCAATTTCTTTCCAAGCTTGCTGAACTGGATGATTTCCGTCTTCAGATAAACCTTCAATAGTTGTAATTATTAGATTATCTAAAGAAGATACTTGCATTTGACAACTTCTTGTTGCAACCCCGTCTATATGCACTGTACAAGCGCCACATTGTGCTATTCCGCAACCAAATTTTGTTCCCACTAGATTAAGTTCATCCCTTAAAACCCACAACAAGGGTGTATCTGCATCTGCAGCAACAGAACGTTCTTTTCCATTTATATGAAGCTTATAATTTTGCATAATAATCGGTTTAAAATAATACTGGAAGTTACATAAAATTACTCTCAATTATTTATCTCACTCTAAAATAAAATGAATGCAAGTACTTTTTTTTTACAAAAAACATCGGTATATACCATAAAAAAAGCATTGGTCCATAAACCAATGCTTTTCAATATCAAAAATATCTAAAACTATTTCCCTCCCAACATCAATACTTCATTGGCAACAACTTCTGTAATATACTTTTTTTCTCCTTCTTTTGTTTCATAACTTCTAGAAGTTAACTTACCCTCAACAGCAACTTCGTTTCCTTTTTCTAAATATCGTTCAATAATTTCTGCAGTTTTATTCCAAGCAACCACATTATGCCACTGTGTGTCTGTTACTTTTTCTCCACTTGCATTTTTATAACTTTCATTAGTCGCAATAGAAAATTTTGCTAATTTCTTTCCACTATCTAAAGTGATAATTTCTGGGTTGTTTCCTAAATTTCCAATTAACTGTACTTTGTTTCTTAACGTACTCATAAGATAAGGTTTTAAATTATTATTATTTGCCAATTCGTTTTGACTCTGCAAAGTTGCGACATGATTCTAGTTTTATTCGGTTACAAATCAATTACTTTCGGTTGTAATTACTTGTAGTCGTTTGTACGTGGTTAAATTAACTTATATTTGATATGTGAAGTATCATTTAGAAACAGAACGGTTAATTATTAGAGAACTTCGATGGACCGATTTAGAAGGCATGTTTGAGTTAGATTCAAATACAGAAGTCCATAAATATCTAGGAAATAAACCTATTAAAACAAGAGAAGAAGCTAAAAATACAATTCTCTCTATTAGAGAACAATACATAGAAAGAGGGATTGGACGTTTTGCTGTAATAGAAAAAAAATCAGGTGCTTTTATCGGTTGGTCTGGTTTTAAATTGAATAAAGGGAAAAAAGAAACACTAAATGGTTTTGATAATTTTATAGACATTGGCTATCGATTTATTCCTAAATATTGGAAAAAAGGCTATGGTTTAGAATCTGCAATTGCTTGTTTAGATTTTGGTTTTAAAACATTAAATTATAATATAATTTATGGAGCTGCAGATGTAAAAAACTTAGGTTCTAATAAAATTTTACAAAAAATAGGATTGCAATTTGTTAATGAATTTAAATATGATAATTCAGCAATAAATTGGTATCAGTTTAAAAAAGAAAACTATGAAAACTAGAAAATGCTTAGAATGTGACGAAGTTGTAAAAGGGAGAATTGATAAGAAATTTTGCTCTGATTATTGCAGAAATTCACACAATAATAGAGTTAATAAAGACAGTAAAAACCTTATTAGAAATATTAATAATCGACTTAGAAAAAATTATAAAATTTTATCAGAATTAAATATAACAGGTAAAACAAAAGTAACAAGAACCAAATTATATGATAAAGGGTTCGATTTTCAGTTTTTTACATCTATCTACAAAACAAAAACAGGAAATACTTATTTTTATATCTATGATGAAGGGTATTTATCTTTAGATAATGAAATATTTTTATTAATCAAAAGAGATTAAAACATAAAAAACGTTAACTATTCCAAGTATTACCTTTTACACTAAGTGCGGCTTTTAAGACATCTTTCTGACTTAATTGTCCAATTAATTTTCCGTTTTCAACTACAGGAAATCGTCTTCTACTTGAGCTTATAAATTTTGAAGCAGCGTCAAAAATATTCATGTTTTTATCAATCGTATCAACATCTTTAACCATATATTTTCCAACTGTATTATTTACATCAGAAGGCATGTTGTAATATTTACTTTCAGAAATATGTTTTATACAATCTGTTTCCGAAATAATACCTATTAAATCGTTTTTATCGTTTACAACGGGTCCTCCAGAAATTTTATTCGTAATTAATTGATTAATTACGTGATCTAAAGAATCTTCAACATTAAAAGTTATCAATTTTTTTGTCATATAATCAGACACTAAAATTTGTGCATCTTCTTTTCCTTGCGATGTATCTCTTTTTCCTTGAAAACTTTTAATAGCCATAATAATTTGGTATTTGATTTAACTAAATGTAATAAAAATTAAGTTTTAAACAACTTATAAATTTAGTTTTTTTAACATTTTATGCATTGATCATAGCTTTTCCCTCTAATAAAAGCCTGTTTAATCCGCTTTTCTGTACGCCTATTCAAGAGCGCTATCTATTAGAATGTACTTATTAAAAATCAAAAATTAGACGTTACAACATGTCATCTTTTATTAAAAGCAAAAAAACATTCTGAAAATTCAGAATGCTTTTTTAAAATATTTTACAAACAAGTGTTTAGTCTATCTCAGAAACTCTAGAGGTATTGACCATTCCATGCGCTTTTGCAGGCATAGACGTCAGGTTAATCATAAGGTCTCCCTGCTTTACATATCCTTTTTCTTTTGATATTTTATTGATCTCAACAACTGTTGCATCAGTAGTTAAGTTTGCATCATAATAAAACGCTTTAACACCCCAAAGTAAGTTCAGTTTTCCTAAAATTCTTCTTTCTGATGAAAATACTAATATTTTAGCTTGTGGTCTCCAAGCAGATATCTGAAAAGCAGTGTAACCACTTAAAGTAAGTGTAGAAATTGCTGCGGCATCTATATCGTTTGCCATTAAAGCTGCATGATGACAAACTGATTTTGTAATAAATCTGTTTGTTCTAATATGCGGTGCTTCATGCGGTACTTTAATCATTCTAGAATTCTCAACAGCTTTAATAATTTCTGCCATTTTTTGAATAACTCTTACTGGGTGTTTTCCTACAGAGGTTTCACCAGAAAGCATTACTGCATCTGCACCATCCATAATTGAGTTTGCAACGTCATTTACTTCTGCTCTGGTTGGAACAGAATTATCAATCATTGTTTCCATCATTTGAGTTGCAATAATTACCGGAATTCTTGCTCTTTTTGCACGTCTCACTAATTTTTTCTGAATTAATGGCACATCTTGCATTGGAATTTCTACCCCTAAATCTCCACGAGCAACCATTAACCCATCACAATAAGGAATTAATGCATCCATATTTGCAACCGCTTCTGGTTTTTCGATTTTAGCAATTACAGGAACTCTGTAATCAGAATGCTCGTCAATTAAATCTCTTAACATTCTTAAATCTTCTGGCGTTCTAACAAAAGAAAGTGCAATCCAATCAACTTTTAATCCTAAAGCAAAAATTGCATCTTTTTTATCCTTATCTGTTAAAGCTGGTAAAGAAATAGCTGTATTTGGAAGGTTTACACCTTTTTTAGATTTTAATGGACCTCCCACAATTGTTTTAACAACAACCTCTTTGTCTTTATCGGTAGAAACTACTTCAAAAAGTAATTTACCATCATCAACCATTATATTTTCACCAACTTTTACGTCTTTAGGAAAACGTTGGTATGTCATAAAAGCTCTTTCTTTATTACCTACACACTGCTCTGTTGTAAAAGTAAAAAGATCACCATCATTTAAAACGACATTATCTTCCATAACTCCAACACGTAGTTTTGGACCTTGTAAATCTGCTAAAATGGCAACATTATAATCGTTTTCTTCATTGATTTCTCTAATGGTTTTAACCGTTTTTATAACATTATCATAATCTGCATGCGAAAAGTTAATACGAAACACGTTTACGCCTTCTGTAGCTAACTGTGTTAAAACTTCTTTACTGTTTGTTGCTGGCCCCAGGGTTGCAACTATTTTAGTCTTTTTGTAATCGTTCATTTTTAGAATATTAAAAAGTCTTTAGACTTTAATGTGTTTTTATCAATTGAAAAAGCAGTTATCACATTTTCAATATTTTTAATCTTATTTATTGTTCTTAAAACAAACTCATACTCAACTATTCCAGATATTTTTAAAAAAAAATCTACTTTTTTCTTTTCTGAAATTAAATATGTTTTTGTTTCTGAAGTTAATAACAAATCTTTTGAAATGCTTTTATTTTCTCTTCTGTAACTATTTGCTATTAAAAACCAATCAAAATCATTTTCATTGTTTTCATAGTTATAAATAGAAAATGATACTTTCTTTTTTTCCCTTACAAATTCTAAATCTTCTTTTGCTTTATAAAACTTAGTACTTAGATTTTTATTTAATAGGTAAGCTAATTTATAATCTTCTAATGTTGAATGAATTCCTATTAAAGAATATTCTTCTTCACAAAAATCGTCGATTTCTAAAGCGTACACCGGCATAAATTGGAACTATCAATAGTTATTATGTAAAGGCTAAATTACTAATTGTTTGTGAGCTTTAAAGTTAATTTTAACGAAAACGTTATCGTACATTTAACCTAAGTTAATTTGCTTTTGAAAAACAAAATACACTCTTTTAGAGGCTTGTTCTTCTGCTTTTTTCTTTGAAGTTGATCTTCCTTTAGCTATTAACTGACCATCAATACTAATTTTTACACTAAAGTGTTTAATGGTTTCATTACCAGAATCCTCATAAGCATCAAATGAGTATTTTTTCTTGTGTTTTTGACACCATTCAATAATTAAACCTTTGTAGCTAGTTATTTTACCTTCTAGCAATTCAATGTTTACGTGAGGAACAATTACGTTTTCGAAAATAAACTTATGACAAGTATTATATCCTTTGTCTAAATAAATAGCTCCAATTAATGCTTCAAAAATATTACCGTGTATATTAGCACCTACATTTGCTTGGTCTATGTTACTTTTAACAAAACGGATTAAATTTAAATCTTTCCCTAATTCATTTAAATGGTCTCTACTCACAATTTTAGATCGCATTTGTGTTAAGTAACCTTCATTACCTGTAGGTACTTTTTTATATAAATATGAAGAAATAACAGAACCTAAAATAGAGTCTCCTAAAAACTCCAATCGTTCGTAATTGATAGGATTTCCTTTACTGTCTATCATTTGCACAGATCTATGTGTAAATGCTTTCTTGTAATAATTTATTTTTCTAGGTGAAAAATTAAGAAGTTTTTTTAATTCGTTGTATAATTGCTCATCCTCTTGTTTTCGAGAATTCACTATTTTACGAATAAAATTCATATTTTTTTATTCTTCTAACTTTCTAAATGCAACACAAGCATTATGCCCTCCAAAACCAAAAGTATTACTCATAGCCACGTTAATATTGCGATTTTGAGCCTTGTTTAAAGTTAAGTTTAAATCAGGATTAATATTTTCATCTATGTTAGCATGGTTAATTGTTGGTGGAACAATGCTGTGTTTCATTGCTAATATTGCAGCAATGGATTCAATAGCTCCTGCAGCTCCCAGCAAGTGACCTGTCATAGATTTTGTAGAATTGATATTAATATTTTTAGCATGATCACCAAAAACATTAGAAATTGCTTTTAATTCTGCAACATCACCTAAAGGTGTAGAAGTACCATGTGTATTAATATGGTCAACATCTTCTGGTTTAATTCCCGAATTCTCAAGACAATTTTTCATTACAGCAATAACACCTACTCCTTCTGGGTGTGGTGCTGTCATATGATAAGCATCAGAAGACATTCCGCCTCCAATAACCTCAGCATAAATTTTTGCTCCCCTCGCTTTTGCGTGTTCGTAACTTTCTAAAACCAAAGCACCTGCTCCTTCACCTAGTACAAAACCATCACGTTCTGCATCAAAAGGTCTAGAGGCTGATTCTGGGCTTTCATTTCTCGTAGATAATGCCTTCATGGCATTAAAGCCTCCAACACCAGAAATTACAACCGCAGCTTCTGAACCTCCGGTTACAATTACATCACAAGTTCCTAAACGAATATAATTTAAAGCATCAATCATTGCGTTGGCTGATGATGCACATGCAGAAACCGTAGTATAATTTGGGCCCATAAATCCATTTTTGATAGAAATGTTTCCTGGAGCAATATCTGCAATCATTTTTGGGATAAAGAAAGGATTGAATTTTGGTGTACCATCTCCAGCTCCAAAGTCTATAGCTTCGTTTTGAAATGTCTCCAAACCTCCAATTCCTGCTCCCCAAATTACACCAACGCGTAATTTGTTAATTTTTTCTAAATCTAGATTTGCATCTGCAATTGCTTCATCTGAGGCTACCATTGCGTACTGTGTAAATCTATCCATTTTACGTGCGTCCTTTCTATTCATAAAGTCGTTCACGTTAAAATCTTTTAATTCACATGCAAAACGAGTTTTGAACTTGGCAGCGTCAAAACTTGTGATAGGTGCTGCACCGCTAACTCCGTTAACTAATGCGTTCCAATATTCTTCAATATTATTACCAATAGGCGTTAAAGCGCCAAGTCCAGTGACTACAACTCGTTTTAATTGCATATAAATTTTACTTTTTTGCTTCCTCTATATAACTTACAGCTTGACCTACAGTTCCAATGTTTTCTGCTTGATCATCTGGTATTTGGATATCAAATTCTTTTTCGAATTCCATAATTAACTCAACAGTATCCAAAGAATCTGCTCCTAAATCATTTGTGAAGCTAGCTTCTGTTGTTACTTCGTTATCGTCAACGCCTAATTTGTCTACGATAATCGCTTTTACTCTTGATGCAATGTCTGACATAATTTTTTATTTTAAATTTTAAATCTCGGCAAAAATACAAATCTTATTATTTATAACTAAATATTTATCCTAAAAATGATTCTGAAAAGTAAATAAATAATTTATCATAATCAGTTTGTTAATAATTATTCCGTTTTTTGTAACTTAGAAATTAGATATGAAGCGTATTGTTATTTTTGCATCTGGTTCAGGATCGAACGCAGAGAATATTATTAATTTTTTTAACCAAACTAAAACGGCTAGGGTTACTAAGGTGTTTTGTAATAACAAAAACGCAAAGGTTCTAGATAGGTGTAATAAGTTAAATATCAAGTCATTATGTTTTAACAGAAATGAGTTTTTATCAACAGATATTATCTTAAATAAGGTAAAAGAGGAGGCAGACTACATAATATTAGCTGGTTTTTTATGGAAAGTTCCACAAAGTTTTATTGAATCTTTTCCAAATAAAATTATCAATATTCATCCTGCTTTATTACCAAAATATGGTGGAAAAGGAATGTATGGAATGAACGTTCACAATGCTGTAAAAGAAAATAAAGAGACAGATACTGGCATCACAATTCACTATGTAAATGCCAATTATGATGAAGGAGCTATCCTTTTCCAAGCTAAAACAACTCTTTTAAGCGTAGATTCTCCTGAAACTATTGCAGAAAAGATTCATTTTTTAGAGCAAAAACACTTTCCTAAGGTTATTGAAGAAGTAATTTTAAAGGAAAATGAGTAAAAAAAAGTTTTATGTTGTTTGGAACGGGCATAAAAAAGGGGTTTTTACTTCTTGGAAAGTCTGTAAAAAACAAATTGATGGTTTTGAGGGCGCACAATACAAATCTTTTGCAGATTTCAATGAAGCTGAAATAGCATCAACTAAAAACTATGCAGACTATGTTGGTAAAAACACCAAAAAACCAACTTTATCGTCTTCTGAAAAAGTAAGTTACGGTGCACCTAATTTAGAAAGTATTTCTGTTGACGCTGCTTGTTCAGGGAACCCTGGGAAAATGGAATATAGAGGTGTATTGACGCATAACAAACAGCAAATTTTTATTAAAGGTCCTTTTAAAAAAGGAACGAATAATATTGGTGAGTTTTTAGCTTTGGTGCATGGTATTGCCTTGTTAAAAAGTAAGAACAAAGAAGATATTCCTATTTATTCTGACTCTAAAATTGCCATGAATTGGGTAAAACAAAAAAAATGTAAAACCAATATGCACTTTGATGCCTCTAATAGAGATTTATTAGATTTGATAAAAAGAGCAGAAAAATGGCTTAAAGAAAACACCTACAAAAACCCAATCCTTAAATGGGAAACGAGAGCTTGGGGAGAAATTCCTGCAGATTTTGGAAGAAAATAGTACATCCATCATTAATAATATCTGGTTAGCTAATAAATTATAACGAACACCAAACATAATTATTAATCTTAAAACAAAGGGTTTTGTCTCTGAAATTAAAAAATCAGAAAAAGCGTTGCTTATTTACGTTTACTCTTTTTAAATTCTTTCTTTATTTTTCCAAATTCAGGCTCAATACCTCGACGCATTTGTTCAATTATTTCTGGTTTTTCTTTTTTTAACCATTTAATAATAGCACCTGCATTGGGTGGTGGACAATTTTTCCAATTGATTGAGTCTAGTCCATAATCATGATTTTTAGAATTCCAATCCTTATAATGGCCTCTCATTTTATTTGCAACTTCTTGATACTTTGGATTACTAATCAAATTATTTAATTCGAATGGATCGTTAATAATATCGAATAACTCCTCAGGTTCTTTGGTATCCTCAAAGAAATGCTCTTGCACCCCAGTCAATTTCCCATCCTCTTTTAAATTTCGCATAATATGAATCGCCGGTCTATGAAACTCGAGATATGCTTGATGCGCATCGTGAGATTGGCTCGTAATATTGTTTTTTATGTATCGATATTTATCTGTAGTAATGGCTCTAGATTGCTCTAAAATTTCATCCCATAAATCTCTAGCGGAATAGATATATTCTCTTGGATTTTCATTTTCCGATATAATAGATCTTGCCGTCATATAATCTGGTAATTCTACACCAGCTGCTTCTAAAATTGTTGCAGCTACGTCAACAGATGCCACCAAACGTGTATCTTTTTTTCCTCCTGTAATTCGTCCGGGCCAATTTACAATTAGAGGTAAATGTAATCCAGGATCATACATATATCCTTTTCCTCTGATATTACAACGACCATTATCTCCAATAAAAATAATAATGGTATTGTCGCGCATTCCTTTTTGTTCTAAATCAGCTAATAACAATCCAACTTGATAGTCCATATATTCCACTTGGTCTAAATATTTAGCCCAATCTAAGCGTATTAGGGGTGTGTCTGCATAATGTGGTGGTAAAACAACATCTGCTGGATTTACTTTATGAGTTGATTTTGATCTAATTGCGTTCCACCGGTCTCCTCTATGAGTAACATTCAGCGTTACTTGAGAAAAGAAAGGTTGATCTTCTACATTAAATCCATTTTTCTTATCAAATAACCCAAATTCATTAATACCATCCCAAGGCCCAACTGCTTTGTGCTTAAAATTAACATCTATTTTCTGCGAACCTCCTTTCACTATTTTATTTCCAATAATACAAGTGTATCCCGCTTCTCTTAAATAAGACGTAATTGGTTTATATGGTGCAATTAGGGGTACTTTTCTATTTGATCTATGATGTTGTGCATTAATGATGTTTTGATGCACTCCTGTAATCATATTAGATCTACTCGGAGAACAAATAGAATTATTACCATACGCATTCATGTATTGAATACCTGATGCAGCTAACGAATTTAAAACGGGAGTTTTTACGGCTGGCATTCCATAACATTCGAGATCAGTACTCATATCCTCAGATAAAATAAATAAAATGTTTGGTTTTAGGAGTTCCTTTTTTTGCTGTGCAGAGCTATTTATTGTTATAGATAATAGAGCAAAAACAATAATTTTATATGTTGCTATTTTCATCATTTTAATAAGGTTTTTCTTTTCTTGGTGCATTTAACCATTGAGTTAGTTCTTCAGATAATTGTTTGGATATCTCAGGGTAAGTAGCTAATAAATTCCATCTTTCATATGGGTCTTCATCCATGTTATATAGCTCATTAGGGACACCCTCAATTGCTAATAATTTCCAAGGTCCTT
>Ga0115572_10002565_pt1 | contig 14444 bp, 14 predicted proteins | sample COGITO_mtgs_1206_FD_88681 | JGI IMG/M metagenome (GOLD analysis project Ga0115572, IMG submission 88681) | Pelagic marine microbial communities from North Sea - COGITO_mtgs_120607 | ecosystem: Environmental > Aquatic > Marine > Epipelagic | place: Germany:Helgoland, sampling site Kabeltonne... | reverse complement strand
TGAGTGTGCATTTCGTCCATATTTATGGGCACAAAATACATTGCGTGAAATTGGTATAGAATTTACAGAAAATTCTTCATATGATTATGAATGGGTAGCGCAAGCTAGTATTATTAATAAAAAGGTTTCATTAGAAGAGTCTGTAAATTCCGGATTGGAGTTCCTGTCTAACATCACCGGCGATTATATGATATTAGATGGACAAGATTCTACATCATTAATTGGTACATATGAAGTGTTTAAAGAATCTAATGCTCTATTGTTAATGAAAAATAGTTTGTTAAAGGATAGATCTTTATATAAACAAAAATCAGCACTAGGAAGATATTATTGGGGAGATGGTGATTATCAAATAAACGACTTTGACGAATATTCGGATAGAATAGTATTATCGGGTACGAATTGGTTATCTACACATTGGGCAGGTATAAATGTACAGTGGTATGATATTAATAGGCCAAGACAATATGATGTTTCTGCCATGTTTCAATACCCTAGCCCTAAAAGAGTATATGAACATACTATAGTACAAAGTGACTATTATGATTCCTTTAGACGTCCTAGTATTGATAGTATAAACAGGTTAACAGATAATATATTAGTTGCAAAATTAGACAAGGGTATTAGAGTATCACAAGAAGAATATTATAACAAAACATTTAATTCAAAAATATTATTTGCTCCATTTGGATATGGAGAAATGGCACCTCGCGATTTAGAAGCTGCCATGTTCGGTTCAATATTAATTAAGCCAGATATGAGTTATATAGACACAGCACCTAATCCATATATTGACGGCGAGACATATATAGCATGTAATCATGATTTTAGTGACTTAGAAGAAAAAATTTATAATATAATAAAAAATTATAAAGATTATCGCTATATTATAGAAAATGCAAGAGAAGCATTTAAAAGAGAAATGGCACCAGAAAAGTTAGCAATACATTTACATAACATATTTAAAAATCTAAAAGGAGTTATAACTGAATGAAATTTGCAATGGTAGTTGATGGATGTGTACAACGATCGTATTTTGTACAAAATAAAAAATCATATAAACTAAAATCCGATAATTTACAACCATATACACATCATCACTCTATAAACAATGAATGTCATTTAGGCATGTGGGGATGGCCATTTGTATTCGGAGATGGATATTTTATAAACTGGACAGAATGGAATGAATTGCCAGATCTAGATTTAGATATTATAATGGTAGCTATAGAAAAACACCCTGAAAAGTATAACGTGTCGATGTTACGTAAAGCATACCCGAACGCGATGATTATAAGTTTTATCAAAGAAGCAACATGGATTAATTCAACACCTCAGCAACGTTTAGAGTTTTTTCAACAATGTGATCACGTTACCTTCCCATGGGACGTTCCATCTAATATTAAAGAGTTAGAGAGGTTATTAAATAAAAAGGTATATTATATGCCACAACCTCATGACATAGATTTCTTATATGAACATTATTATAATGAAGAACGTGATCCAATAATTTTAGATTACAAAGCACCAGAGCGAACATCAAATAATTCTATTATTTCAGATATATCAAATAAACATTCTTTATTTTCTAAAAAACACATCGTTAAATATAGAGGTCCGGATCATCGGCAATGGCAAGAATTTTTAGATGGAATTAAAGATTGTGCATTTTGTTTTAATTTAGATGATTCATCATATGGCGGATCCATGGGCGTTCAATGTGCAGCTCTAGGTATAATAAACTTTGGCGGCATGCAAGATTCTCATAAAATATTATGGCCAGACCTTGCTACCAATGATGAGCAAATACTAAAAGAAAAATTCAATCAAATTATCAATAATGCAACATTACATAATACATATATAGAGAATGCATTTATACAGGCACAGGCTATATATAGTCATAAATCAGTTAAAGAACGATTTTTAAAAATAATATGACATTAAATATTAGGATATTAAAAATAAAATTTATATATTTAAAATGATACAAAAGATAAAGAACATATGAAAGATAAAAAAATATTAATTACTGGTGGCCTAGGATTCTTAGGTTCATATACTATAGAAAAATATAAAAAACAAGGATGTAACATAACCATCATTGATAATCTATCAACTAATACTATTCAGCCAGATGATCCTATTTGCGACGGATGTAATGTTATCATTAAAGATATTTTAGAATATAAATGGCCTTCGGGAGAAAATTATGATATGATAATACATTTAGCTAGTCCAGTAGGACCTGCAGGCATACTACAACATTCTGGTAAAATGGCTCGTTATATTTTAGATGATATATATTGGGCAATAGAAGGTGCGCAATTATATGATTGTCCATTAATATTTGTTAGTACATCTGAAATATATGGCTATAGAGATAAAGCAGTTATGTTACAAGAACATGAAGACAAATTATTAGTAGGTGATTTTAAAGTACGTAATGAGTATTCCATGGCAAAGTTATTATGTGAAATAGTAATTAGTAATACAGCAAAAGTATCAAACTTAAAATATCAAATCATACGACCATTTAATATTAGTGGAGCAAAACAATTACCGGATGCTGGATTTGTATTACCTAGATTTGTTACTCAGGCATTATCTGGAGAAGATATAACAGTCTTTGGTGATGGAAAACAAGTAAGGGCATTTACATATGTTAAAGATATTATTGATGGGATATATCTAACATCAACTCATGATAAAAATGATATATGGAATATTGGAAATCCAATTAATAAAGTTACAATTAATTATTTGGCAGAAAGAGTTAAGGAATTAACTAATTCGTCATCTAAAATTATTCATATAGATCCTAAAACAATTTATGGACCATTATATGCAGAAGCATGGGATAAAATTCCGGATCCAAAAAAAATACAAACTGAATTAGATTGGAAAGTTACAAAATCTGTTGATGAGATAATATTAAATGTTATTGAATTTTGGAAAGATAAATGAGTGACTGGCTATCAAAATATGTTGATTTCAAAGTTCTTATCAATTTAGAGGAGAGGATTGATAGGTATGATGAAACGATGCTAGAATTTGAAAAAATAGGAATATCGGACATATATCATTTTCCGGCGGTAAAACATCGACTAGGAATAAGCGGTTGTACCAGATCACATTATGAAGTAGTTAAGTTAGCAAAGGCCAATAATTATAAAAATGTATTAATATTCGAAGATGATGTTTATTTTGAGGGCAGTGTAGAATCTATAAAAGAAAATTTATTGTCATGTTTTAATCAAATAGAAATTCATAACATATCACCTGACTTTTTATACTTAGGCGGATATTTAACATCTCCGCCTGATATGAGTGGACTAAAATACCATAGTAAAATAGATTCTAACTTGTATGCATTAGGCGGCTGCAAAACAACTCATGCATATATAATATTTGAATCTGTTTATGATAAAATTATCTCCGAATTTGAAAATATAGATTGGGACGATCCTAATGTATGGCGTGGAGACGATAGAATGAGTATAGATTTTTGGTATTTAGCTAAAATACATCATGACGGATATGATCATACTGGGAATATAACACAGAGAGAATTTACACCATACGGTGTATATCCATGTATTACGGGTCAACGTGAGAGCTATAGTAATATACAAAATAAAAAACTTTCGTTTTTAGACACACCATCTAGATGGAATAATATGTTAGAAAAAATATGAGCGACTGGTTATCAAAATATGTTGATTTCAAAGTTCTTATCAATTTACAAGAAAGAACTGATAGGTATAATGAAACAGTATTAGAATTTGAAAAAATAGGAATATCAGATATACATCATTTTTTAGCAGTAAAACATCGACTAGGGCCGAGTGGCTGTGCTAGGTCACACTATGAAATAATTAAAATGGCAAGAGCTAATAATTATAAAAATGTATTAATATTCGAAGATGATGTTTATTTCACCGGAACACTAACATCAATAAAAGAAAATTTATTATCATGCTTTGAACAGATAGAAACTCATAATATATCACCTGACTTTTTATACTTAGGTGGCCGTCTGACGACTCCACCTGACGGCAATTTTCATAAAAGTACGATGCAATACCATAGTAAAATAGATTCTAACTTATATGAATTAGGGGGTTGTAAGACGACTCATGCATATATAATATTTGAATCTGTTTATGATAAAATTATCTCCGAATTTGAAAATATAGATTGGGATGATATTAATGTATGGCAGGGTAATAATAGAATGAATATTGACTATTGGTATTTATCTAGATTATTTCATGATGGATATAGTAAACATGATAATATAAATCATAGAAAGTTTACACCATATGGCGTATATCCATGTATTGCAGGACAACGAGAAAGTTATAGTGACATACAACATAAGACAGAAGCATTTATTGATATGCCTAAACAATGGAATCAAATGTTAGAAAAATTAAATGATTAGTTGTAAATTAGCCGGAGGCTTAGGCAACTACATGTTTCAGATAGCAGCTGCAAATACATTGGCATTTAAAAATAATACTATTGCAAAGTTTAATTTTTCTTCAGCATATCAAGTACATACAAACATAACATACTATGCAGATAATATTTTTAGGAATGTAACTAACGGAGATTGTGAACTATTTTATCAATACGATGAACCATCATTTTCATTCAATGAATTGCCTTATAAAAATGGATTACTTTTAAATGGGTATTTTCAATCAGAACGATATCTAAACAGGCCATTAATATTAAAATTATTTGAACCTGATTTGAAACATTTAAAATATATTAATTCGAAATATAATTTTAATGATATGGTTTCGATACATGTAAGGCGTGGAGATTATGTTAATAAACAAGATAAGCACCCAGTACAATCATTAGATTATTATAATAATGCTATAGAACATTTTGATAATTCAAAAAGTTTTTATATATTAAGTGATGATATAGAATGGTGTAAATTGCATTTCAAAGGTAAACAATTTAAATTTATTGAAAATGAGTTAGATTATATTGATTTATGGATTATGAACCTATGTGAACATAACATAATAGCAAATTCATCATTTAGTTGGTGGGGTGCATGGTTAAACAAAAATCCAGATAAAATAGTTATTGCTCCGAAAAATTGGTTCGGACCTAACAAGAAATTAGATGATAGAGACTTAGTTCCAGAAAAATGGATAAAGATATGAAAAATACATTAAGTATATATGGCTCTCATGATGCCGCTGCAGTTTTTATTAATAAAGACGGCCAGATGAAAATTTTAGAATATGAACGATTTGTCAAAAAACGTTATGCAATGTATTCTGCTAAATTTGATCGTAGAGAAAAAGATTTAGGCACAAATCAAGAATCGCGTGAAAAGTTTATTAAATATATTAAGACTCAACTCGATTGTGATATAGACACGATATTATATAACGGATTGATTGATGTTGATATCGATTATCTACGATCTCAGTTTACTAATGCCAAATTTAAATTATGTGGCCATCATTTAGCTCATGCATCATCAGGTTATTATACATCCGGATTTGATAAAGCAATTATATTTTCTATCGATGGCGGCGGTGTAGATAATGGCATGGTATCATTTACAAATATATTTGAAGCTAACAATAACCAGATTAAATGTATAGATCAACCTAATATAAATTTAGGTGTTGCATATGGACGAATAGGATGTGCTATATCAGAAATTAACCCTGGACCGGATTCTACACGTGATTCTTTAGTATATGCTGGTAAAGTAATGGGATTATGTGGTTATGGTAGTGTACAATCACATTGGGTGGATGCAATGAAACGATATTATACTCATTGTGATTTAAATACATTGGGAAGTGAGATAGGCATTACATTATCTTTTAATTCAATTAAAGAAAAAGTAAGTGCTAATTTGGCAGCTACATCACAATATGTGTTTGAAACATTATTATACAATTTAATAAAACCATATACAGAAAAATTTGATAATTTTGTTTTAGTCGGTGGGTGTGCTTTAAATGTACTTTTCAATCAAAAATTAAAAATGATTTTGAAATCTCTAAGTAAAAATTTATATGTGCCATCAAATCCAAATGATTGTGGATTGGCATTAGGGCAGTTTTTAAATGAATATCCAGAATTGAATCCAAGTGTATATTCTGGATTTGATATTTTAGATAGAAATGAATTTGATAAATATATTAAAGAACGTAATGCAGTTCCGATCAAATATAATGATATTGTTGATTTGATAACTGATGGTAAAATTATAGGAATGGTAGAAGGATTTTCTGAAGTAGGTCCACGCGCATTAGGAAATCGTAGTATAATATGTGATCCATCCATTGACGGTATGAAAGATATATTAAATGCAAAAGTAAAATTTAGAGAATGGTTCAGGCCATTTGCTCCTGTATGTAGATTACAAGATAAGGATAGATTTTTTGATAATACGTGTGAAGCTGAATTCATGAGTTATGCACCGGATGTGAAAAATGAATATCAACAAAAGTTAAAAGCTATATCACATATAGATGGTTCATCGCGACTGCAGACAGTTACTGCAATGCAACATAAATTATTTTATGCAATATTATCTGAATTAGAAAAAAGAAATAAAATACCAGTCATATTAAATACATCATTTAATATCAAAGGTATGCCGATATTAACTACAATTGAAGATGCATTGTATTGTTTAGATAATACAGAAATGGATTACGTAGTAATAGAAGGATGGCTATTTAAAAGGAAAAGTAAATAATGAATATTTTAGTTACGGGCGGTACAAGTACAGTAGGTAAGCATCTTAAGGAAATATTACCTGATGCGGTATATATTAGTAGTAAAGAATGTGATCTAACAGATATAAAAATGGTTAGATGGTTGATATCATCATATACACCTAACATAGTTGTTCATTTAGCTGCTAAGGTTGGAGGGATTCAAGATAATATAGCAAAGCCAGCAGAATACTTTGATGATAATATATTAATGAACACTAACATATTAAAAGTATCCCATGAATATAATGTTAAAAGATTTATAGGAATATTAAGTACATGTATATATCCAGATAAGGTAGATTCATATCCTATGAAAGAAGAAGTAATGTTTGACGGCCCTCCAACACCTACTAATTTTAGTTATGGATATGCTAAGAGAGCTTTAGCAGTGCAGATTGAAGCATATAATAAGCAATATGGTACAGAATACAATTATATTACGCCATGTAATTTATATAGCGAATATGATAATTTTGATAATGATAAAAAAATGCATTTTATTACCGCCTTGTTAAAAAAGATTAAAACGAGTGATGGCGAATTAAATTTATTAGGTACCGGGAAACCACTTCGTCAGTTTATGTACGCGGGAGATCTTGCTAAGGTTATTAAGTTAACTATTGAAAATGATGTTACTGAAAATTTCAATATCGCATATCCAGTAAATCAATCAATTAATGACTTAGCTGAAAAAGCATTAGGTTCTTTGAAGAAAAATTATTATATTAGGTATAATAATCCAGAACTAGATGGCCAATATCGTAAAGATGTTGATACAACAAAAATGCTATCATTATTTCCGGAATTTGAATTTACTTCATATGAAGAAGGTATAAAAAAAGTATATGATAAAATTAGTTAGTGATACAATAGATAGACAAGATATTAATGCGCTTGTCGAATGGTTGCAGCAAGACCCGATACCAAGACTTACTAAAGGCGAATTAACCAGTCAGTTAGAACAAGCGTGGGCAAAGAAAATAGGAACTAAATATTCAGTATTTGTTAATTCCGGATCGTCGGCTATATTATTAGCTTTAGCAGCATTGAAAGAATCAGAACAATTAAAAAATAATAAAATAGTTGTTCCTGCATTAAGTTGGGCAACCGATGTTAGTTCGCCAATGTTGCTAGGCATGGACACTATAATGTGTGATTGTAATTTAAAAGACTTATCATGTGATTTAATAAAATTAGAATCTATATTCAAGCAAGAAAATCCAGCTGCATTAATTTTAGTATCCCCATTAGGATTAGTTCCTCGAATGAAAGATATACTTCAGTTATGTGAACAATATGATGTTTTATTATTAGAAGATGTATGTGAAAGTATGGGATCTAAATACAATAATAAATATCTAGGATCATTTGGGTTTGCATCTTTCTTTTCTATGTATTTTGGACATCATTTATCGACTATAGAAGGCGGATTTATAAATACAAATGATGAAAATTTTTATCATATGTTATTAATGATGCGAAGTCATGGATGGGATAGAGATTTACCTAAATGGAAACAAGATAAACTAAGAAAAGAATATAATTGTACAGAGTTTGATGCGCTATATAACTTCTACGTCCCAGGATTCAATCTCCGAGCAACAGACTTACAGGCATTTATAGGATTACGAGCTATTAAGAAATTGGATGGGTATGTATTAAAACGAACTAACAATTTTAATTATTATTTAGATTTAATTACTAATAATAAATTACAATTATCTAATTATACCTATAATACAATATCAAATTTTGCAATGCCTATTGTACATAAAGATAGAAATAAAATAGTAAGAGATTTAATAGATGCAAATATTGAAGTTCGTCCTTTAATAGCAGGTAATATGGCATCTAAGCCGATGTGGATAAAAAAATATGTACAACCAAAATTGCCGAATGCAGAGCTGTTAGAACAACAAGGATTTTATATACCAAATCATCAAGATTTATCATTACCGGATATATCAAAAATAACAAAAATAGTTAATCAATATGAATAAAAAGGCATTAATTACTGGGATAAATGGACAGGATGGTTCATACCTAGCAGAATTTTTAATAGAAAAAGGATATGAAGTTTGGGGAATATTAAAACGTAATTCAGTTGCAGAGAATCAGACAGCTAGAATACCGAATAATATATTTAAACAACTTAAATTAGAATATGCTGATATGACTGATATGGCATCATTAATTAAAGTATTACAAAAGTGCCAACCAGATGAAATATATAATTTAGCTGCACAATCTCATGTTAGAATAAGTTTTGATCAGCCAATTTATACATCTAATGCAACTGGAATAGGAACATTAAATTTATTAGAAGCTATCCGATTAACATGTAAAGATACAAGAATTTACCAAGCCGGCAGTTCAGAAATGTTTGGTAATAATATTGATCCAGATGGATATCAAAGGGAAACAACACCGATGACTCCAGTTTCTCCATATGGTTGTGCTAAAGTATTTTCACATAATATATGTACCAATTATAGAAATGCATATAATATGTTTATTAGTAATGGTATTTTATTTAATCATGAATCTCCTAGAAGAGGAACAAATTTTGTTACTAATAAAGTAGTTAAAGAAGCAGTTAAGATTAAATGTGGGTTATCAACTAAATTAACATTGGGTAATTTAGATGCTAGTAGAGATTGGGGGCATGCCAAAGATTATGTAAAATGTATGTGGTTAATGCTGCAGCATGATAAGCCGGATGACTTTGTTTGTGCAACTGGTATATCACATACGGTACAAGACTTAGTAGAATATGTATTTGATAAATTAGATTTAGATTATACTCATTATATTAAGTTAGATGAAAAATTTTATAGAGCCGAAGAATTAAAATTTCTTAAAGGCGATTGTTCTAAAGCTAAAAAGATTTTAGGATGGGAGCATGAATATACATTTGAAACAATGTTAGATGAAATGATACAATACTGGTTAAAGGAGTTAAATGAAAAAAATTAAATTAAAAATTATAGAAAATACATTCTGGCACTGTGAATATAGTAATAACCCTATGCCGCCAACCTCTATTTCAAAACATCTTGAATGGGACAGAGATGTATCAGACAATGAAGAAATTGTATTTTATACAGATAATGATATACATAAAGTAAATACTACCGGCCATAAAAAACGTATAGCTTGGTTGATTGAGCCGTATGTAAAACAATCCGGAAATTATAAATGGGTCATGGAAAATAATCATCTGTTTGATTATGTTTTGATAAATGAAAAATCCTTATTAGATAAAGGTGATAATTTTATTTACTATCCATTTGGCGGTTGTTGGATCGAGTTAGAGAATCGAAAGTTTCATGATAAAACTAAAATAGTAAGTATTGTTTGTTCACATAAGAAAACAGTTCCAGATCATTATAAGCGTCATGAGTTAATACAAAGATATGGGGATATAATAGATGTAATGGGAAGAGGATATACTCCAATTGATAGTATTACAGATGGATTAAAAGATTATGCATTTCATGTCGCAATGGAAAATCAAAGAAGAGATTTTCATTTTTCAGAAAAATTGATCAATCCTATTATGACTGGTACGATTCCAATCTATTGGGGCATGCCTTCTATAGGAGATTATTTTGATACACGTGGAATGATTATCATGAATGATATAGACGAATTTGCTGATATATACAATAGCTTAGGAACAGAATTATATCAAAAAATGTTACCATATGCTAAAAAGAATTTTGAAACAGCGAAGCAATATATACTATCAGAAGATTGGATGTATGAAAATATTTTTAAACAAATGGGAATAATATGAATGTAGTATTTTGGACGGGTATTAAAAATGAATCTTTATCTACTAAGTATGGTGGATTTGATTGGATGGATTATTCAAAACAATCATGGCAGTATTGGTGTGATAAAAATAATGTTGAATTGGTTACATTTGAACAACCATATTCGGATATATCATTACATAGAGCTAATTGGCAAAAAGCAATTCATTGTTGGAACATATTAGATGAACGTGGCATAGATGCAGATAATGTATTTTTAGCAGATGCATCTTCTATAATTAAATGGAATGCGCCTAATATATTTGATCAGATCGATCATCGATTTGTAGCATGGCCTGACTTAGATAATTTAAAATGGGTTCATGATAGTGTTAAAGGATATGAATCTTTTTTTAATTTTAAATTAGATACAACTAAATATGTCAACTCCGGAGTAATTATATTTAACAAATCTCATAGAAACTTTTTTGAATCGTTTAGGCAATTATATTATGATAATTCAAAAAAATTCATTATATTACAAGATAAAGAAGTAAAAAAAGGAACAGAACAAACACCATTTAATTATTGGTTACAAAAAAATAATATTGAAATGAATTTAGATATGCCAGTAACATGGAAACTAACTCATTTACATAGAAAAGAAATGTTAGGACATAATTGGCAATTAAAAGAAGATAATACACCATTCTTTATTAAACATGGATATCTTTGGTTCTTTACAGGATTTGAAAAAATGCAAAGAAATCAGTTAATGAGTCAGATATGGAATATGATAAAACATAATTATGAAGCGTAATATAGTATTTTTAACAGCAATAACGTTCCCAGGACAGGAATACAGAAGTGCACCATATAAGTATGGAATAGACTCTTGGAAACATTGGTGCAATCAAAACGATTGTGAATTATTTGTATTAGATGAACCGATATTTGATCCAGAATATTGTAAACCTAATTTTTATAGATACTGGGCATTTGATCTATTAGATGCGCAAGGTGTTGAATATGACCAAATTTGTTTAACCGATGCTGATTGTGTTATACATCCAGATTGCCCTAATTTCTTTGAATTAACTGATCATAAATATACTGTAACTAATACAGAGGGTAGTATGGATTGGGTATGTAGAAGTTTAGAAAATTATGGTAAGCATATTTTTGAAGATACATTTCCATTACATAAATATTTCAACGCCGGCTTTCAGGTAGTAAATAAAATACATAGGCCATTATTTAATGAACTACATGAATTTTATGAAGTACATAGAGATCGTATATTATGGATGCAGAACAATTTTGCAGTAGGAACAGATCAGCCATTAATAAATTATATAGTAAACTTATCTGGAACTGATATGAAGTTCTTACATTATCAATATTGTATGGCAGATCTAGCTAGAAAAGAAATATTAGATGATGATATGACATTTACAAAAATATTTCCAGGAATATATCAATTCAATGCAATTCCAGATAATGTTAATGCTGAAAAAACAATGTATTGGATGAAACGAACTTATCAAGAATTATATGAAAACTAAATTTGCAATAGGATGTTTAGTACAATGGTATGAAGTAGATATCATTGCGGAGTATGTAGATTCATTAAAAGAAGCTATAGGACAATATGATGGACAAGTTATTATTGATTTTACAATAGTAGGCAATCAGGATTTAGAACAGTGTATATCAAAAGAACAGCTTGATAAATGTATTGACAAAATTCAATCAATATGTAATCTAGGTAACGTTCGATATACAGATGATATTCATACAATTGCTGATTATAGGAAAGGATTCAATGATGACTACTGCGAACATGTAGACGTTCTTATATGGGGAGAATCTGATGCTATATTACCCAAGCAAATGTTTGTAGTGTTAGATAGTCTGCATCAGCAAGTAAAAGATAATAATCCAAAGTATCTAGGATTCTTCGGTGGATGTAAAATGTGGGATGAATCATGGAAGCAATTAGAACATCCAGATTTTACAGATAAACCTTTTATAGAAGGCGATACAGAAAATTGGTGGAGTTTGCGATATACAATGTCAAAAGATGAGATGAATGCAATAAATGATAAAACTGATGAATTAGAAGTGGGTGTCGTATCACCTCATAAATTTAATGGTTGTGGATTAGTTATATCATCTGAAGTAATTAAAGCAGGTGTTAACATTCCTAGATCAGTTTTCTTTGTTCATGAAGATACAGCATTCATGCATATGACAAATAAAGTTTTAGGTAATATACCACAATTTGTAATACGTAATATATTATTAGTACATAATAGAAAACATCCGAATAAGAGAATGTATATATCAGGAGAAGAAGGAATTGATAAAACTAATCCGGGTGCACAAAGAGCTGTACATGACTGGTATAGTAAAGCAAATAAAATGTGTGAACAAAATTATCTAAACATGTTTAATCCAAATTATAAAGCATATGGATGGGAGGATGTATGGAAATAGCATTTTTTACAGAAGGCAATTGGGTAGGGAAAGTGACACGTGATGATCCTAATATGCGAACAGAGATGGCATGGATATGTACATTAAATGCAGACCATTATAACATAAATGATACTCCAAATAAACAATATGATTTAGGTATTATAATTATACCAAAAAAAGATCCAGAATTTAACTCAAATCATTTAAGACAGTATTGCACTCAATTGGCATCAATGCAAGAAGGCCCTCATTGGTACTTTCAAGACTATCCATTAAATAGACAAATTTGGTTCTATAATACATTAATGGAAATGGATTTTCTTTTTGTACATAATGATATAGATAAACGTTATTTCGAGGGACTAACGGGTAAACAATGCAGAGTATTACCAAGTTTAATGATAGAAGATTCTATTAAGGATGTATTCAGTAAAAGCCGATCAGGAGTAATGATGGGGGGCAATTTTTGCAATTGGTATGGCGGATTTGACTCATATATGATCGCGCAGCAATTTAATACCGATGTATGTGTCCCGAGTATGGGCAGAAAAATCTCCGGAGAAGAACAAATGGATAATTTAACTCATTTATCATATATGAACTGGATCCAGTGGATTCATGAATTAGACAAATATAAATATGGGGTACATTTGATGAGGACTCATGCAGCTGGAACATTTGCACTAAATTGTGCTTATTTAGGCATTCCGTGCATTGGATATCAAGGTTTAGATACTCAAATGTTATTACATGCAGATTTGTCAGTTCCTATAGGGGATATTGCAGCTGCAAGAAAAATAGCAGAAAAGCTTAGGAAAGACGAAGAATTTTATTTATATTGTAGTAATAAAGCCAAAAGTAATTATAAAGAATTATATCATGAAAATAAGTTTAATACAACCTTCCAGGAACAATTTAAAGTATCTTAAATGGTCTTATGATTCTATCAGAAAGAATCAAGGTGATCATGAAGTGGAAATCTGTGTAGCAGATGATTTTAGTGATAAAGATGGTACTTGGGAATGGTGTCAACAGACAATGAAAAAAGATCCATTATTTAAGGCAATTAGAAACGAAGGACCTAAAAGATTAGGACATACGATTCTATATGATACATTAGTTAATGAAGTAGCAACAAATGACATATGTATGATTTATCATGCAGATATGTATTTATGTCCGGGCGCATTAGATGCAATAGAAAAAAAATTAAAAGAAAAAACTATAGTATCACTTACAAGAATTGAACCGCCATTACACCCAGACGGCCCAGAAAAGGTATTACAAGATTTTGGTATTGAGCCTGAAGAGTTTAAAGAAGATGAACTATTAGAATTTATTTCTAATACTAGAATGGACAAAGAGATGACGGAAGGTATATTTGCACCATGGGCATTTTGTAAAAAAGACTTTCAAGAGATAGGCGGACATG
>Ga0115572_10002563_pt1 | contig 14449 bp, 11 predicted proteins | sample COGITO_mtgs_1206_FD_88681 | JGI IMG/M metagenome (GOLD analysis project Ga0115572, IMG submission 88681) | Pelagic marine microbial communities from North Sea - COGITO_mtgs_120607 | ecosystem: Environmental > Aquatic > Marine > Epipelagic | place: Germany:Helgoland, sampling site Kabeltonne... | reverse complement strand
GTTGCGCTATTGAAACCGAGATTGTTCACGTCGGTTGCTTTCTGGCCATTGTTATCCAACACGTTGTTGCCGCCGACCAGGATGCTGGAGTGATCACCGATCATGTACTCGACTTCGAGGTCGAGCAAGTACTCGCTATCAAAAACAGCGTCGGTACCGAAGACGTCATTTTCGAAGCTGTCATACCACTCGTCATAGAAGCTTAAACGCGCGAGGACTCGGAAGTTACCCACCGAGTGGTTAGCCGAGAGATTCCAACGCGTCTCAGGAGTAGTCTGCTCAATCTGTCGAATACGACCAGCACCGACTGTCTCAGGATTGAAGCCTTCAACTTCGGTCTTGTTGTTGTTGTAAGCCAGGTTCCAATCGGTCGTACCGCCTAACCATTCGGTGTAGGTTGAAACGACCACATCAACACCATGAGTATTGGTGTCGAAGTCGTTGGTGAAGAATCGGAACTGGGTTAAATCGCCTGCTCCAGGCACATTGTCAGCAACGAGCTGGTCAATCTGGTCTTGGGTCAGTACCACTTCTGACGACAGGTTGATGCGATCTTCCAGATCGATGTCGTAGTAGTCGACGGTGATCTCGAAGTTACCCAGCGTTGCGTATAGACCCGCCGTAAAGTTGGTGGACTCTTCTGGATCCAGCTCCTTTCCGCCAAATTGCAGTGCAATCGGGTTAGTCGCTGGGATGGTGCCATTGTTAATGAGCGTGGGTACGCCGTTCACGTTGGTCAGCTCAGTTGAGGTGTTAGAAGCGTTGGCCTGACCGGGGGTCGGAGCCTTGAAGCCAGTGCTGTAGGTTGAGCGGACACCGAAGTTATCCGTAATCGCCCAATTCGCACCAATTTTGTAGTTAGTGGTGTCGCCAAAGCCGTCGAAGTCTTCGTAGCGAATGGCCGCTTGGGTTACCAAGTTGTCCGTTGGTGTCCACTCGGCATCGACATAGAATGCATAGTTTTCACGCTCGAACGTACCAGACGTCGCTGCTGGGAATCCGGGGAATCCGTTAGAAGACGTGCTGAAGCCCTGATCCGCCAAAATACCGGAGGTATAAGACTCTTCCTGACCAGCGCCAATTTCAAACTCTTCGTTTCGGAATTCACCACCAAAGCCAATGTTCAGCGCGTCTGACACAGTCCAGCTCAGGTCGGCGTTGAAGTTGGTATCGGTCTGCTTGTACAAGCCGGGATCAAAGTCGCGGGGTGAATCGGGGCCTAAGCTCGCATTCAACGTATTGTTGATGAAGAAATCTGCTTCGTTTTCACCGCGATAAGCACTGATGTCCCAACGCAAGTTATCGTTGATTTCTCCGCGTAAACCCAGCAAGAAAGACATGTCAGTCACATCACCGCCGAATCGTGGGGTGAAGCCGCCTGGAATGGTTTCTTGGAAGCTGAAGCAGTTCGGGTCGGCAACGACTTGCGCGAAGGCATCTGCGTCAGGTGTGACGTTATCGGCGCCGCCGAGTGCCACAACGGGACAGCCTTGGCCGTCGTTAGGGGTGAGATCACCGACCAGCAGCGTTTCGCCACCGTCGCCACTATAAACAGCGCCACGGTTGGTTGGGTTTCGGAAGAAGAAGCCACCGTCGACTTCTTTGCTGTTGTAGTTAGCGTGTCCGTAAAGGGTCAGCGTGTCGCTCAGGTCCATGCCAAAGTTGGCCCACAGCTTCATGTCGTCATTGACAATCGGACGGCCCCAAATCATCGCGGGTGCGGGCACGTCTTGGTATCCATTGTCGATCAGCGTCTGCGCGTCTCCCCGTTGCTCTGAGCGGCTAGTTGGATCTGACTCGCCCCACTCGGCGGTCAGGTTCAAAAACCCGTTATCGCCCAAGGGTAAGCCGATGTTACCGGCAATGGTGACTTGCTCGCCGTCACCTTCTTTGTACTCTCCGTAACGGACTTCTAGTGAACCACCCTCAGCACTGTCGTTCAGTACGAAGTTCATGACACCCGCGATCGCATCCGAGCCGTATTGGGCCGAGGCGCCGTCGCGCAACACTTCAATGCGCTTCAGCGCAGCAGCAGGAATGGCGGCAGCATCGGGGCCCTGTGAGCCGTTAGAGATGCCGTTACCGAGCCAAGTGATCACTGAGGCACGATGCCGACGCTTGCCGTTAACCAACATCAAAGTGTGGTCAGGTGCCAAGCCACGCAAGTTAGCAGGTCGCACCAGGGTCGCTGCGTCACTGATGGGTTGGTCGTTCACATTGTAAGAGGGGATGACATTTCGGAGCAGGTTGCTCATGTCGGTGTCGCCCTGATTGCTCATGGTCTCACCGCCGATAACATCGACAGGAGCGGGTGAGTCAAGTGCAGAACGGCCTTGTGTTCGAGTACCGATGACCACGACTTCTTCGGTCAGGGTTTCTTCCTGTGCCAAGACGTTCAACGTGGGCACCAGTGTGGCAGCTGCAACCGCCACTGCGAGGGTGCGAATGGGAAATTTCATGTATGTCTCCAAAATAAAAAAAGTTCACCCGCTGCATCTTGGAGTAAATCCCCAAATGCGAGTGGGTACGATTACTTTGTATTTATTATTGTCTTTTGTGCGGGTAACGATGGTGCTTATCCGGTGGCGCGATTATACGGAATACCGTGCCTCCAAAACCGGTTGAAAATCGTAAATTTTCAACTCAATTTGCGGGGAGGCTAGCGGACTTAGAGACTTGTCAGCAAGCTTATAACGGTGTTAGTGCCGACGCATTTTTGATAGCAGTGGCAAGATGCCAAGGCACACGCCTCCCGTCACAAACCGGGGATTGTGATTCCGTAAAGTACTGGGTTGGCAGCGCGCAGACTGAGGTGCTGGCGGTCGCCTTGTCCCACGATCTCGGCTACGGTGTATGCCGCCGGGCTATCAGGTCCTCGACCACGGAGGGGTCCGCTAGTGTCGAGGTGTCTCCTAGGCTTTTAAGGTCATTTTCGGCGATTTTACGCAAAATTCGCCGCATTATCTTACCAGATCGCGTTTTAGGTAACCCCGGGGCCCACTGAATCTGGTCCGGTTTTGCAATGGGGCCAATTTCCTGCACGCACAAACCCACTAATTCGGCACGCAGCGCCTCACTGTCTTCGATGCCAGACATCGGGGTAATGTAGGCATAGATCCCTTGTCCTTTAATGTCGTGCGGGTAACCCACCACCGCGGCCTCAGCAATATCGGGGTGCAAGACCAGCGCGCTTTCTATCTCAGCGGTGCCCATGCGATGGCCTGATACGTTCAGCACGTCATCGACACGCCCGGTGATGCGCAGGTAGCCGTCCTCATCCCGCAACGCGCCATCACCCGTAAAATAGTAGCCCGGATAGACGCCGAAATAGGTATCGATCATCCGCTGATGGTCCCCATAAACGGTACGAATCTGGCCAGGCCAGGACTGCTTGATGACTAAATAACCCGATCCCGGGCCCTCGATTTCTTGGCCTTGCTCGTCAAGCAGAGCGGGCTCGACGCCAAAGAACGGAAAACTCGCAAACCCCGGTTTGAGTGCGTGAGCGCCGGGGAGCGGGGTGATCATGACGCCACCGGTTTCCGTCTGCCACCAGGTGTCGACAATAGGACACCTGCTTTCCCCTACGACACTGTGGTACCACTCCCACGCCTCTGGATTAATCGGTTCTCCGACCGAGCCAATGATACGCAGTGAGCTTCGGTCATGACGAGTCACTAGGTCGTTGCCCAAGCTCTGCAGTGCACGGATAGCCGTTGGCGCGGTGAAGAATGAATTGACCCGATGTTTGGCAATGACTTGCCAAAACCGATCGCCGTCGGGGTAGGTGGGTATGCCCTCGAACATGAGGGTTTTGGCACCAATCGCAAGAGGACCGTAAACGATATAGGTATGGCCTGTTACCCAGCCGACATCGGCAGTGCACCAATAGGTTTCACCTTCTCGATAGTCGAATACGGTTTTCATCGACAGGGCTGCCTGCAATAAATAACCACCTGTCGTATGCAACACACCCTTTGGTTTTCCAGTCGAGCCAGAGGTGTACAGAATGAACAATGGATCCTCGCTGTCCATCCATTCTGGTTCGCAGTCGTCAGAGACCGTCGCTACCGCCTCGTGATACCAAACGTCTCGCGCCTGATCCCAATCGATGCGGTTACCGGTGCGGCGGACCACCAACACGCTATCAACACAATCAGTTTCTTTAATCGCGGCATCGACATTGTTTTTTAAAGGAATCGTTTTACCACCACGAACCCCTTCGTCAGCGGTGATGACCAGCTGACAGGCAGCATCGTTGATGCGATCTTTTAAGGCCTCAGGGGAGAACCCACCAAATACGACGGAGTGAACGGCGCCGATGCGGGCGCAGGCTAGCATGGCAAAAGCGGCCTCTGGGATCATGGGCATGTAAAGGCATACGCGATCGCCTTTTTTGATCCCACGGCGCTTTAATACATTGGCGAACCGGCAGACGTGGCTTTTGAGTTCCTGATACGTAAAAGACTGACTGTCATCGGGTTGATCACCTTCCCACACAATGGCGGTTTGATCCGCTCGGTCGGGCAAGTGTCGGTCAATACAGTTCACCGAGACATTGAGCTGGGCGTCGACAAACCAGCGCGCCTGTCCAGAGTGGAGATCATTGTCTGAGACCTGACGCCAGGGCTTGTGCCAGCTCAGCAGTGCCTCGGCTTGAGCGGCCCAAAAGGTATCCGGGTCTTCGATCGACTGCCGATAGAGGGCGGCGTAGCCCTCTGGTGTGATGTGCGCATCACTGAAATGTGCTGGTATGGGATACAAAGCTGATTCAGACATGGGGTCCGGCCGATTTGAAGACGACTGCGATAGTAGGCGACAGGCCCACGGACGACAAGCGGCCTCCTGACTTTGGGTTTACTCTGGTCGATGGCGTCCAGGTGGCTGGCGAGGCGGGGAGGGGAGGGGGCAGACAGTGCGCTGGCGTACTGCGCTGATTTATACTGCCGACTGAATGCAATGACAAGAATAAAGGGAGCTCAGCATGGGTGAGCCTGTCAGCCAACAGACTCGTGAGATCTACTGGCGCGAAAATCGACGATTGATGCTTATTCTGGGCTTCTTTTGGTTTGTGGTGAGTTTGGGATGTGGCGTGTTGTGGGTGGAGCCACTGAATCATATTCAGATGGGTGGCTTTAAGCTCGGGTTCTGGTTTGCTCAGCAGGGCGCGATTTATAGCTTTATCCTCTTAACCTTTATTTACGCGCTGGCAATGGCACGCCTCGAGAAACGCCTCGGACTCGAGGAGCCAGACGAATGAGTCTCACCGAGACAACCTACTGGGTGGTAGGGGCCTCATTTGCCCTGTACGTTGTGATTGCCATTCGTTCTCGAGCGAGCACGACGCAGGAGTTTTATGTCGCGGGGAAAGGTATCCATCCGATCGCAAACGGGATGGCCACAGCCGCGGATTGGATGTCGGCTGCCTCCTTTATTTCGATGGCGGGGCTCATTGGGCTGTCTTATAACGGCTACGGTGGTTCCGTGTTCTTGATGGGCTGGACAGGCGGTTACGTGCTCTTAGCGATGTTAATCGCGCCTTACTTGCGAAAGTATGGAAAGTTCACCGTGCCGGAATTTATCGGTGACCGATACTACTCCAACACCGCGCGCATCGTCGCTGTGCTGTGCCTCATTATTTGCTCCGTGACCTATGTGATTGGGCAGATGAAAGGGATCGGTGTCGCTTTTTCGCGCTTTCTAGAAACGGATTACGAGACAGGCCTGCTCTCGGGCATGGTGATTGTTTTTTTCTACGCGGTACTGGGGGGTATGAAGGGAATCACTTACACGCAGATCGCACAATTCTGCGTGCTGATTTTTGCCTACACCGTACCGGCGATATTCATCAGCTTGCAATTGACCGGGCAACCGATTCCACAGTTGGGGTTGGGAGGGACGCTAGCTGATGGCAGTTATCTCCTGCACAAGCTGGACCATATCTTGTTGGATCTTGGCTTTCAGGAATATACCACTGCGCTCCGAGGCAGCACGTTAAATATGGCGGCTTTCACGGCATCTTTGATGATTGGTACGGCGGGTTTGCCGCACGTTATTATTCGTTTTTTTACGGTTCCTACCGTGCGTGCTGCACGAACGTCTGCGGGCTGGGCACTCCTTTTTATTGCGATCCTGTATACGACAGCGCCGGCTGTTGCGGCGATGGCACGACTGAATATCATTCAAATACTCGAGCCTGAGACCGGGCAGGCTTTGCTGATTGAGGAGCGCCCAGCTTGGTTTAAAAACTGGGAGCGCACCGGCTTGCTCGAGGTTGAGGACAAAAATGGGGATGGGCGTATTCAGTACCATGCTGACCCCAATCGTAACGAGTTGGTGAAGCTCGATAACGATATTCTTGTTTTAGCGAACCCTGAGATCGCTAATCTGCCTAATTGGGTGATCGCTTTGGTGGCGGCGGGCGGTCTGGCAGCGGCGCTGTCGACAGCGGCGGGATTGTTGTTGGCGATTTCGTCGGCCATCTCTCACGATCTGCTAAAGCGCACCTTGATGCCGCAAATTACTGAACGACAGGAGCTGATGGCTTCCCGGCTTGCCATGTCGCTGGCGGTATTGGGAGCAGGTTATTTGGGTTTGAATCCGCCGGGGTTTGCTGCCGGTACGGTGGCGTTGGCCTTTGGACTGGCTGCCGCCTCGTTATTTCCAGCGCTTTTTCTGGGGATATTTTCTCAGCGCGTCACGCGAGAAGGTGCGATTCTGGGAATGCTGTCGGGTATTAGTGTCACTCTGATGTATGTTTTTCAGCACAAGGGCATTATGTTTATTCCGGGTACAAGTTTTCTGGGCGACCTCTCCCCTAACTGGTTTTTTGGGATTGAACCCAATGCTTTTGGTGTTGTAGGCGCGATGGTCAACTTTGCCGTTACGCTCACCGTGACCCGCTTTACGCCGGCGCCGCCGGACGAGGTAAGGCGTTTGGTTGAGCGTGTCAGGGTACCTATATCGTGAGGCGACGACCGTCTCAGGGCATGGATTACCTTGCAGCGCTGATCTGAATATTATCGATCAGTCGCGTTTTTCCTAAAGTGGCTGCCACGAAAAGTGCGCAGTCACGAGACAAATCTGTCGCGGTTTGCAGCGTTTGCAGCGATCTGAGCTCTAAATAGTCCACCTCGAAACCTGCCGACGCGAGATCGTCTGATGCCTGCGACAGCGTATTTTTAAAGCTGACCGTTGCAGTGCCTTGCAGCGTTTGTGAGCAATCTTGAAGGGTCTCCCATAGGCGAGGAGCTATCTGACGCTCCACCGCCGTTAGATATTGATTGCGAGAGCTCAGGGCTAATCCATCGCTGGCGCGTGAGGTGAGCCCCTGCTGAATATCGATGTTGAGACTCAGGTCCGTCACCATTTTTTGGATGATCAGCAGCTGTTGCAAATCTTTTTCACCAAAGACGGCGATATCGGGTTGTACTAGTCGAAAGAGTTTATACACGACGGTGCAGACACCGTCGAAGTGTCCGGGCCGCTTTGCGCCGCAGAGCGGTTCACTCAAAAGTGGGACATGGATAGCGGTGTGTGCCTGATCTCCCTGCGGATAGATATCAGCAATGCCGGGCGTAAACACCACGTCAACGCCCTCCTTTTTGAGGGCCAAAATATCGGCATCGATGGTGCGCGGGTAGGTGGCTAAGTCTTCCCCTTTGCCAAATTGCATCGGGTTAACAAAGATCGAGACGACGACGAGGTCGGCCTCTTCTTTGGCTTGACGAACTAAGGAGAGATGGCCGTCATGGAGATTGCCCATGGTCGGGACCAATGCGACACGTGACTGCCCACGAACTGGGTCGAGGTAGTCTCGTAGCGCGTCATTATCCGAGACGACGATCATGCCGATCCTTAGGAGTACGTGTGCTCTTCTTGTGGATATTCTCCCGACTTCACCGCGCGCACAAAGGCAGCGAGCGCGTCTTGTATCGAGTCGGCGCCCTGCATGAAATTTTGCACAAATTTAGGCGCACTTTCCGTCATGCCTAGCATGTCGTGTAACACCAGCACCTGCGCATCAGTGCCTCCTCCTGCTCCGATGCCAATGACCGGGATATCCAGTTTTGACGAGATGTCACCGGCGAGCTCCGCGGGGATGCATTCTAAGACCAGTAGGCTAGCGCCCGCATCCTGAATTTCGACCGCGTCGGCAAGGATAGACTTCGCCTCTTTTGGAGTGCGACCTTGAACGCGGTACCCGCCAAATACATTGACCGATTGAGGCGTTAACCCAAGGTGCGCGCAAACGGGAACGCCCCGCTCGACCAGCCTGTGAATGCTGTCACTGAGCCAAGTTCCACCTTCTAGCTTGACCATCTGGGCGCCAGACTGCATCAATTGAGTGCTGGCATGCAGGGCATCATCGGCATTGGAAAAACTCATGAAGGGTAGGTCAGCCACAATCAGGGAGCGAGGTTTCGCGCGCGCAACACACTCCGTGTGGTATACCATTGCATCGAGTGATACCGGAATAGTCGTTTCATGGCCCTGTAACACCATGCCGAGAGAATCACCGACCAGTATCGTCTCTGCGCCTGCCTCGCTGGCCAGCCGCGCGAACGTGGCATCGTACGCGGTGATCATCACAAATTTGTCACCGGACGCTTTCATCGCGTCTAGCGTGCTAATGGTGATTCGTTTTGTCATTGGGCTGACTCCAGGCCGCTCACAAAGAGTCGGAATTCAGCTAAAAAAAGTCGGGTTAAAATAATGGCGTCCCTTCTTAATGTTCAGCATATAGTCAACGAGTTGCTCATAATCCCTGTCACTCTCTGCGAGGTCAATATCGTTGGCATTTACAATAAGCAAAGGCGCCGCATCGTAGTAGAGAAAGAACTCACTGTACACCTCATTCAGTTGTTCTAGGTACAACCGGTCGATCGATTGTTCGGCGTCGATGCCGCGCTTACCGATGCGCTCTAGTAAGCGCTCAGGGTTCGCTTGCAGGTAGATCACTAAATCGGGTGTGGGGCTTTCGACCTGCATTTTCTCATAAACCTTGTCATAGAGCGCGTATTCTGCAGGCTCTAGGTTGACGCGAGCAAACAGCGGATCTTTTTCAAGGATAAAGTCGGTGACGCGCGTGCGCTCAAACATATCGCGTTGTTTTATGTCGGTAATTTTCTGGACCCGCTGAAAAAGAAAGAAGAGCTGTGTCGCCAGGGCAGTTTGTTCTCGGTTTTGGTAGAACCGCTCTAGGAAGGGATTCATCTCCGCCTCTTCCAGCAGCAGGTCGTATTCGAAGGTCTCCGCAATTTTGCGCGCCAGGGTTGTTTTACCCACGCCTATGGGACCTTCAATCGCAATAAAGGCCGGCACCGTGCGGCCGCGAAGCGCTAAGCCTGATGAGGGTGATCGCTCCAACAAAGAAGCGCCTCCTCTAACGATTGTCACTGAGGGAACTCACACAATACGCTAATCGTCTGTTGCGTGCATCGCGACAGTAGCGTCTTAAGGGGGGGCTGGCCGGGCATCACATAATCCGTGCCGAGCAGTTCACTCAGGGGGTCTAGTACAAAGCGCCGCTCGTGAGCGCGAGGGTGCGGCAAGATCAGTGCGTCAGTAGCGATCACCGCGGTCCCGTAAAGGAGCAAATCGAGGTCTATGCACCGTTCGCCCCAGTGCCGGAGCCGCTTTCGGCCCATCGCGGTCTCGATATTGAGCAGTGTGGTGAGCAGCTTGTGGGGTGATAATGAGGCTGTGAAGCCTGCAACCGCGTTGTAGAAATCGGGTTGGTCTTGTGGGCCTTGGGGAGACGAGATGTAAACCTTGGAGAGGCCTGTCGCAGATAAATCGGCCTGTGCTGTGAGATGCTGGTAGGCCTCTGACAGTCGGTCTAAAGGATCATCGATATTCGATCCCAGGCCAATAAAAACCTGATTCATGGGGCGCGTACGTTGCCTCGCGGTCTGCGCCGTCGCTTGGGCTGATCGTCTCGACGTGGTCTGGCACTGCCGACCAAGTCAGGATGCTCCTTTTGTTGCGCCGTCCAAAAGTCACTGCACTGACGCCCTAAGTTACCCGCTTCTTCTCGCAGTAACCGCAGATCAAATGCGGCCCTAAACCATCGCCTAGCGAGGAGATCCGTAATCTTTTTGGGCTGCATGCGTTCGAGGCGGGGCTGTAAATCCCAGATGTCGCGCATGGCTAATGAGAATCGCTTTGGAATCGTGAGATGCTGGCAGGCGCTGTGGACCACTTGCTGGCCCGCGCTATGGATGGCTTGCGTGGTGGGTTCTCCGCCGTTTTCCAGACTCGATGCCAGTTTCTCGACGGCAGGCCAATAGAGTGCGGCGAGCAGGAAGGCGGGGGTGACGGGCCGTCGATCAGCGACCCGCTGGTCGGTATTGCTCATGGCACGCATCTGTAATGTCGCGGACTGCTCCCCATAGAGCGTCTCGGCAATCCCATCGCCCATCAGTAGGGCGATCAGTTCATGGTGCTTGAGTAAGGTAAAGGTGGGGGCGGAAAACCCATTCATGAAGAGCTTGAGCCACTCATCAAATAATCGCGCCGAGGGGATGTCGCTCAGCATTAACCGAGTCTCTGCGATAGCAGCCTCGGTATCGGCTGCCAGATCAAACTGTAAGCGGGCACTGAAGCGCAATACCCGTAGCATTCTCACGGGGTCTTCTCGGTACCGTTCCTCTGGAACCCCAATCACCCGGATCATCCGGGCTTGGATATCTGCGGCGCCATTGAGCTGATCAATGAGCGTGTTGGACGAGGTGTCGTAGTAGAGCGCGTTGATGGTGAGATCTCGGCGCAGCGCGTCCTCGTCGAGCGTTCCGTACACGTTATCGCGCAATAACCGACCTGATTCGCTTGCCTTTGAATCTTGTCCCGATTGCGCCACGGCATGATTACCACGAAAGGTGGTGACTTCAATAATTTCGCCACCTGAGCGGACATGAACGATTTGGAAGCGTCTGCCGACAATACGAGCGCTACGAAAGCACTGTTTAATTTGCTCTGGCGTCGCATTGGTGGCGACGTCAAAGTCTTTGGGACGTTGCCCTAACAGCAAATCGCGGACAGCACCGCCCACTACATAGGCGGAAAATCCAGCGTCTTGAAGCCCCTTCACGACTTTTATGGCGCCATGCGAGAAGTCAGAGCCCGTGAAGGGAACGGCTTGTGTCTTTTTGGTCAAAGTTTGGTCACTCTGTTCATCATCCCAGCAGTAGGCAAAAGCGCATAAGATCGCGATGATGGCTTAAGAAGCGATGATACCTGTTACCGCATTTCCGGTCGGAGCGGTATGGTAGCTGAAGTGGCGGTGTCTCGCTATGCGGAGGGGTCTGAACAGGGCCTGAGTCGGGTCTGAGCTGGGTCTGAATAGGGTCTGAACAGGGTCTGAATAGGGTCTGAATAAATTATCTGGATCTATAACGAAACATGGGGAAGTCTCCTTCCCCACCCAGGTCCGTTATGACGTCGTTTTTATTATTAGGCCGTTTATTGTTATTTAGGCTCTGAGCACTAACCTGCAGGTACTATGCCACCGTGAGAAAACCCATATAAAACATAGGGATAATATTTTTTTGCACAGGCCACAGTGTATTGCCTCCCCTAAAGTGTTACGGAAGTGCACCAAGGTGTTACGAAATTGCATTCATTCCGTGAGGCTTAGTCGTCCCCCGTGGGCTTATTGCGTGGCATGCCAAATCGTTGCCTTCGCTCCCATAGCGATTTGCGGCTAATACCCAGCTTTTGCGCGAGTTCGGTTTCGTTCATAGCGTCTTGATGCTGGAGCACAAAACGCTGAAAGTAATCCTCTAACGATAACTCATCGGCCGAATCGTCGATCACCTTCTCAGCTGCTCGATCAGGGGCGATTGCGCATTCAGGCAAGCCCATATCAATGGGTAAATCGAGTTCTAGCAGCACCTCGTCAGACATGATCAAGGCGCGTTCCACCGCATTTTGCAGTTCCCTGACGTTGCCAGGCCACGTGTGATGATTAATCATTTTCAAGCTGTTTTTGGAAAATGCCCGAGCAGGCACGCCCAGCTTGTCTGCCAGATGAACGGCGAACCAGTCGGCCATGGTGGCGATGTCGTTACCGCGCTCCCGCAAGGGGGGAATGTCCAGCCGCAAGACATTGATGCGATAATACAGATCTTGGCGAAATTCATTGCTTTGCGCCAGCTCATCCAAGCGGCGATGCGTCGCGCAAATCAACCGAATATTGACCTTGGTGCTTTTGACGGCACCAATGCGGCGAATTTCACCTTCCTGAATAAATCTCAGTAGTCTCGCTTGTGCGGCCAGCGGTAGCTCGCCAATCTCATCGAGAAACAAGGTACCGTCATTCGCCGCCTCGATTAAGCCCATCCGAGCGCTTGTGGCACCCGTAAAGGCGCCTTTTTCATAGCCAAATAGCTCGGATTCAATCAATGTTTCGGGGATGGCGGCACAGTTGACTGTCACCATGTTGTGGTCATTACGCGTACTGGCCGCATGCAGTTGTAGGGCGACTAACTCTTTTCCTGTGCCGGTTTCCCCGACAATTAAAGCGGTCGAGTCGGTTTTGCCAATCCGATAAATCGACGACTGCAGATCGTGCATGGCGCGACAGTGCTCGGGATGAAAGTAGCGCTCTGCTGTACTTGCGCCGAAGGCTGTTTGTTGTGCTTCGCAGGTTGCCTGCACCGATTGCGCGATGTCGATGGCAGGCAGGGAGCGATCCAGTACGTCTGTGGCACCCGCTCGCATTGACTCGACGACGCGCTCTGTAGAGGGATCATTGAGCAAGGCGACCACTGGTGTTGGCCACAGCGCCTGTTTCAGCGCGGCCAATGCAGTCGCCTCGCTATGATGGCCGAGCACCACTAGGTCACAGTCTGGTCGCGACTGATAAATCTCCTGTGCATCCGAAGCTTGCTCGGGTATGACGGCAATACTGCAGTCCGAGAGTGCTGCCTCTAACGCTTTGCGCACCGCTGGATCATCTTCTAGTAGCCGAATTTGCATAGACGTGCTCAGGTGGTAACCGATCTCTCTATGTTACCGGTCAAGTATTACCTTGCGAGTGAAAAAGTAACACTTACGAGCATTGTGCAGGGGGCACTGGCGGGCTCCATTGGGCGATAGCATGTTCGAGAATCTCTTGAACGTTGCGTGCCGATGCCGGCGGTGGCGCTTGATGAAGCTGCTCCAAGCACTGACGCAGATTATTCGCCGCTTGGTCCAGATTAACCTCCGACGCGCCGTTTTGCTTACTGAGTTTGTGACCGTCAGCGCCATACAAGAGCGTGACGTGGGCGTAGTGAGGGGAGCTGAGCCCCAAAGCGGCTTGCAGCCAGCGCTGGCGATGAGTGGAGTCAAGTAGGTCCTCTCCGCGCACAATGTGGTTGAAGTGCGGCAGCGCATCATCGATCGCGGCGGCCAGTTGGTAAGCGAACAAGCCATCACGACGCTTGACGATGAAATCTTCGGGGAGTGCCTCGACAGTGACGACTTGAGGCCCGAGGAAGGTGTCTTCAAAGTCGGGGAGTAGCGATCGATCAACCGATACCCTGACGCTGTGGGCGGCATCGTCGGGATGCTGTTTACTGACACACGCTTGGCCGCAGGTGCCTGTTTTTTTGAGATCGGCGCGGGTACACCGGCAGCGAAAGAGCGTTCCCGACTGCCAAAGTTGTTCCAGTGCGCGTTCGAAGTCGTCAGCAGATTGGGATTGGTAAATGACTTGGCCGTCCCAAAATAGTCCATGTGCTCTGAGCGCAGCCAAGATGCGCTCGACGCTGCCTGCTACTGCCCTCGGCGGGTCAATATCGTCGATCCGTAGCTGCCAGGAACCCCGATGGTGTCGTGCATCTAAGAAGCTGGCTAACGCAGTGTAAAGCGACCCCATATGCAGGGGGCCAGTGGGGGAGGGGGCAAAGCGACCCCGGTACGGGGAAGGGGTCGCCTCACTGGAAAGGGCAGTTACCCCAATTCCTGACGCTCCTTAATTTCGGCAAGCGTTTTGCAGTCGATGCAAAGGGTGGCAGTAGGTCGGACCTCTAGTCGCTGAACGCCAATCTCGACGCCACACGCATCGCAGTATCCATAGTCATCGTTTTGCAAGTTTTCTAAGGTAGTGTCGATTTTCTTGATTAATTTTCGTTCGCGATCGCGAGTGCGCAGCTCAAGGCTAAATTCTTCTTCTTGGGTGGCCCTGTCAGCGGGGTCAGGAAAATTGGAAGCCTCATCCTTCATGTGCGTTACGGTGCGCGACACTTCGTCCACCAGTTCTCCCCGCCATTGCAGCAATAGGCCTCGGAAATGCTCGATTTGTTCATCGTTCATGTAGCTCTCGCTACGACTAGGCTTGTACGGCTTAAAATCGTCGAACTTTTGAAGTGCGCCGACTGCTCTCGCTACTTTTGGTCCCGGCACTCGCGCTGCGGTTTTCTTGGCGGGCGCTTTTTTAGCGACGGCCTTCTTTTCAGCAGGT
>Ga0115572_10002561_pt1 | contig 14456 bp, 8 predicted proteins | sample COGITO_mtgs_1206_FD_88681 | JGI IMG/M metagenome (GOLD analysis project Ga0115572, IMG submission 88681) | Pelagic marine microbial communities from North Sea - COGITO_mtgs_120607 | ecosystem: Environmental > Aquatic > Marine > Epipelagic | place: Germany:Helgoland, sampling site Kabeltonne... | reverse complement strand
TTCTCCGTGACTCGTCAGCAGCCCCTCGCCGAGAAGCGGCGTAAGCATGTAGTCATCGGCGGTTTCATGTTTGGTGAATCGCTCTTCCCCAGCGAGCAGTATCTCGCGCACCAGATCTGGGGTAGAGACCATGTACACCTGATCGCCCTGCTCGGTCGAGTGGTGTGAAATCGGGCCGAAACGGTCTGCGAACGAAGTAAGAAACTCAAGCGGATCACCGCGAATTTCCTCGGCGGAGACAACATGGCGAGGCCCGGGTGGGCGGTGCGGTATTCGCTGGGATGATTGTGGGCTCGTCATACTTTGGGGCGTCCGTATTGAACATACCCGAAAGGGCCTCTGCGAGACCCAAGGTGCCCAACCATCTCTGCCGATGGCGACGGCCCCTGTGAGTGCCGCTTCGAAAGGAAAAGGTAGCTTGGCGTCCTCGTGCGTTATTCGGCCGGTCTGCATCGCCATAGCACCCCGTTGTCACGGCAGTTTTTGGCGCTACTCAATGACCTCGACAGTTCTGGTCAAACGCTCGTAGTGACATCCTTTGGTCTCGGTGGAGGCGGACTCGGCCTGGTCACACCTGAGGGGATTGATGTGGTCGACCGCGTTTCGACCAAGGGAATTGACTCAAGCGGTGAATTAGTCATTCGGGCCGTAGATTCCACCGGAGGCGTGCGCAGCGGGTCGCGATGGGGTGAAATCGCCACGTATGACCGCCACGGCCTCTTACGGTTAGAGCGACTCGACGGCGTCGGTGATTTGCATGATGTCATTTTCGACGGCGACACGGTGCTCCTCGTATCGACCGCCACGGACTCAATCGTGCGGCTACGTCAAGGCCCAGGTCTTGTTCCCCAGCTTGAGGTTGTCTACGAATCAGGAACTGGAGTTGACTCAACACACCTCAACTGCATTGCTTTAGATGGAGCGGAATTGGTTGCGACGTCATTCACGACCGCCCGTGGCTGGTCGTGGCGAACGAACCTTCGCAACGGAGTCACCAACGATGGGCAACTTTTCGCTGTCGAGACAGGAAAGACCTTGGTTGAGGGCCTGGCGCGACCGCACTCGCCTCAACGCTGGCGTGACGGATGGGTGATAGCGAACGCTGGAGACCAGTCGGTCGCAGTAGCGGCTGCCGACGGATCACTCAGTTCAATACCGTGCGGAGGTTTTTGTCGCGCTCTGCAGGTCTGCGCCGATTTTGCAGTCGCTGCCACATCGCCGCCTCGTGTCTCGCAAAACATGGTGACGCCTCAGTCCGAAACTACTGAAACGTTCCAGTGGAGCAGCCTTGTGCTGATCGACTTGGTGAAAGGGCACGTCGTCGAGGAATTTGGGTTGCCTTTCGTCGAGATTTATGACGTAGCAGTTATTGACGATGACCTAGTCACTGGTCTTCGGCGCGGGGCAAGCGCGAGTGCGCTCCGCCTGCTTGAGCGAGCAGCAATCGAGCAGTTCTGGCCCGAACGTGAAGACCCGACCGCAGTCGACCCGATCGCCGAAGCTGATCGGATTGTCTCGCTCGCAACGCAGGTCCCGGATTCAGTGGTTGCAGGGAGCACGTTTGCGGTCGAAGTCGACATGGTCAATGAGGGCAGCGCCACTCTTGCATCCCTCGGTCAAAACCGAGTGCTGATCGGGTGGTGGTGGGGGGAGCCATCTAGCCCTATGCGCGGCGGTTGCGGGCTCATTAGCCCGGTACTAGCCGGCGAGAGTCTCACCCTTACCTGCCAGGTAGACGCACCCATTGACCTGGGGATGCATCGACTCACCATTGGTGTTGTCCAAGAGCGAGTTGGCTGGTTCGAAGGCGCCGTTGTAACAGTCGTCAACGTCGAAGAACTAGCCGGAAATACCGAGCCCAGCGAAAAATAATTGAGGTCCCGGAGCTCGCTGTGTTACCTTGAAGGCTCGACCATCCAGGGGGAAAAATGTCTCGAACACTCAACGCTGCAGAACGCAAGACCTTCATCGCGGGCTACTCAAAACTACTGACCGCCGCTTGGAGCGCGTCAGATTTCCCGGCATTTATTGCCAATATTGAGACAGATCCTGTTGCTGTCTTGAGTGGCTACGGAATCGAAATCAGCAGCGGCGCCGACGTCGTAATTAAGACCAAGAAAGACGGCAGCGAGGGACTCGACCAGGCTATTGAGCTTTGGGAACAGGGTGTCAATGGCGGCACCTACACGTTGTATGTCATCCACGACGACGACCTGGAGCCAGATCGCCTTGATCTCACCCAGGTGTCGGGAGCCGGATCGGGCTCGAGCCACGTTTACTGCTGCTCCTGCTGCCCCTGCTGCTCATCAACCTGAGTGTTCGTCACGCCCTCGATAAAGACTAAGCCTCACCGGGCGTACCTTCTCAAGGGCCGCAACTAAGCCATACGCCTCAGCGCGCCCCACCGACGCATGCGTAAGTTGTGCACAACGGGGCAAAATCTCCGGTCTGGAGTCCAATTGAGCTTTCTCGAGCAGCGCTCGAACCCCCAACCTGATCTGCCTCGCCTTCGTTCTGACCTGCGCGTCGATGTGGTGAGCGACCGAGAAGTGCTCGTAATGAATGGAAGCGAGCGCTACATCTTCGAAAGCGCGGCGCTGGTGAGCATCCTTCCCCTGCTCAACGGGAAAAACACGGTTATTGACATCGCTGAGGAGTTGTCGGGTGAGCTGAGCTTGCGTGACGTGTTGCGAACGGTCGGCTCGATGAACGAGGGGGGGTACCTAGTTGAGGGCGCTGCTTCAGAGGATGTCGCTGAGACGGCCTGGTTCGATCAGTTGGGAGTGGGCCCAGTCGTCGGAATCCCGCGAATAGAGGCCGCCAAAGTTACACCGCACTCCGTAGGAGGGATCGACCTCGGTCGGGTCAGCTCGGACCTCGCCGAGGCCGGATTGAACGTGACGGAAAGCGCTGATACCGACATCGACGTCGTGTTGTGCGATGACTATCTCAATCCGGAACTGGAACAGCACAACGCGCGATCGCTGACAAATGAACGGCCATGGCTGCTTGCGAGTCCGGCACGGGCCCAACTTTGGCTGGGGCCACTCATGGTTCCAAACGTGACGGGATGCTGGGTATGTCTCCAACAGCGACTGGCGGGCAACCGTCAAATGGAGCGATACGTACAGCGTGTCAAGGGAGTCAACTGGGCGAATCCAAGCGTGCCCGCCGGGACGTCGCTTATCGCAGGCGCAGCCTCAGGGATGATCGCTACTGAGGTCAGCCGTGTTATTGCCGGTGGTCTCACTCATCCAGGGCTGCTGGGACGAGTAGTAACCCTTGACCTCCTATCGTGGGAGAGCGAGCCGCATGTACTAGTGCGACAGCCCCAATGCCGAGCGTGTGGCGAGCCTGAGAGGTACCGATCGGACCGGCCAGTTGAATTGACAGCTCAGAACATGGTGGCGGGTATCGACAGTGGTCATCGAATCGTTGACCCGGCTGAAACCGTCGCCAATCTCGAGCATCATGTCAGCGCAATCACGGGCGCTATTTCAAGCTTGTACCGGTTCGAGGCAGCCGACTCAGAGGTTTCTCACAACTACGCAGCCGGGCACAACTTCGCAATGATGTCGAACTCGACGTACCTCTTGCGAAAGAATATGCGCGGCCTCAGCGGTGGCAAGGGCCGAACCGACGTACAGGCCAAAGCAAGCGCACTTTGCGAGGCCATTGAGCGCTACTCCGGGGTCTGGCGTGGAGATGAAGTTGTCCGTCGAGCGTCAGAAGTCGATCTCGGCGATGCGGGGCTGAACCTTCAAGAGATTCTTGGATTCTCAGACGAGCAGTATCGAAATCGTCTCGAATGGAATCGGGAGCAGGCCAGCGGAATTCACCTTGTGCCTGAGCGACTCGACCCAGAACGAGTCGTTGACTGGACTCAAGTGTGGTCACTGACCAACAATCAACCCCGCTGGGTGCCGTCAGCTTATTGTTACTTCGGCCATCCAGACATGGAGGCTGGCCCATTTTGCTTCAGTGATGCCAACGGCAACGCCGCTGGAAACACCCTTGAAGAAGCCATCTTGCAGGGCGCATTGGAGCTAGTAGAGCGAGATGCCGTCGCAATTTGGTGGTACAACCGAATGAAAGTTGGTGAGGTCATTCTTGACTCCGTTGAGGATCCATACACCGACCGATTGCTTGAATTTTACGCATCAATGGACCGAGATTTGCGTCTGCTTGATCTCACTACCGACTTGGGTATTCCATCTTTTGCTGCTGTGTCACGTCGCCTTGGCCACCCGGTTGAAGATCCACTCCTGGGTTTCGGCGCACACGTCGAGCCTCGCCTTGCGGCACTGCGAGCTCTGACCGAATGCAACCAGTTCTTGCCGGGGGTTTCGGCCCGGAACATGGCTGGCGACACCGAATATCTCTTCGATGATGGCGAAACTTTGGAGTGGTTCACGACAGCTACGTTCGAAACTGAGCCCTACCTTGTGCCGTCCGAAGAACGCCGGGCTTCTGACGTTCGACAGATGATCGACCACTCAAGTAACGATATTAAGGAAGAAATTGAGACGTGTGTTGAAATCTTCCGACGCGCCGGGCTTGAGATGTTCGTCCTTGACCAGAGTCGACCAGATTTAGATATCAAGGTCGCGAAAGTCATAGTTCCCGGCCTTCGGCACTTTTGGCGACGTCTTGGACCTGGCCGACTTTTCGACGTTCCCGTGCAGTTGGGAGCTCTCAGCGAGCCTCTTCTCGAATCCAGCCTGAACCCCAAGAGCGTTTTCTTTTAGAGGCGTCATTGTGCAGCAGGAGTTCTACTACCTCCGTGAAGGTGCGCAACTCACCCTGACTGGCGACGTCCGCGTTGGCATCGAGGTCGCGATGTTGCGCCACGAATTCGATGTCCAGTCACCTGGCGTACGATCAGCGCTAAAGGTCCTCGCTACCCGCAAAGCCAGTGACGACGAACTCCTTGATCTGGTAGTTCAAGCTGATGGCGATCTCGCCGTGATGGACTGGCAGAAGGTTCTCACCCAGCTCACCGGGGCAGGCTTTATAGCCAGAGATCTGTGGGCTGGGGACCTTCATCTTTATAGCGTTTTGCCCGATGCGTTTCCGATGGTGTGTGACTCGATTGATGTCTACTCATCTTCGATTGTGTCGCTGTCGCGATTCGCTGTAGTCCACCAAGTCGGGGGATTCTTGGAGATTGAAACGCCCCGTTCAGGCTGGCGTATCCGCATCGTAGAGCCCGCCTTGGCTCGTGTGCTGGTGATGCTCGCAAAGCCCCAGACTGTCAAAGAGCAGATCGGTGAGGGCACCTGCCCGGAACTCTCGGCTGCTGAGGTGTCGATGTTCATTGAGCTGCTAGCGCGTTGTGGAATGTTGGCTCAGCATGACTCTGCTGCGGCGCCCTCGTCGGAAGCATTATCGAGTGCACTGGTGGAATGGAGCTTTCATGACTTGCTGTTCCATCAACGCAGCCGTATAGGCCGAACTCAGCGCCCGTTTGGCGGCACCTACCGCTTCGTGGGTACCGATGTCGCGCCGACCCACCTGTCTCGCGGAGACAACCCAAGCTCAATTGCTCTTGAGACGCCGGAGAGGAACGTAGGCGGACGAGATCAAAGCTTCTTCGAAATTCTCGACTCACGCCGCTCAACGCGCGAGTTCGACGACGAGAATCCGCTCACGATTAACGAACTAGGTGAGTTGCTCTGGCGAACGACTCGACTTCGTGCTTCCTACGAAGACGACATGGGCGGCGTTGCTGACCGTCCCTATCCTTCGGGCGGCGCCGTCCACGAACTTGACATTTACCCTGCGGTAAGGGTTGTCGATGGGCTCGATCCCGGCCTATTTCGTTACGAACCCGCAGAAAACTCGTTGGTCCCCCTTGCACGAGATACACCGGAGTTCCGGTCCTGGTTTGCTGCAGTTCCGCCTTGGCCTGAGTCAGGGTCGCTGCCGCAGGTCACGCTCGTCATTGCTGCCAGGTTTGGCCGCGTGATGTGGAAGTACGAGGCGATGGCGTACGCGTTAATGCTCAAGAATGTGGGAGTGGTGATGCAGACTCTGTACTTGGCTGCGACAGCGATGAAGCTGGGCGGTTGTGCTCTAGGTGCAGGGGATTCAGAGGGCTTCAGTCGTCTGTGTGCCGTTGACCCGTACGTCGAGTCGAGTGTGGGTGAATTTGCGCTTGGAAGGCCCGCTTCTAACCTGTCACCTCGGTTCTCGTTAGAGTTTGAACACTCGATATCTAAGTCCTCGAGCTAGGAGATGGAAGGTTCCCGATGACCGCTGAGCCGACGAAGGATGCAGCTACGACCGCCAGGCAGCAGGTGCATCGAGATGATCTTGAGAACCTGCTCGAGACAACCAAGCCGCGATCTTGGTGGGCAGCTGCATTCGTGACGGTTGTCATCGTCGCAGTCGGTGTTTGGTCCTTCGTTGCCAACGTGCCCCAGACGGCTTCGGCTGTTGGCGTTCTCAATGCGCTCGTCTACTCATACGACATACCGGCACCTTCGGCGGGCACAGTTGTGTTTGAGGGGGTCTCAAACGGTGCCGTCACAAACGGCGCAACAATCGCGACGATTACAGCAACAGATGGAACGCAGACGAAAGTCACTGCTCCAATGCCTGGCCGCATCCGTTCGGTCGAAGTTGCGGAGAGATCCTTTGTGGAGGCGGGCGAAACACTGCTTTCGATTGCCATCGTTCCCGAGTCCAATAAGCCCGTAAAGATCATCACATTTGTGGGTGCTTCGGAGCTCAGTAAATTTTCGAACGGCGCTTCGGTAGACATCACCGCAGTAGATGAGACGACGGGCCGGCGGATCATAGCGACCGCGGAAATCGTAGGTATCGGGCCGGTGCCATCACCTCTCGATTCGCTCAACGCTGCCAATGGCGGCATAACTGAGCTCACAAATGATTGGGCGACTGCAAGCAGTGGCCTGCCGTATCCGGTATTCCTCTCCTCTACGGACTGGCCAGCGGGAAAGAAGGGCTTTCAGCCTTTCGGTGGCACTGTTGTGGAAATTTCACGCACCTACGACACCATCCACCCCATTGAACGACTGTTTGGTGGGTAACCCAAGATGGCCGGTCATGCTCAAAAAACCTCATCGGAGCTGGTTACCACCCCTAAGCGGGTGAAAGTGCCGACAATGCTCCAGCAAGCCGCAACCGAGTGCGGGGCGGCATCGCTAGGAATGGTTCTAGCCCACTACGGGTTGTGGAAAACGCTTGACGAACTCCGCCATGAACTCGGCGTCGACCGAGACGGGGCGTCCGCCCAGGAAGTTGCGGACGGCGCTGAGTCACTCGGACTAGCAGTGACTGGCTCGCGGGTGTCGACAAAGGACCTCGGCAAGCTCTCTTTGCCAGCAATTCTTTGGTGGAATCGCTGTCACTTCCTAGTTCTCGAGGGAGCTTCCCACGGCCTCGTTCACCTGAATGATCCATCACGCGGCAGGGTGACGCTGCCAGTCGACGAATTCGATGCCGGCTATTCAGGGATTGCCCTCGAACTGAAGCCAAAACCGGAATTCGAAAAGGGTGGTCACCAGTTCTCTACCACGCAGTCACTGTGGAATCGTCTTCGCACTTCCAAGAAAGGTGCCACGCTCGCCATCTACACAGGGCTCCTCGGCATGCTCCTCGGACTTCTTGGGGCACCACTAAGTCAAGTTTTCCTGAACGATGGTGTGGAGGCGTCGGATAAGACAGTTATCCCCGGAGTCGTTGCAGCGCTGCTCGTAGTGTCCTGCTTCCGCGCTGGGTTAACGCTCATGCAATACGGAGTGCTTGCGAGGTTGCAATCAAAGTTCAGCCTTACCGGTACCGATTCACTGCTGGACAGGATGTTGCGCCTGCCAATGATGTTCTTCATGGAACGCGCCGTAGGCGACCTCAGCCAGCGCGTTGGCTATAACGCACAGGTAGCCATGCTGCTTGCTAGCCAGATGGCGAGCGCATCAATTGCTGTACTCGCCTTCGTCGGCTACGCGCTGTTGTTGCTCTACTACAACCTCACCATCGGCGCACTGGTTTTGTTGATAACTGGACTGAATGTTGTGGTACTTCGTGCCGTGATGGATCGACGGACCACGATGCAGGGCCGTATTTTGCGGAGGCAGAACGACCTCCGTGGACTTGCCACTGCTTCTATTCGCAACATTGAGACACTCAAGTCGACCGGCCAAGAAGATCAAACTTTCGCTCGTTTGTCGGGCATGCAAACTGACTACATCTCTGCAACCGCCGCGCTGGTGCCGAGTTCGTCGCTACTCGCAGCACTCCCAACAGCTCTCATGGCCCTTACGAATGCCGTGATCTTGGTAATTGGCGGACTATTCATCGCATCCGGCGACCTCACCTACGGAGCGCTTCTCGCAATTCAAGGACTGGCACTAAGTCTCAGCCAGCCGATCCAAGCAATCATGAGCACAGGTGGCAAATTACAAGTCATTACCGCAAGCCTTGAGGCACTCGATGACGTCTTGAGTAATCCCGAGGCGGAGCGGTTTGAACGATCTGAATTAGGCGCAGACGAGCAGGCTCCACACTTCGCCGGACACCTGCAGATCCGCAACCTCTGCTTTGCGTACGGAGAGAAGGCACCGCTACTGCTCGACGGCTTCAACCTTGAACTGCGGCCCGGCAGCCGAGTTGCACTCGTCGGGGTCTCAGGCGCCGGTAAAACGACTATCGGCAACCTTGCCGCCGGATTACTTGAGCCACGAAGTGGTGACGTCCTATTTGACGGGCGACCACTCTCTGGCTACCCCGCTGGCGTGCTTGAGCAACGCCTAGCCAAGGTCGATCAGAACGTCGTGCTCTTTTCAGGCACGTTGGCCCAAAATGTCTCCTTGTGGGACTCGTCAATCCCATACCCCCAAATTGCGGATGCGCTTGCGGACGCTCAGGTGCTTGACGATGTGCTCAGTCGTGAACAAGCACTTGACTGCCTCGTGGAGGAAGATGGCCGCAACTTCAGTGGTGGTCAGTGTCAGCGAATAGAGATTGCCCGAGCACTTGTGCGCAACCCCAGCTTCCTAGTACTCGACGAGGCGACAAGCGCTCTCGATGACGTCACGGAGTTGTTGGTGATGAACGCCATTCGTCGTCGAGGCGTGGCTGCACTGGTTATCGCCCACCGCCTAAGCACAATCCGCGACGCCGACGAGATCATTGTGCTCGGTCGTGGTGGCAAGGTGCTTGAACGTGGAAAACATGACGACTTGATGAAACTTGACGGCGTTTATGCGCAAATGGTTGCTGACTCCGGAGAGGGTGGAGATGTCGGAAGCTGAAGATAGTCAAACTCCAACGTCAAACATGACTGGACGGGTCGAATTAGACGCCGACTCCGGCCCGATACACGTGGTGGCTGGCGAGGTCGACGTCTTCGCGATCGGAGCTGACGGCTCCCTTGTGCCAGTTGCGACTTGCGTCTCCGGGGAGTACATCTTTGCCCCAGACCCGCCTTGTCGTTTTGCGGCGCTAACACGCCTCGGCGGTGAGATGCGATCTAACGACATCAACGGCGAAGCGCCCATCGAACCGTTTATCGAAAAATTGCAAGCATGTTTGGGTGAAGCAGCCTCGCCGCTCGCAGGAGCTACAAACTCAACCATCGGCACGTTGCTTGCAGATGTCGTTGGAACGGTGTTGACGGATCGAGAACAACGCCTCGACAACGCCGCACGAAAATCAGCTTTCGTATCGCAGAAAGCTCATCGAACATCAATTGAGCGCGCGGCTTACTCGGCGGTCACACTCACCGAACCAGTCGAGGGTTTTGGTGTGTCTCCGCTAGTCGGTGCGGTGCAGCTGCTTGGCCACGTCCAGAAATTTCCAGTAGTTGTCCCTTCGCCGGATGAAATCACTCAAGCCTCCGACGAGTTAAGCCTTATCGCACATAAGTCTGGCCTGAGGTATCGCTCCGTTGTGTTGGAAGCTGGCTGGTACGACCTGGCAGTCACTCCGTTCCTTGGATTCCTGGCTCATCAGGGAACGACGGTGCCCGTTGCCCTAGTGCGACGAGGCCGGTACTACACAATTCAAAGTTCAGATGACCCACGCCCACGTCGTATCGGGCCCGCTGAACTTGAAAGTCTCACCTCTTCGGCTTTTGAGTTCTACACCCCATTTGACTCTGATCGGCCAGCGAAGCTCCGCGATGTGATTCGACTAGCGCTTGTTAATACAACCTCCTCATGGTTGCGGACGCTGACAATGAGTTTTGGTGTGTTGCTGCTTGGCTTACTGACACCGGCATTGACCTCGGTAGTAATTGGGACCTTCATTCCTCAGGACCAGACAGGCTTGTTGTTGAGTACTGGCGCCGCGCTAGTTCTAGCGGCCATCGGAATTTTCCTGTTCTCGTTGGTACAGAATTTTTCAATCTCACGAATCTCTCAAATCTCGACTCGGCATGTTCAGGCGGCGTTCTGGGACCGCCTTCTAGCGCTGCCGACCGAGTTCTATCGACGGTACGACAGCGGCGAGCTTGCGATTCGATCTTTGGCTATTGATCGCTTGTCGACGATTCTGAGCGTTCAGGTGGTGAGCGCGACGCTTACCGCCATGTTTGGTGTTTTCTACGTATTTCAGATGTTTTATTTTGATGTGATGTTGGGATTTGCCGGACTCTTGTTTCTCGTCGCGACCGTTGTGGTGTTAGCGGCGTCGCTCGTTGCATTCAATCGGCAAACTGTCGTCACGTTGCAGGCAACGATGGAGTCAAATGGCCTGCTGGTGCAAATTCTTAGCGGTTTGGGAAAGATACGAATTGCACACGCAGAGAAGCGATTCTCCGCAAAATACCTCGAAATTCTGCGCCGAGAGATCGTTGCGCAGTCGAGGGTTACCGTCATTGTTGGGCGTCTCAATGCCTGGTTTGTTTTTTCTGCGACCGCCGCGCCCGCATTCTTTTACCTGCTCGTTTACCAGTCCTGGTCGGGTGATGTTCCTCCACTAACGACGGCTGCATTTCTCGCCTTCTACAGTGCCTACACCGTTTCCTTCAGTGCGATCGCCGGCCTCTCAAATTTGATGTCGTCGCTCGCAACCGTCGCTCCGATGTACCAGCTGGTCACTCCGTTGATGGAAGCGCTCCCTGAGACGGGCCGAGATCGAGTCGATCCCGGCAAGCTCACGGGCCGTATCGAATTACGAGACGTCCATTTCCGCTACACCGAGGATGGACCCCTAATTTTTCGGGGTCTGTCGATGATGATTAAACCAGGAGAATTGGTAGCGCTAGTCGGTCGGACTGGAGCCGGTAAGTCCACCGTGACACGAATGTTGCTCGCATTCGAGCGACCGCTCTCCGGTCAAATTCTGTTTGATGGGAAGGACTTAGCGGGTCTCGACCCGACGCTGGTCAGAGGACAGATGGGCGTGGTCATGCAAAGTGGACGCATCACCCGTGGCACCGTGTTGCACAACATACTGGGGGACCTGTCGCAAGACGAAGACCTAGCTTGGGGTGCCGCTGAGGGAGCAGCTATCGCCGACGACATCCGTGCAATGCCAATGGGAATGCACACGCTCGTGGACCCCTCAAACATTTCAGGTGGGCAAGCACAACGTTTGTTGATTGCCCGGGCGTTAGTTACGAAGCCCCGAATCGTGATCATGGATGAGGCGACAAGTGCGCTCGACAACGTTGCCCAGGCACAGGTGACTGAGGCCCTTGGACAGCTCCAGGCGACCCGGCTTGTTATTGCACACCGACTTTCAACCATCCGCAGCGCTGACAGAATTGTGGTGCTTGATGGTGGAACGGCAGTGCAAAGCGGAACATTTGACGAATTGACCGCTGAGCCGGGACTTTTCGTTGACCTCGTCAAACGGCAGGTTGGCTCGGGCATCGCCAACTAGCCACAGTCTTCACCTCAAATGTTGCACCGCTTCGCAGCGCCTTTGGGACCTGAATTAAACGCCGCTGTCAAGAGTGAACTATCGCGTGGTTTCGCTCTTGCCGTATCTGGGTTCGGCGCACGGGGGCTAGGTGGATTTGGCACACTCGGCATTGATGGCTTCGACGTAATCGACCGCGTATCAACCCGCGGCGTCGCTTGCGTAGGAAGCACCGTCGTGCGCGCGATCGAAGATCGATCAAAAACCTCACTAAGCGATTCCGCCGCGACTGACGTCCTGGCCTTTAACGACGGATGCCGTGAGCAGATTGAGTTGTCCGCGCCTGCTGGCGAGGAACTGCTCGACGTCGTTGCAAAGGAAGCCGAGATCTGGGTCGCTACCCGTGCCTCAAACTCAGTATTGCGCATCTGTACGAACGCCAGCGCAACTGCGTTTACTCTGGATCGGCGCGCGTCCTGTGATGACCACGACCGATTGGTATCAGCGCTCGCTGTCGTTGATGGTTGCGTACTGGCAGCCCTACCGATGACCAAAAAGGACCTGCGTGAGGGCGCTGTACCCAACGGCCGGATAATTGACCTCGAGACCGGAGCGGTGCTTGTCGACGGGTTCACGTACCCATCGTCAATCGCTCGCTGGCGAGACGGCTGGGTGATCTCTGAACAGAACTCAAATTCGCTTGTTGTTGTCGAACGTAGCGGCGCTCGATTTTCAATTCGTTTGGATGGAATCCCACGCGGGATCGTCGTTGTCGATGATGTAGCGCTTATCGCAACAGGCCGGCCTCATCGGCTTCTGTCAGCTGCTGATCGAGTCAAATATCGCGTAGTTGCAGTGAGCTTGACTTCGGCTGCAATTCTCGGGGAGGTAGTCCTGCCGATTCAGCGACTGCACGCTTTGAGTCGTTTGCCGCTGCCGTAACGTCCACCCCTCAGCGACTCAAACGAATCGACTACTCCTCAACTTGATATAGATACTTACTCCGATTTGGTCCTTGATTCCATGTCAGGCTTTCGACCCAACTCTCAAGTGTTGCCCAGCAGCGGTCCGATCGCTTAATTACGTACTTCTTGAAGCAGGGCTCAAGCGGCGCCTCATCGCCACTCATCGCTCGGATCCAGTAAGTGTAAATGTCGTGGGACAACAACAAACGTTTGTCATCGGGTTGATTTGGTAAGCAGATCAGTGCTTGATTGAGCGTAAGCGCCTCGTCAAGAATCGTACGTTCTTCGTCGGGATCAAACCCGGTGGCGTCCAGGTCAGCTCCGTCGGTGAGGTGATTGTGCAGAAGCGTTTGCAGCCTGACGCCGAGCTCTGCCATGAACGCATCCAGACGATTTTCCTCGACTAATGTAATGAGCGCCTGTTGATCAGGTGGCCAAAGCAGATCAGACGAGTTCGATCGGCTTGCGTATTCTAGTGCACCACCGCTGACGGCTGTCCCATGATCCTGTAGCCAGTTGACTAACGAAGTGATGGTAGGAGCATCGTTGGCGGCAGCGGTGGTCGCGACTGCTTCCATGACCTGGCGGAAACTCATCCCGTGGCGTTTTTGAAGCAACAGCATTGGTATCTGGGCGATTCGATCGAAGTACAGAAGTTCCGCCAACCACGCAAACGTTTTCGCGCGAATCCAGTCGGCTCGCGGCATAGCACTTGTTGCTACGACCGTGTCTAAAAACTCTTCAATGTCAGGAACGTCGAATCTCTGGGAATAGAGACTGCGTAACGGTTGCGGCACAGTCTCGATGCCGAATCGCTCTATATAGTCCCTGCTTCCCATCTCAGCGTTCGGCAGTACCGAACAGTTGTGGAACTGGATCTGGTTGTGCTGACCAAATCCAACTGTTGTTGACACACTGTCGACGAAAGCGTCGTAAGTTTCTCCCGGTAAACCGATTATTATGTCGGTGTATGTATTTATCCCGTCACGGGTAAACCGGTGCTGGAGTTCTTGAAACGACTCCGATCGAATGTTCGCCCGCCGAATATTCTTGAGAGTCTCTTGGTCAGCACTTTGAATCGAAAGTGTCACCCCAATAGTTTGCATGGAATCATTTATAAGTTTTTGTATTTGATATGATCGTTCGGTCGCATTCTTGGCGTTCTGGATCATGAACGAAAACGGAAACCCCGTTCGTTGCCTGGCGTCGACGATTTTGCGGGCGATATCGAGGTCGCGGGGAAGCATGCCGAAATTGGCATCGCAGCACAGCACGGATCCGATCCGATGTGTCGAAAACCATTCAATTTCGGCGTCGAGTCGCTCCATATCGAATGAGTAGACCCGTGTAGCTGTCGCTGATCCCCAGTCGCAAAAGGTGCACGCAAACGGGCACCCCCGATTAGTTTCCCATGTTGCAACCCAACGACGTGTTGGGTGTTCATTCATGAGTTGATCAAAAACTCCCGTCAAGTACGGTGATGGCAGTTCGGCAAAGTCCTTTGTTCGTTCACGTGGGGGTGTCGACTGGAAGTCCCCGTTGGTCGAAAGCCAACTGACGCCAGAAACGTCCAACCATGTCTTGCTGTCGATGCGATCCAGGATTTCAGTGAAAGTAATTTCGCCCTCACCACGGGTCGCGAGGTCGACGCATGGATTT
>Ga0115572_10002560_pt1 | contig 14457 bp, 27 predicted proteins | sample COGITO_mtgs_1206_FD_88681 | JGI IMG/M metagenome (GOLD analysis project Ga0115572, IMG submission 88681) | Pelagic marine microbial communities from North Sea - COGITO_mtgs_120607 | ecosystem: Environmental > Aquatic > Marine > Epipelagic | place: Germany:Helgoland, sampling site Kabeltonne... | reverse complement strand
AGCAGTTTAATATATAATATAGAAAGAAGAAAAAATGTATATGGCTCTAGTTTTAGCTTGTCTTATATCTGATCCCAATGAGTGTTTAGTGCTAGAAGATCAGAGAGGCCCATACAAAACATATGAAAGATGCGAAGCTCGAGCTTTAGAAATGTCTCAGGCAATACATATATCTATGTCAGGGTTTAAACCTCGTCAGTGGAAATGTAAACCAGTTGTCAAAGGTCAATTGTCAAGCCAATGGTAATGTATGTCAGAGGTAATACTGTTGTCGATCATCGCATTATTGGTTGCTATACTTTTCTTTAATGCTTATCTTTATGATAAGACATTAAAAGATATAGAAATACCACGAACCGAAATGGAAAAAGAAATACAGCAATTAAAAGAAACAATCGTTTTAGCTCGAGCTATAGCTTCGGCAAAAGATAAGAAAAATAAAATTGGAGATGACTCGAAAAGAAATAACTAGTTTAATTGTTACGCTCATGGTAGCATTTCTAATTAGTTTTAAGTCTATTGATGCTGCTTGGATTTCAGGATTATCAATTTACATCTTTTTGGCTTTTGCTCAGCGTGGACCAAATAGCTCATGGGATATCGGTTGATTGCTCTTCTTAAAAAAGAATTTCTTCTTCACTATCATGCACATACATTTGAAGAATCGCATAATGAATCACTTTCATCAAATCTTTACGATGGTCTTCTCGAGTACCTTTATTGCCATATCTCTGAGCATACTTCATCACATTGCCCATATTAAATCCAGTACCATGACCAGCATCATAAATAAATTCTGATGCTTGGAAATGGTTCTTTGAGTAATGTTGACTATATGTCGCAGTGATATAGTCAGAGATTTCATCAATATAGGTGTCCTCATTAAACTTAAAATCTGGCATATTTTCGGTACTATCTTCTGGAAATAGCATTTTCATTACCAATATCTCCTGTAAATAAAAGCTTTTAACACCGAAGCGTTTTCAATTCCGCCAACGATGTTTCCATGATAAGAATAAGACACTTCGCCTTTTGATTTGTAAAAGACTTCGTTGACTTTCATTTTCTTATATGGCTTACGACCACGAAGACAAACGCGATATCGCTGATCACTTCCCGACTGTTTAAGCCAACCATTAAAACGAGAGACCATTTGTTTTACCATTTCAAGCTGTTCCATGTCAACTGGATTATCGCGCTCAAATGTTCCAATCAGAGAGTCGGTTGGATAACGTTGTTTTTCAATTGGCATTGTAATACTCCTCATAAGCTTTCAAATCATTTTGAATCTCATCATAAGATTCAACTGCAGCACGTGCCTGAATAGACATTGGTTTGAATTTTGCAAAAGCGAGAGCACAGAATTCATTTCGTGAAATATTATAGTTTTCCTGAGCGAATTCTTCGCCATCCATTATTGCAACTTTTATTTTACTCATAATGTACTCCTACCAGATCAAAAGAATTGGAAGTGAAGCCATAACGAACATAAAGATAATTCCTAAAGTAATCTGTCCCATTATTATGCTGCCTCCTCAATCATTGGTGAACCATCAAAGTTAGTAGTCATGATAACTCTCTGGCATTCGATCCAGCGAGCAGCTTCTTCAATCGTGTCATAAGCATTAGACTCATCAGCTTCAAATGTGCCATCTTCTAACTTAAGCTCTACTGTTCCACGAAATGAACCAAGCATATCTGTATCAATATAAGCTTCGTGATCTGAAACAATATTTGAAGCTTTGTAGAAACCTTCAGAAACTTTGACTAACTTTAACATGATTTTCTTTCCTTTTCCATTTTATAGATCTATTATACACTATTTTTCTTTAAATGTAAACAAAAAAGTGCATTTTTATTTTAAAGGAAATCAATCACTTACGTTTTTTTTAATTTAATGGCAAAATTCTTTAATCATGGGAAAGATAGGTTCAATTGCTTTTGCACATTCTCTTGCTAGTTCGATGTGTTCTTTTTGCGTGCCATGACCTGAGCGTAGGTCAACATAATGGATCCATGACCTAATGGTTCCGTTAACATAGAGTCGAGATTCCATGATACCTTCTGGTAGAACTGAACGAGCTTGTTCCTTAGCAATACCATTTTCGATTGCCCATTCATATGATTTCTTTGCTGCATTTGTGACTTCTGCTTGTTGTTTATACCATTCAAGTTGTAAGTCTGGATCATTCACATCCAAACTATTTTGTCTATTCTTTGTATCTTGAAGTCTTGCATGCCTCATAACAAAATTGAGATCTTGTGTAGGATCTGCATATCTTTGAGAAAACTCTTGAAATGAGAATGACCTATGCCGTAATAGTTGACGAGCAATATCACGAGTAGTATTTACTTCCAAGCAAGCGCTAACCATTTCAAATGGCGACCAGTGTTTTTCTCTGATGAGATATCGTAATAGTCTTTCTGACGTTTCGGTGTTGTCTTGGTTGGATGGATTCGAGACACGGGCTGTATACGCAATAAGTTCTTGGATATCTGTACCGACATATAATTCCTCCGGAGGTTTACTATAACTAATTAATCTTGCTGTCATCATTTAATCCTATTTGATCATATAAGTTTTCACGAACATCAATAATTTTTTCATTCTGAATAATGTTTATAATAAGTTCTGTTAAATCTTTTTCTTTTTTTAAGAAGAAGAGTTTATTTGTAATTTCTTGAAGCTCTTTCTCGTAATACTCAATTTCTTTTTCTTTACGAAGTCTTTGATCAATCAAGTCAGTAATAAAAAGTATTTTTCGATCACTCATATCTTAAAATCTCCAAATTTTTCTGAACTGATTCTATTGCCAGACGCTGAATTATCAAACACCGGTGTGTCATCGACTAGCGTTTGTTGAGTTTCTTCAACATCGTATAGACGCATCTTTGATCGGTCAATTCCAACAACAAATCGTTTATGCATTGTTGGATCATTATAACGATTCTTCAGCTGTTTAACCATGATTTGACCATCTTTGTCCAGCTCTTCTGTAGAGATAAGAGCAAACATAAGATCTGCCGTGGCTGGCAAACCAAAGCTTTCAGAAGTATCTTCCAAACCAACATCTGAATTTGAAAATCCACTACGAGTAGTTTGAGTTGCAGAAAATACAGGTACATCAAATTCAACGGCAAGACCACGTAACTCCTCGGCAATTGCTTTAATATAAGTATAAGAATTAATTGATCCACCCATAGTTTTCATTCTTGATGAAGCACAGATGTTGAGATAATCAATGAAAATAATATCAGGCTTAAATTGTTTTTTCAATTTTAATTCATTGAATAGAGCACGAAAGTGACCAGAATGGGCGCTGCCTGTTGGATATTCTTTTACGATTAATCGGCCAGTAGTCTTACGAGCTAGATTTGCAACCTTTGTAGTAAACATGTCTTTCGACATTTTATCGAGTTGATCAATTGGAACATTGAGAAGATTCGCATCGATACGTTCAGCAATTCTTTCCTCTGCCATTTCCATTGTGATATAAAGAACATTGCGGCCTTCTACCAGAGCACTAGCAGCAACATGACACATGAATAAAGACTTGCCAACGCCAGTACCTGCAAGGGCAATGTTAAGTGTCTTACGAGGTACACCACCCTTCGTGATCTTGTTAAAGTATTCAAGGTCAAACGGGATACGATCTTCTTCAGTATGGTAAAACTCATAACGTTCCTCTACATTTTCGATATAATCATGACCGACATTCGTATCAAACGCAACTCCCAAAGCTTTTGTGAGAAGCTCTGGAAGTGCGTTCTTTGTCAACGTGTCATGTTTGCCGTCAATAATAGTAATTGATTCCATGACAGCGTTGTAGATGGCACGATCTTGGCACCACTTTTCAGTGTTCTCAAGAAGCCAAGTATCGTCAACATCATCACCTTCGAACAATGTCTGTGCAATATCGACTGCTGCAGTAAATTGCTCATTGCTCAGACTCGAATGTTCGTTTAACTCTACAAGAAAAGCTTCTTTTGCTGGAAGCTTATTGTATTTTGCAACGTATTTACCAGCTTCTTTAAAAAGTGTTCGATATGGACCTTCAAAATATTCTGGTCTAATAAACGGAAGGACTTTCCGCATGTACTTCTCTTCGGTGAGAAGATTTCTTAATATAGTCTGTTCAATTCTTAGGTTCATAATTTATCTTTACTGTAATGTTGATGTCTCTGATCTTTCTTCTAGTTTAACATAACCTTCACTTATACCAGTTTCAATCACGGCTTCAATGATTTGAGAAACATGGTTTTGAAGTTTTTCATTATCTTTATGCACAATATCTGGATCTGGCGTTTCGATAATTTCAAAATTAAAAGAAAGATGTCCTTTCACCTCGTTGATTGCAACAGCGGCAATTATAATTACCGACTCAATAAATTCACCCTTTAAAATGCGAATAGCCCATGCATCTGGTAATTCATCGTGAGTAATGAGCTCGTAGTCTTCATTTTCTTTTAGCATATTAAAGCTCTACATCTTCGATATCAACAATAGCAGCATTTCCACCGATTTGATATGCTTGCTTGAGATACTCTTTGAAATCTGTTTCTTCAAAGATTGGTTTCCAGAACTCTTCTTCTAGGGTTGCTGCTTCTCGTACTTTCGATTCAAATAGTTCGCCAGTTTCTCGGTTAACTCTCGAATACCAACCATTCGACGGCTTAGCCACATATTGACCTTGCATAGCAATATCAAGAAGACCAGACCACTTTTGTACTCCACCTTCCCAAGACACAGAGATAGGAATTTTAGACTTTTCTTTAACATAACGTGATTTCTCCACGTTGATTACAAAATCATAGCCCGTTACTTCTGTGCCTTTCTTATTTTGCCGACGACCAAGAATCCAAATATTGTCGGCAGAATAATAGATACCGGTACCACCCGATACAATTGCTTTAGGGAACAGACCAATTTCTTGATAAGTGTGATTAACAGCAATCAACGGAATGTTCTTCATGTTTAAGTATGGTGTACACATACGGAACAAACCTTTGAGAGCTTTAGCTCGTGACATGTCGGCAACAGATTTCTCGTTAATAGCATCTTCCAACTCTTTCTTTGATGCTAAGTTACCAACAGAATCAATTACAATAACAACCTTATCATCACGATCCAAACCTTCCATCTGGCCAATGATGTCAAACTTTAATTCTTCTACGTTTGTAATCGGAGTATGAAGTACACGTGAAGTATCGATATCAAACTGCTTGAAATACGACTGCGGTGAACCAAACTCTGAATCATAGAAGAGAAGGACAGCATCAGAATATTGTTTTAAATAAGCTGATGCCATAATAAGACCGAATGAAGTCTTAAAGTGTTTTGATGGACCGGCTAGCACAGTGAGACCCGGCGCTAATCCTCCATCAACAGAACCAGATAGTGCTACGTTAATCATAGGCACATCGGTTTGAATCATATCTTTATCTGTAAAAAATTTAGACTCAGAAAGAATAGAAGTTTCTTTAACTTTACTGTTCTTTTTGAGTTTGTCCATTATTGACGGCATGTATTACTCCTTTGCAAATATAAGTATATTATACCATAAATGCATCCAATTGTACACCTTCTTTTTTATAATCAAGTGTTTGTGTTTTATTATCTTGCACAAGAAAATCAGTATCAATCATCGAATTGTCAAGTCGGCCGTCGACGAACTTGAGAACATTCTCGGCCATGTCCTGTGCTGTTGTAACAGGAACATTTTGACAAATATGATTAATGTTACGAATACCACCTTGCAAGATAAAATCATTCGGTAGTTTCATGATTGAAAGGCATTCACGAATTGTGAGGAATCGATCTTCGTCTGGATGAGTAAGTGTGAGTGGATATGCGCCAACAAATGCTCCAATATAATTCTTTGGAATATTGACACCTCTTCTCATGATATTACCACCACTCTTCAATTTACGATTCATCTCCAAACATCGTGTAGCTTGTTTATCAAATCCATTCTTTGACATCCATTTCGATACACGATCATATGTAACGCCACTATCTTCGATGTAGTGTTTTACATCATAGCTTTTTCCAATCTTATCTTGAAACTCGCTATGTGTAATTCCGCCCTCAATTTCTTCGAGGACGTATCGATAGTATGGATCTTTTGATGGAACACTTGAGCTCGTGAGGATTGACATTGGATCACTTGGATCTCGTTTCACAGAACGAATCGTATCCTCGATCTTTTCGTGTTCCCTTTTTATATATTCGAAAATCGGTACCCTTTTACCTTTCCAGAAAAAATAAAACGTCCGATCTCTTACCTGTGAAAGTCCATGAAGGATACTTTTTGTTTTATAGATTGTAAAGCTGTATCCGAACTCTTCAGCAATTTCTCGAAGATCTTTAACAACTGGTTCTCCCATTTTTGAAGCGAGGCGCGGTGCGTTTTCTCCCCAGAATACTTGAGGTTTGAGTGTACCCAAGACATGACGAGCAGAGGTACGCATCCAATCATTAGCAGCAGCATCACTACTACTTGTGACACTAAGACTAGACAACCCAGCACAAGGGCAAACGGTGTTAATAACATCAACAGAAGGTACATCAGGTATCCTATCATCTCGAATAACATGATAAGGAACTTCGTTTTTATAGTATTCAACAATGTGCTGATCATTATTTTGAAATCCTTCATACGATAAAATATACTCGGGCCTTGACCCGAATACATTCTGCATCGCGATAGTTTCACCGCCAATCAGTGGTACTATACTTGCATAATTAGCCATAATTTACTTTCTGTTCTTTTTCGCGGTCATTAAGTTTATATTCTTTCCTGTATATATTATTATGCTTAATGACTTCATCAAGAACACCGAATTCACCAGCAGCGAATGTAGAAAAAGCGTTAGTATCTTTCGGGAAACAAGCTCCACCAAAACCCTTCTTTCCATCCGGCCCAGGAACTTGAGTATGCGAATGACCAATTCGTGGATCTGATCCGATTGCGTTGACAATTACATTGTATTTTGAATCAGACTTATCAATTAAATCTTTGAATTGGTTAAACCATAGAACCTTCGTGGCGAGGAAACAATTAATTCCATATTTAACGAATGAAGCTTCCATTGCTGACATATGCATGACCGGTGCAGGTTTACACTGGCTATACTTTTCATAAAGCTCTTGTACACGCTTTGTAATTAATAGATGACCACCCAGAATATGCATAGGAGGATTGATAAAATCTTCGAGATGATTTGCTTCAGTCAGAAATTCTGGATTGTAAATTACATTCGAATCTGCTTTACTCAGTTCATCAACAACATCTGGTGTTACCGTTGATTTAATAACGATAGGACAGGAAAAAGCGGCAAGTTGTTTTACTACATCTTTCACGATCGATGCATCAATCTCACCGTCTTTACCAAATGGAGTAGGTACACAAACAAAAGCTGCATCTAATCTCTGTTTGCCTTTAATATCATCGAGTGATGTATTATAGAGTGGATCGGCAATAAACTTTTCTACATGCGAAGTGGAAAAGCCATGATCTACGGCTTTCCCTACATATCCATGTCCTACGATTGCGATATTAATTGACATTATAGTACTCCTTGTACCATGCTACAAAATGTTTAACACCTTCATTGATTGCTGTTGTTGGCTTATAACCAAGCTTTTGTAATTTGCTCGTATCTGACCAAGTTTCTGGTGTATCAGCAGGATGCGCTGGAACTTTATCATAAGTGCCTTTACGTCCAAACTCATTTTCAATTGCTTCGACAAAATCCATTAGCTGAACTTGTTCGCCATAACCAATGTTATAGATCTCATGCATTCCACCTTCATACTCATTGTCATTTGACGTGATTTGGTCTACAACCAAAATAATACCTTGTACAATATCATCTACATAAGTAAAGTCGCGCTTCATGTCACCATAATTATAAAGCGTCAATGGAGTATTATTTACGAGAGCATCGCTGAACTTGAATAGTGCCATGTCTGGCCGGCCATAAGGACCATAGACAGTAAAGAAGCGAAGACCGATTGTGCGATCAAGTTTTGAATGCATAAATTGACATTCATTTGCACGCTTTGACCAGCCATAAGCATTATTCTGATGACCGGGCCGATCATGCTCGTTCCACGGCAACGGCTGGCCATGCATTACACATGAGCTCGAAGCATACACTACAGGCGTGTTGAACTCTTCTGCAGTTTCAATGAGTCGCTGACTCCCAGTAATGTTCGTATCAATATAATGCTGTGGCTCTTCCATCGAATGTCGTGGATTTGCATATGCTGCAAGATGAAGAATAACATCTGCATTTTTGATAGCAGCATGATATGAATCTGGATTTTGAATATCATCATTGATAATATCGATACCAATCTGATTCAGCATTGCTTCACGAGCATGTTTTAGTTTAGGATCATAATAGTCGTTGAAGTTGTCAATTCCTGTTACATTCCATCCATTTTCTTTAAATTTGCGGGCTGAATGAAACCCAATCATGCCGGCGATGCCGGTGATAAAAATAGTTTTCATGCGAAAAACTCCTCGAGTCCTTGTGGTTGGTGTTCGTCAGTAGTAGCAAGTTGAATGATTTCATTCACAACGGTGTTACCGTCTGAATGTTGTTTCCAAAACTCAAATGCCATTTCCCTCCAATCATCTCTCATCGTAGGATCATTTTTTAGTTGAGTCATGATATTCTTGCATTCTTCGAAGTTAGAATAATCTAGACCAATTGTACCAGTATTTGTGCACTGGGATACTGGTTTACCCTGTACTTTATGTATGACATTATCACAGAAGTGTTTATGAAAGATTGGAACTGAGCCGGACGCAATGATCTCGGCATGACAATTCTCAATATTATTTCCATAGGTTTCTGCTTTTAAGTGATACAGATCTGAACCAAATGCTGATAACGATAAGCGTTCCATACATTCTGAATTCATATATTGTGGATAAAGATAAGCACCTTCACCGATCTTTTCTTGTCCGTAGAACTCTGGCAAAAACTTTTGTGTCTCACCATGTTGTTTTTCTGGCCGAAAGTAATTTACAACTTTACGACGATCAATGGGTGTTTCATTTTTATTGTCTCGATATAACACAAGTGGATACTGAATACTTGCTTCGAGTCCTTCTAGAATAGTAATAAATCCGTTATCCATCAAAGCATCTTGATGAAAATCGATCATTAATGCTGGACCTTTCCACATTGCGGTACGGCCAATCCATCGAACATAATGATCATTTTGTTCTTCGATAGGACGCCAATACTTTGCGCGATGGCCATCGTAATCAAAGCCAAGTCCCATCTTTTTAATCGGTGTATACACTTTATTTTTCTTAGCGAATCGACAGAAATCATTCTCAAGTGAATGAGTCATAATAACATCAACTTTACCACAGATTTCGGCAAGATTCGCGTTACGAGCAATTGATGCAGACTTGTGGTCTACATTGATGAATGCTTTTCGAATATTAATTTCATCAAGAAGTTTTAGAAAATTATCTTGACAATCTTGTGGATGGGATTTTGATGGAATAGAATACACAATACAGAGATCGTGTAGATTAATCAATCGAGCCATTTGCTCCCATTCTTTACCGACAGACATTTCTGCCTGTTCGATTTGTAGGCCTTTAGCTCTACCCCATTTCTTATCGTTTGCAGAAAGGATTGTGGCTCCCGTTACTTTTTGCATTTGAATAGCACATTGAGTAACTCCGCAGCCCTCGGTCCCACGACCGAGTAGAATGATAGTCTTCATATTTCTCTCCTTACTCGATTATTATACCATAGTCGAGTCTATTTGTAAATATAGTTTATTTATGAATTTTAATTATTGAACGTTGCTCGTTATAACGTCAATAGCTTCTTTCGCAGCATCTGCTTCTTGTTTCTTTTGAGCTTCTACTGCATTGTCGAGTTCTTTAAATGCAACTGTTGCTCTCAGTTTTGAATACAACCCTTCATTAGACATGAGACGAGTTTTGATAACTCTATTTGCTACAGCATCTTTATATTCCAAAAGAACATAAGCACGATATTGAGTGCCGTTTGGAACGATCTTAGATTCTTTAATCGTATAACCAGCAACATCGGCATCGGCAATAATATTACGAGTCACCTGTTCAAACTCATTTTGAACTGTACTATCAAAATCGGTACTACCTAGTTTTGCTTTAAAGATTTTCATCTGTGAACGCAACCGGCTGTTTACTCGATCTGCTAATGTAGTCTTTGCAGAAAGTACTGCAATATCCACAGCTAGTTGTAGATCTGGTGTTTGAGATGTTCCGACAGCATATACTGCATCATCTTCCTTAGGAATAGCGGTATACCATTCAGGCATTTCATCGATTTGCTTTTCGACTTGATCAGCTTGGTATTTAAACATGTGCTGCGACATTGCGATGTCTGGTGGGGTTTTATCACATGCTGCTATAAGACCAACGAGCGGGATTAAAGCTAGTTTTTTCATTCTATACTCCATTAAGTGCTGCGACAATATTATCGCGTATACCTGAACTAACAAACCATGTTAGAATTTGTGGTTGGTAAATGACGAGCGTAATACCACTTATTACGCCAAGTAAATATCTAATCATTTTATAAAAGCTCCTAAGATATTACCAATATTAGTTTGAAAACCAAGATTAATTCTTAAGCCCGTAGCTGGTGTTTCTTCTACAAAAACAGATGAGCTGCTTCTTGGCAGTGATTCTGCCGATCTTGATATAACTCTCTGTATAGCTTTCTTTTCTACGGGTCTATTCTGCACACAACTCATATTTGTTTGTGCTGTCAGAATCTCTGAAGAAACAATTCCGATTGCTTCCTTTTTTGCTTTAATTGTTGCTTGCTCGCATGCATAATTTTCGGTCATATCTGGACCAAAAACATAGTCACCACTTGCGGGATATACTACTCCGTTAATAGTAACATCCATAGTCATCATGCATTTGCGAGTATTTTCTACATATTGAAAAACATTCTTTTTAATGTTCGAAGTTTTTTCGATATGGTGTGTCCAGCTTGTTTGAACCTTCTTTGTGTAATCACAAGGAGATTCAGCTATAGCTGGAGTAGTTATCAAGATCAAAGCTGTTGTTAGTTTTTTCATAATATATCCGTCATTTCAATTTGATAATACTATTATAAACTATTTAAGTAAGAATGTAAACCATTAATTACACTAATTTCAAACTTTTTATCATTTAGTTTTCTATTAAGTGGTGATGGATGTGGGAGAGAGAAGTGCTCGATCTCCATTTTTGTGAATAATTGTTTCACTTCATTGCCTAAAGTTAGAATTTTATTATAATTTTTAGTTATATTTTGTATATATGTTTCATCAATATCAGCCTTTTTGAGAAAAGGGGCGTGGTGTGCACACGCATTACTGAAGCTGTATATCTCCACACCACATGCATCGAGCCAACGATTCAATCGATTGATAGAAGGGTTGCCCTTCCTCGGGCAATATTCTTTCGAGGAAGGGCTATGACCTATTACTAATATTTTCACAATTAATCTTTTTGTTTGAGATTATATATTCGTTGCTCTTCGGGACTTTCCGCTACAAGTTTTAATTTGTGCTCGTATGCCATATCCATTTCAAGTTTTTTTATTCTATCTTGTAACTCTAGAATTTCAGTAGTTAATCGCCTATTGTTATATTCAACATAGCCCAATCCTTCTTCTTGAAATTTTTGCTTAATCCATTCCTGAGTTGCTGACATTGATAAACTCCCATTTTATGTTTGCTTCGTCAAACATTCCTGCAGTAGTCTTCCATGATTCAATCCATTTGAGTGGAGTTAATCTTTCATACATGACTACACGAGAAATGCCTACTTGAATTATACCCTTTGCACAATCTGAACAAACGGGCAAGCCTGTTACATATAATGTAGCACCATCAAGTGATACACCATTATATGTAGCATTATATATGACATTCATTTCTGCATGAACGACATACTTATATTTGGTTTCACGATCTAAATAATATGCTTCTTTATCGAGTATTCCTCGAGGAAAACCGTTATAGCCCTGAGATAAGACTTGTCCTTTATTACCGACAGCTATAGCTCCAATTTGTGTCGAAGGATCCTTTGACCAAGAAGCAACTTCTTCGGCTAACTTAAGATAACGAAGATCCCATTTATTTAACAAGATGAAAATGCCTTTCGTAAACATGCAAATTCTGAACTTGCCATATGATATTACCTACTTCCATTTCTTTACGATAATCGGCATCAGCCGCTTCACTGAGATAAAAATGATTGTAGTCATCAACAAGCTTTTCTAAAACATAGCGCTGCCAAGCATAGTCATTCTTGTATCCGAACACGACGTCGTTCGAACGCATTTGGACCACAGCGTCGATTGTCCCATCGCGTAAATAATAAGTGACAGAATTAGTACATATAAAATCATTTTTACCGTTTTCATTGTACTCCATCCAGATTGAGGGGCGAGTGTACACCATCGATGCACGCCGTGAATCACTGTTATGAAGAAGTTCATCAAGAACTAATCCATATTGATTATGATATTTATCACCAAAAATCAAATGGCCATAGTTTGAGTTTATTTCGCCATGATCATTAGCTGCGTATTGCCATGCTGTTGGAGGATCTCGATTAACAACAGTTGTACTATCCTCGACCAATCCAAATGGATAGATGTCATTAATATTAGTACTCCCGCTAAGATACCAATTAAGTTCAGCATTGATATAATCAACACTAGGCTTACCAAAGATCGCGTTTTCATCGGCGAAGAAGCTCGCACCGATAAGCTCAATAGTCTTTTGTCCAGATCTGTCCACTGTGAAGTTTTCATTTTGTAATTCCTCGATAAAGTATTTACGAATATCACTTACGCTTAGTTGAAGCATTTTTCACTCTTTCTCTCAAATCGCTTGACGAAAATCTATGATCGCGTTTATTAAAATAAAGTTGAATTCCGCGATTGCGGCATTCATCTTTTCCAGTAAAATCTTTTTGACGATATTCTTCGCCAAGAATTCTTACATCAATTGGATACATGTTTATTATATCAATTAAATCGGCTTCTGTACAATAAATAATGACTTCGTCTACATATTTTATTGCAGCCAATTGAGCTTGTCTTTCAACGATACTTTGCACCGGTGAATTCTTTGTTGCACGGTCGAATGTAGGATCTACTTGTAACGCGCAGATCAAATAGTCACATTGAGATTTTGCTTCTCTCAACATAGCTATATGTCCCGCGTGAAGGAGATCAAATGTTGATGCGGTGATACCTACTTTCATACTTTCCATTCCATATTTTCTTCAATAGCATAACGACAACCGTGAATGTAGTCTTTATCTTCTTCAGACATAATAGACCAAAATTTAGTAATAGTTTGAATATGTTCTTCGACGACTTCGGGACGTTTGAGATGATAATTCTTTTCCATCCACCCCTGAAGAATATCCATCCTTTGGTTTACTTTATCTCTTACACTCAATGGTTTCTCGTTCCGTCAAACACACAGACAAAGTAACATCCACGAGGGCCGGCGTGTACACGATGGAATACACCGTCTTCGATGAGAACTACATCTCCAGCTCTAACAGAAATTGACTCTTCATCAAGTTCCATTTTACCAGAACCTTGCACAAAATAGTAAACTTCTTCTTGTCCTTTATGCGAATGCCCCGACGTACTTTTCTTAGCATAGAGCTGAGTCGAACTTACAACCAAATTGTTAAGTGTTTTGTTATCGATGACTTTATAGCGGTCGTCTTCTTTTACGACTTCACCGCCGATATCTGAAATACTGAGTCTCATTTCTTTTTCCTATTAAACATATCGTTATTTGGATCTTGGCCATCCATTGTACCACGCATATAAGATACTGCAAAGGAGGCATAATTAATCAAATCTTTAAAAGTATCTTCGAGTGATTCGTGATTAGGTTCATTGCCAGACTCGAGAAGAGACGCTGCACGCATCATCTTACCATGCATAATATCATAGATCGTATCTACACCGCGACGATAATGCATAGCTTGCACTACATTTGATTGCGCAGACTGATAGTCTTGGCCTTTCTTAATCTGCAAGTCGATACATTCTTGTAAGACTTTTACAGATTCACGTTCTTTAACTGATCTCATTGATTTCTACATTCAGGATATATTATACCACAGTTGCTGAGTCTTGTAAACCAGCATTATAATCGATTGTCTGCAAATATTGAAAGCTCACTTGCCGCAAAGTTCTTCTTGCCATTTTACAGGCAAGTTATTCAAAGCTTTGATCCAGCAGCGAAGGATGCCACCAACAAGAGTATCGTAAGCTTCTTCATAAGAACGGTCAATTGCTTCAGAAACTTTTTCTTTAGTCCAATTAATTTGAAGGCAGTTAGCAATATTAGCATTTTCACCATAGTTAGCGATTTGCTTTGCGCCTCGTACCATTACGTTT
>Ga0115572_10002559_pt1 | contig 14462 bp, 11 predicted proteins | sample COGITO_mtgs_1206_FD_88681 | JGI IMG/M metagenome (GOLD analysis project Ga0115572, IMG submission 88681) | Pelagic marine microbial communities from North Sea - COGITO_mtgs_120607 | ecosystem: Environmental > Aquatic > Marine > Epipelagic | place: Germany:Helgoland, sampling site Kabeltonne... | reverse complement strand
TACGCGTACAAGAGCTCGCAGCGCATCGAGGCGAGACGGACCAGCGTGCCGGTCAAGACGAACTCTGTGGAATACACAACGGTGTACGAGATATCGGGCCCGCTTTTCTTCGGCAGCGTCGGGTCGTTCACGGAGCAGCTCGACCCGAAGACGGAGGGGAACGATCGCGTGGTGCTTGATTTCGCGTCGTCAAAGGTGTGGGACAGCAGCGCGCTCGTGGCCATCGACGACGTCGCGGAGAAGTTTCGCAACTGCGGCAAGGTTGTGACGCTGCGACATCTCTCGGCGGATTGCGCCGCTCTGGTGAGTTTCTTTTTATTTCCGTACGGGCAATTAGACTGACGTCGTGTTTTGTTCACAGCTTCGCAAAGCGGGCGACTTGGTCGAGGTGAACCTTGAGGAGGACCCGGAGTACCCGGTCGCGGCGGACTACGACGAGGAGGAGCTGGAGATGCTGACGGCGCATGACGCGCACGGCACGCACGTCAGCTTGGAGGACTGGGAGAAGAGCGCGTTGCAGCGGCAATACACGACACCCAACGGATTCAGGGTGCTGGTGGACAAAATCGAGGAGGACGGGCCTCCGACTCGCGGTGGCCGGCCCAGGGGCATCATGTGAGATGTAGTCTTATTTTATTCGTGTGAAATGCCAGAAATCAACGGCGAACGTGGACAGGCTTAATGCCAAATACAATATTTCTCCAAATCCAAGAAAACCAACTCTTCGTTTGCGTTTGCTTCCCGTTTTCTGCGCAGCGATCCCGCACCCACCTCCCTTTCTGGAGCGCGTCTCAGGACGACCCTTAGAACTTCCAACCTCTTTCAACATGGCTGACACCACGGAGCACGAGCCCATCGTCGAGGTGAGCGCCGGAGCACGTCCCGAGTCCCACCGCGTCGCCGTTTCCGGCGAGCGAGCGGCCATTTTTTACTGTTAGGGTTTTCTGCCCACTCCTCACTGGGAGCCTTACATCGATGTGGCCGTGCTGACCCCGCTTCCCCTTCCCGCGCGTTTCGCAGGACGTTGAGGACGACGTCGAGTCCGACGAGGAGGTCTCTGACGATGAGGAAGGCGAGGGTGAGTCGACGATCCCCTTCCCCTAACCCCCACGCACGCGCGTGCCAGTCACCCCCGCGCGTGCCAAAAAAACGAGGTTCTAGGGTCCTCTCCACGCGGGGGTTTCCCCCCCATCACGCGGTTTCCCCGGGCGCTGACCCATCTTTGTCCTTTTCCTTTCCACGAAACAGACGGCAAGTCCAAGCAGAGCCGCAGCGAGAAGAAGTCCCGCAAGGCTATGCAGAAGCTCGGCATGAAGCCCGTCCCCGGCGTGCTTCGCGTGACCATCAAGAAGAGCAAGAACATCCTCTTCGTCATCTCCAAGCCGGACGTGTTCAAGTCCCCGAACTCCGACACTCACGTCATCTTCGGCGAGGCTAAGATCGAGGACCTCTCCGCCGCGTCCCAGGCTGCCGCCGCGGACGCTTTCAAGTCCGAGATGCCCGCCGTCGAGGCGCCCTCCGCCGCCGCCGCCGAGGAGGAGGACGAGGGTGAGATCGACGAGACTGGCGTCGAGCCCAAGGACATCGAGCTCGTCATGACCCAGGCGGGTGTGTCCCGCGGCAAGGCGGTCAACGCGCTCAAGGCGAACGACGGAGACATCGTGTCCGCGATCATGGACCTAACCATGTAATCATTGTGGGTGTTCTGCGAAGGTAATCATCGGGCGCACTCAGTCGCAGGGCGCGACTGGGACGCCTCCGACGCAGTGTTGAAGGCGCGGGTTAGCCGCAAACGCTTTGGCTTTAATACATCTAAGGGTTGGAGCGAAACGATATCGACGATAGTGACGATCTAAACGCGCGTATGCGTATTCACAACTTCGCGGGCCGGCTAGTTATTAGAAGTGGCCCTCTCTCCCGACGACTCGAAATTGATTTTTTACTTCTTCCCTTTTTTGCCCTTGAGAATCGTGGAGGGAACGGGTGTTGGGGTCAGCCGTGCGCGTCGGTCGCGGTGAGGATCGATTGGTAGCCCGTGAATCATCGAGACACGTCCGCGTGAACGGGATGAACGCATCGGGATCAGGATTAAGCGCGTACCTTCTTCGCCTTCTCCGCCTCAGCAGCCGCGATGGCAGCCTGCGATGGTATGGATAGAGTGAGATACGGAGTCAGCGGTGGACGGTCAGGAGGAGACGACGGGTGTGGCGACGGCTTGGCGACTTCGCGTGGATTCCTGGGCGATACGCGCGCGTGAGACGACATCGGTCGGGTACGCGGGTATCGCGGGATCGATCGCGCGTCCCTCGCCGGGCCCGCGCATCCCCCGTCGCGACACGCGAAGGGAGCACCCATGGAAGCCTCGATGTTTCGTGGCTCACCTTCTCCTGCCTCTTCGCCTGCCACTTGCCGAACGCCGAGTCCGGGTGGGGTTTGGTCAGGTCCGGGTTGGCCTTGATGATGGTGCCGCCGAAGATGGCGGCAGCGGCGAGGAAGATCATGTTGAGTCCATCTAAAACGAACGGCATGGTGTCGTTGCGCGTCTGAGTGTGCCGCGCGTCGGCGATCAGGATAACCAAATCGCCACAACGAAGACGGCTGCGTGGGCTTCGTTCGGAGGAAAAAGCAACTCAGGGGACACTTTTTCTGACGCCGACCCGATGACGGAGGCTGGCGAGGCGGCTCTCAAGAGGTTCCACGAGTGGTGTCGAGCCGAGGGCGTGACGTACGATGAGGAGGTGAGCCCCTCGCGCGATACGAATCCCGACCAAAAGACCCGCATCTGTCCTTCACGTGTATTACCCTGACACGACGCCCCACAAACAACTAACTCGACCGATTGCCTTCGTCCAACGCAGGCTGTGGACATCGCCACGCACGCGGACGGCACCATGGGCGTGGACCGGTACCACTACGCCGTCTACGCCAAGCGGGACCTAGCGGTGGATACGCCGGTGGTCACCGCCATCCCGAAAGCCGCGTGCCTCAGCGCCCGCACGTGCTCCGTCGCGGAGACGCTCAAGGCGGCTCGGCTGGGCGGCGGCCTCGCACTGAACATCGCGATCTTACACGAACGGTCGTTGGGGGAACGCTCGCGGTGGGCGGGATACTTCGCGGTTTTACCCGCGAAGGGCGAGCGCACGCTTCCCATGTTCTGGACCGAACAACAGCTACAAACGCTCCAGGGCACCGACCTGCTCAAGCACGTCACCGACGACGCGACGTGCATGGCTGAGGACTTTCAAGAGAATGTCGTGGACGGCCTTTGCGTCTCGCACCCGCGCGACTTTCCGCCCGGCACGCACACGCTGGAGGCGTACATGGAGGCCGCCAGCTTGGCGGCGTCCAGGGCGTTCTTCATAGGGGATGAGTGCGGCGAGGCGCTCGTGCCCTGGGCGGACATGTTCAACCACAAGACGGACGGTGAACACGTACACGTGTTGGGAGCCGACGACGAGGAAGACGCGGATGAAGATGAACACGAGGTTGACGGAGAGGAGGAGACATCGGAATCGGAAGAGGAGGAATCGGAAGAGGAGGATGAGGAGGAAGAGGAGAGCACAGATACTGAAGAGATCATCGAGCCGCCGAGTGGGTCACTCGTCATCCATATCTGCGCCGCCGCTCAAAAGGGCGCCGAACTCTTCAACACCTTCGGCCGTCAGAACAACGCGTCGCTGCTGCACAAGTACGGCTTCTGCGAGCCACACAACGCGTACACCAACGTCTGCATCGACGCACAGCTCGTCGAAACGATCGTGGGGGGAACGAAGGTTCGCGACGCGGCGTTAGAGCTCGGCGTGGAGCTCGAGACGGAGCCTTACTTTGAGATTGAACCCGACGGGCATATCGAGGAGGCGCTCCTCGCGGTGCTGGGCAGGGCGCACAGGACTGGGGACGCCACGGACGACCCGACGACGGAGTCCCCGGAGGTGCAGGCGTCGCTCCGGACAATATTGGAGCGGCGTATGGGTACGTACGACGACGGGGGGGAGACGGAAGGGGGTGGGGAAGAGGGAGGCGATGTACCGGCGGGTGGAGGTTTGGTCGGCGCCGCCGCGGCGAGGACGCTGCGCGACGCCGAGCGCAGACTGCTGCGACTGGCGATTGAACGAAACTGTGGCGGTGGCAAGAAGCGAAAGAAGGTGGACTAGCTAGTCACCATAGATGACACGGGTGAAGAATAGACTACGATGAACCCTTTTGTTTTCAGTATTTCAAACTCACACCACCTGATAGGACTACTGGACACAATAATTCTCGCACACGACGGTTGATTCGCCAAAGTGCTTCACGGAGGACCCATCCGTGGTCCGTGTCACCTCCGCCACGCGCACGTCGCAGAGCGTCTGCCTGGACGTGAAGTCGACGTTGATGGGGAAGAAGTTGCCGCCGTCCGTGACGGGCACGACAAACTCCATGCTCCCGTTCCTGTTGCTCTTGTCGATCATCTGAATCTCCCACCGCAAAACGTTGCGGCGGCCGTCGTACGTAAAGTCACCGTCAACCTGGTTCACCGCGGGAGGGTCCCGGAGGGGTGGGAGCGGGATGGAGATGACGACGTTGTGCAGGTCCATGTCGTCGTTGGCTTCGTACTCGATGGAGACGAAGGAGTCGCCGCCGGAGACGGACGGCCAGCAGTTGATCGCGAGCGGCACCCGGCTCTCATCCCGGGTTTGGTACCGCCACTTCAAAACTCCGAGGGGCGATCCCATCGGGAACGGACGGTTGGGATCCTTGAGGCCGAGGATGCCCTGCTCCGCGTGCAGCTGCTTGTCGATGTTGGGGTGGGTCTTGAACTGGAACCCCTCGTTGGCGCCCGTGGCGACGCCGACGCGGATGAACGCATCCTCCTCGCCGCCGCGAATCTCGAGCATCATCGTCCCCTGCACCTCCATCCCTTCGACGCCGCCGTCCTTCTTGAGCGTGACGTTGAGCTTCTCCTCAATCTTGAGGGAGACGCCGTCCTGGGCGACGGCGGGCGCGCCCCCGCCGCTCTTGGCAACGGCGCCGCCGCCCGCATCCATCGACATAGAAGCCCTCGACATATCCTCGCCCTCCGCGGCGAGCGACGCGAGAAATTTGTTGGTGCTGGCGGCGCCACCCTTCGCGCCGCCGAGCTTGAGCCCCCGCGTGGGACCGGCTTGCGACTTGATCGTCTCCTCCGCGCGGCCGCCGCGGGCACCCATGCCCATGCCGCCGGACCCGCTCCCGCCGAACCCGCCGACCCTGTTGCCGAGCTCATCCGACCCCATGCCGAAGCGATCGTCGTCGTAGCCCGAGCCCGATCCTCCACCTCCCATGCCGCCGCTCGAGCCCATGCCGCCGCCGCCCATGCCGGAGACGCCGACGCCGCCCATGCCGTCCATGCGTCCGTACCGCCCGCCCCCCGGCCCTTTGTCAATCTTGGACTTGTCAATCTCCAACGCTTTGCGTTTCATCACGTCCTTGGTGTCGTTGATCTTGGATTGGATGATCATCTTGTGGAGTTTCTCTTCGTGCGACTCCATCTCGGTGAATGTGCGAACTTGCGACATGGTGACGTTCTCCTTGTGGCCGAGGGCGATGACCTCGTCGAAGGCGAAGATGAGGTCGAAGGCGGCGCGGCTGATGCCTTCTTCGTCCGTCTGTTGCTGCGTGTACTCCGGGACGACTTTACCGAGCAGGCGTAGGATGTCGAGGTCCTCCAGGATGTTGGACTGTTTGTTGGTGACGAGGAGGAGGTACAGCGCTCCTTGCTCCATCGGGGTGTAGACGTACCGGACGTTCTCGGTCTCGACGTACGTGTGCTGGGTGCCCGTGCTGACGAGCTTGGGGAAGGCGGCGAGCAGACCCTCGATGCGAATGCGCGTCATCGGGACGTACTGGCGCGATACCAGGGCTGTGAAGAAGGGGAGGCCGTGGGAGGAGGCGACGAGGTCAGCGCGTGCTGCGTAAATCTTTAGGGTAAAATCTTCCCCGGATCGATGCCCCGTCCGCGCGCGGATGCATCGCGACGCGAGCGTCTAAACCAGGGTTCGTTCACGTGGACGACATCTCGGGTCGATAAACTCACCTTTGCCGCCCTTGGTCACCACGGAAGCCGCGAGGACAACCTGCGAAGCGGGGAGGACGGGTCGGGTCGATGATGTCAGCTCTCACTGAAGAGTTTGCAGAGTTTGGTTTGTTTTTCCGCGGCCCTCGTGGATTGGGACCGGAAACGGGACGCGGGAGCGCGCGCGACGCGTGGGGAGGCGCATCGGGCCCATCGCGTGTGACGTACCATCGCGTGTTTCGGTTATATCGCTACCGATCACTCCGGGCGCGGCTCCGCTGCCCTGATCAACTGATGACCGAAAGGACGTCCGACCCTCTGGCAACGGGAAAAGAGGAGTTCAATTCCTCTCATCAACTCACCACCACGATAGTCATAGAGAAAGGTAAGCATAAATAGCAACGAAGATCATGACCAAAAGGTGTGGTCTAAGCGCTACTAAAGACTTTATTTTGGAGAAATAAATACGTCGGACTTTATTACAGGTGTCATCGAGACTCTACACAACTCACACGCGCTCAGTTCGCGGACGCGAGCGACGCGGACCTCTTGTCCACGCACATGCGCACCAGCCCCTGCTCCTCGGCGCAATTCCCGTGCTTGCTCGGGGGAAGCAGCGACAGCACGCCGTGCATGACACCCGGCGCGGTCCACCCGAGGTGCGCGCGGTTACCCTTCATGGACTCCCAATCCCTCGCCATCGCCGACGACCCGAGCGAGCTCGGGGACGCGAGCATCGCGGAACGCTCGTCGACGCACATGTGCACGAGCTCCTGCGCGCACTTGCCGTGCTTGGAGGGCTTCTCGAGGGTGTGCACGGCGTGCATGGCGTAGCGGCCGTCGCCGAGTGACGCTTTCGCAAACGCCGATCCTTGGTGCTGGTACTGCGCGACGTTGAGGAGCGCGGAGAAGAAGAGGAGGACGCCGAGGGCGATGGACACGATGTGGGTCGTGAACTTGCGGCCGGAGTCGATGGGCGCGCCGCCTGTGGGTAAAGATGGAAAGAGAGGAGAACGGCGTCAGCGGCCATCTTCGTGAAATCTTCGAGGTGGGGTGTTTCAACCAATGCAGCGCCGGGAGTTGGACGCGGGTGGTGGGCGTCGGGGGTGCGATGGGCGGGGACGTACCGAGGAGGGGGACGTTATCGGAGTTCATTTCGAACGTTACGTGTCGCGTTTCGGTGGTTTAACCTGCGGAACGTGGGGGAAGGGCGCGGGTCAGGGGTTGGTTCGCCTCGGGGCCGCGGGGCTTGGAACGGCCGTTCCGAGCGGATCGGGTGAAATGACGCGCGGGTCGGGGCGTTCGTGGCGAGTTAAACGCACCTTGAAGGCTGGATTCGCTTCGTACGAGGCGAGTGTTGGAGATTGCTCGCGATGCGGGCGTCGGTCACGTCGCGGGGTGCGCGTCGATGAGTGAGGTTCAGGGTGAAGCTCGGGTTCAACACATTCTGAAACCGCCGCGAGTTTACTTTTTTTGATCGGCTTCACGTGTATGTTTGTTCATACGGATTAATTAAATCTAACCATTAATGCGTGTAAGGCGTATGACTTTTCATTATAAACGACCTCGCACTTTTGCTGATCTTCTCTTTGCGCGATCTTCTCTTGCCAGTTGTATCCAACCAGAACGCAGAGTCTTCCGAGCGCCGGAGCACTTCCCGCACCGACCCACGGCGAAGATGTCCGCCCTCGTCGCACAGGCGTCGTCCGTGCGCGCGCGACCCGCCGCGCCCGCCCGCCGCGGGCCGGAGCCCAACCGCGGAGCCCAACACGGCCGCGTCTCATCGGTCGCGGGCGTCGAGTGCAATCGCTCTCGATCGCAGCGCAGGGGTGACGCGCAGGTGGCGCGCTTCTGGAAGGGCCTCGGCGGATCGCCCGCATCGAAGGGGCCCGGATCCGACGAGGCGACGTCGTCCAAATCCCCATCGCGACCAACCCCAGGGCAAAACCTCACGCCCTTTCCCAAGGACTACGCGCAGATGGTGACCCAGTGCGAGCGGGCACTCCAGGCTGGCCTGGACGACGACTTGAAACTCATGGAGATCCAGTTCCCGCCCGGCGGTTTAGAGACCGCCCCTGGGGACGTGGAGGGGAACATGGAGAGTAACCTCACGGTGCAGCACCTCCGCGGGATATGCACCGCGTTCGAACGCAACAAAACCGCGAAAACTACCCGGGTGTTCTTCCCCGATCCCACAGAGGCCAAGCTGGCGAAGACGGGCACCTCCGCGGGCACCACCGACGGAGTCCGAGCCCCGCAAAACTCGGAAACCAAAGCGTGGTTCGGCCCGGACAACTGGCCGGGACCCGTGGACTTCCTCGAGGACCCGTCGTTCCTATCCATGTCCGGCCTGGACAAGGTGCTGAACAAACGAGTCACCGTGGCGCAGAGGGTGAAGGAGACCGAAACCGCGTTTGTCGTTGCGTACCCCGTGAGTAATATCAGCGAACTCACGTGCACGTACGAGTTGTACGAGGGTGAGTGCATACGCGGTGAGGCGAAATCCCGGCCGATCGTCGTGTGCAACGGTGAGCTGGAACGGACGCGGAGTAACTACTATCCCCCGTTCTGGAACGCCGGGGAGATGGCGCCGCTGCGCGAGTTTGTCAAAGTTTTTTCTCAGGTGTACTTCATTCATAACTTCAAAGGGAGCAACCCGGCGGTGCTGTTTCGGTGCTACCCCGGGCCGTGGCAGGTGTTGAGGCGACGACGGGACGCGGGCTTGGAGGTGGTGTGGACCGGGGAGACGTACCCCGGGGTCCAGAAGGTGGCGCTCGAGATCTTGCCAAAGTACCCGTAGCCGTCTTGGTTTTTGTTGACAACCAAATGAAAGTTTTCTCGGACAAAGCGACGTTTAGTCTTCCGGTGATGCGGTCGGACGCTTTTGGTTGGGCTCCCGCGCCGCCCGCCAACACACGCGAAGCGCGCCGCGCCCGATCGTAGGACACGTATCGCGCATCGCGACCACGCCAGGTTCCTCGCACCGCCCGGCGCCGGCTCGCGCGCGTCTCGCATTCCCGCGCGATGCGACGCGACGACCGCGACGACGATGACCGGGAAACGCTCGTGACTGTCAGGGTGGACCCCACGCCTGTCACGGGGGAGCCACGGACGCCGCCGAAACAGGTCGGCATCAAGCCCTCGATGCGCACGCTACAATCCGCGGGTAAGAGCCTCACCCCGGGCAAGTACCCCGCGCTCAGCGCGTCGGCCCCGAGGCCCAAGCTCCCCTCGCAGCGATCGCTGGGCGCGTCGAACAGCGGCGGCAGATCCATCTCGCAATCCCCGAGCCGATCACGCCGGGGATCCGCCGCGTTCCCCAAGTGGTGGTGCGTCCACGACCGAGTCCGCCGCGACGTCGTCGCCATCATCGACGCCGCGCACGCGCAGCGCGTCCTCTTCCTCGCGATACTCACCGCGCTCTTCCTCACCGACGTCGCCGCGTTCGTCTCCGCGCCGGACTCAACTGACTTACCGATCGGCGTCGTCATGTGCGCGTGCCTGCTCGTCATCGCCGCCGAGTTCGTCGCCAACACCTTGTGCAGGGACGGGTACGCGTGGTCGTTTTTCTTCTGGATGGATCTCGCGGGAACGCTCGCGATCGTCGCCGACGTGGCGTGGCTATCGGACGGGTGGCTCCCGGATGGAAGTTTCATGGGCATGGGCGCGACGCTACGAGCGGCGCGCGCCGCCAAGTACGGCTCACGCGCGGGAAAGGACCTCGCGGCGGCGATCCAGTTCGCGCGCACCTTTCGAACCCTATCGCTGGTCCGCCACACGAATTCGGCAGGCGCGGGAAAGAATACCGGGCAGGGAGGAAAGAACGGAGGAAAGGACGATAAAGGAGGAGAAAAAGGTGACCCGATGTCGTCGAGTCGAATGGCCCGCGAGCTGCGCGACGCCGTCTCCAAGAACGTCGCCGTGATCGTCATCCTGACCGTGTTCGCCGCGCCTTTACTCGCGTGGAACGACAGCGACACCATACCGGCGGCGTACCACGATTCCATCACCGCCGTCGCGAACGTCACCGTCGGCGATGAACGCTTCACGGATTCCGGTGAGTTTCTTTTTATTTTCGTATGGGCAATGTAACTGACGGTGTGTTTTGTGTACAGTCGCGAGCGGCTTCTTTGACTTTTTCGCCGGATCCGAACGAAAACCGGTGTCGTTGACGTTCGGTGACCGCACGTGGGACTGGTCCGATCAGTTCCCTCGGTCCCGACGAAGCTCCGATCACCTCTCGTTGCGAAGCGGTGACTGCGGCGTGGAACGAAGGGCCGGCGCCGGTGTGTGCGTGGCGACGGAGCTCGACATCCGGCTGGTGAACAGGTGGACCGCGTTCCTCAACATCGGTCTCACGCTCTTCGTCGTGTTCGAGCTCGTGCTCGTCAGCGCGCTGTTGACGCGCGTCACGAACAGGCTCGTGGTGGACCCGCTGACGCGGGTCTTCGCGAACATCCGCCGCAACATGGACCGCATCATGGGCGTCTTGGAGCACGGAAAAAAGAAACCATCCGGAGACTTTGACGATGTTAGCTCCGACTCGGACTCCGACGGCGACTCCATGACCCACTTCGAGGCGACGATCGAGAAGATGTCTAGGTTACTGACGCACGTCGCCGGGTCCGGGGCGCAGGGCAGCCACGTGTTCAACGAGTACCTCAACGACGTAAACGTGGACGAGAACACCCGGGCGTGGCTAACCGACATGAAGGGCGCCGGCGGTACGTTTTTTTTTATTTCCGTATGGGCAATTGTACTGACGTCGTGTATTGGTCACAGGGGCGTCCACCAACTCGAAGCCGAACGCCGCCCCGGGCCGACCGGCGGACCTGGAGAAGCGTAAGAGCCTCGGCATCGAGATACCCACCTCGCCCGTCTCGCTCAGTCGGAAGAAGAGCGGCAGCGCGAACAACACGCCCACCCGCGGAGCTCACAAGCGGAGCCTCAGCATCAAGAACCTGGTCGGCCTCGGGTCGCCCTCGGGCAAGTACCTCGCCAACAGCCCCGCGAGCAGCCCCGGCGCGTCGACTCCGGTATCTCCACACAAGCCGCAAAGCCCGGCCGCCCGCGGTATCTCCGTCCACGACGTCGCGTTAGAGGCGGCGACGTCGTCCAAGCGTATATCTAACCACTCCAACGCCACGGACGACACCGACGACGACGATGACTTCGCCACCCTACGCGCGGGACCCGAGTTACAGATGCGACAAAAGCGGCAGCGCTCGCGCGCGCGCGCGCTCAACGCCGCCGCCGCACTCGCCGCCGCGGAGGAGTACTCCATCGACGTTCCCGACGTCGACCGCGAGCTGATCAACACCTGGGACTTCGACTCGCTCTCGATGACGTCGCGGGAAATCAGGGCTCACGTGCTGTTGATGTTCGGGTCCCTCGGGCTTCTGCGCGTGGACTGCGAGACCCCGGAGCACAACAGCGTGGACTCCGACCGCGCCGCCGCGGAGGGCTTCTGCACCCCACTCGCGCTCTGGAACTTCGTGGCGCGGATCGAGACTGGGTACAACGACAACCCTTACCACAACTTCAGACACGCGGCTGACGTGACGCACACCGTGTACCGCTACGTGACCATCACCGAACCCCGCACGCACGTCACGCACGTCGAGAAGTTCGCATTGCTCGTCGCCGCGCTGTCGCACGACCTGGACCACCCCGGGGTCAACAACGCCTTCCTCGTCAACACCAAAGACAAGCTCGCGACGCTGTACAACGACAGCAGCGTGCTCGAAAATTCTCACATCGCGTTCCTCTACGACCTCATCGCGACGAGGCAGACGCGGCACGCCGCCGTGGCGACCCGCCGGCCCAAGCCCGGGTCGTTGCCGAGGAGTGACACGCACGTGAGCGTGATACGGCGGTCATCTCCATCGATCATGGTTCCGGAAGACGGCGCAACTCCGGAGCCCGGCGCGAACGACGAGGCGAATATCTTCGCGGCGTTGGACGGTGAGTTTATTTTAATTCTCGTATGTGCAATTCGACTGACATCGTGTTTTGTTCATAGACTCGTTGTACCGCGAGGTTCGTCGGATCATCATCGCGTCCGTGCTGCACACCGACATGTCCCACCACTTCAAGATGGTGTCCCAGATGGAGGTGTTCTACGAGCTTCACAGCGAGGGCATCGCCGCGAACACCCGCAGGGTGAAGCGGGGTATCATGGTGGACTGCATCTACAAGAAGGAGGAGGACCGGCAGTTTTTGCTCAACGTCATCCTGCACGCGGCGGACATAAGCAACCCGGTCAAGCCCCTGGACAACTACGGCAAGTGGTCCGACCGGGTCATCAAGGAGTTCTTCGAGCAAGGCGACGTGGAGCGCGAGCTCGGCCTCACCGTCTCGCCCATGATGGACTCCGCGACTGTGAACCTCGCGATGTCGCAGATAAATTTCATCGAGTTCGTCGTCGCCCCGCTCTACGCGGTGTTCGGCCGTCTGTTCCCGGAGACGTCCACCACCCTCGCGAGGCTGGTGAACAACAGGATGCACTACCAGGCGCTGCTCGAGATGGAGCTCGACGACGACGACTTTTCCGTAAGCGCCGCGTCATCAAACTTTGGTTCAAACGAAGATCATCCCGCGAATCCGGGTCGCCACGCCGGCGAAGGGAAGACGCGCGAGGAGCGCGTACGGGAGAAGGCGTCGATGCGCGCCAGGTTCCGGGGTATGGTGGAGAAGCACCGGCTGAGGCACGGCGCCGCGGGACACTTACTGAACGATTCACCGCCGTTTCAAATTTTGATGGACGCGGGCGCTGGGGCGGAGCCGCTGCGGACGAGCATGACGCTCGAGATTGACGGGGCGCTTCGGCGGCGGTCGATGGACGGAACGGACGCGGGGCTCCGGTCTGTGCGCGGGAGTTCGACGTCGAGTACCACCGCGGACGGTCGGAGCAGGATGAACTCGTGCACGAGCTTCGACTGACGAGTCGGTTGTTTATTTTCCCTAATGTATTCCGTAATAATCTATGCTAAGTTACTGAGGGTCCGCGAGGGCTCGCCCGCTCGGTGAGCCTAGTTGTTCTGCGAGAACGTGTGTCCGCACTTGGGACACTCGTAGAACACCGTCTGACCCTCGTCGACCGATCGCAGCTGCATGGTGTAAAAGTTGAGCCCCTTGTGCGCGCACTTGGGGCACTTCTCGTCCACCACCGCCCTCTCCCGTGTCACGTCCTTGACGGCGCCGAACTTGCTGCCGTCGGGGTTCATGGGCTCGATCCCGTACTTGAACAGGAACATGTCGCTGGTGCTCGAGTTCTCCGTGACGCCGTTGTCGAACGCGGTCTTGACGTTCTCGCACCGATTGCACCCCGTGCATCGGGCCACCAGGCCGTCCACCGCCATCGCCGCCGCCGCCCCGGACGCCTCCTCCACCTTGTACAGGCACCCGCATCTGTCGCAGAACGACATCCCGCTCCGATTCGTGCGTTGAACTTCGAAGTAGTCAGGGCCGTGAAGCGTCCGAGCCGCTCGGATGCTCCCCCGAGGTCGATCCGGGTTGTGCGCGTCGACGAAGTGCCCGGCGTCGCGAGTTGGGTTTTTTCTCGGAGCTCTCAGCCGTGACTCGGCACGAAAGACGCTTGATTTCAAACACGGGCACCCGGGCGCCAGTCTTTGGGGCGCGGGGATGGACGACGACGAGCCCCCGAACGTGGTGACGTCCATCAGCCGCCACGAGCTCACCGCCGTGGCGCAGAGGGACCTGCTCCACTGGCTCAACCGGATCCTCCAGACCGACTACGGCCAGGTCACGGAGGTCAACGACGGCGTCGCGCATCTCCAAATACTCGACGCCGTGTGGCCGCGGTCCAAGGTGCCCCTGCACAGGCTCAACTTCCACCCACGGACCAAAGACGACCGCGAGCGTAACCTACGGGTGGTACGACAGACCTTACAGCGCCTCCGCGTCGTCGAAGACGCCCCGTTGGACGTCGAGCCCATCGCCCGCGGGGGGCCACAGAGCTTCACCGCGTGCAACGACATTCTCCGATGGCTACACGCCGTGGTACAACGGAACTGTCCGGCGGTGACGCGCCGGTACGACGCGCACGGGCGCAGGCGCCAGGCACAGACGCGTCAGTCACGCTCCAGCCCTATGGGCGCCGGGTTGAAGGACTCACCCAGCGATAGATGGTACGGCCCGACGTCGCGCTCTCCAAAGGGTAAATCTTACCTGGACATGTTCGACGAGCCGGCGTCCAATGCGTCCCCGTCGCCCACGATGGCCAGGCGCGAGGCCATGTACGAGTACACCAACGAGCGCGAAGGGTTCGTTCGGAGGCGCGCGGGGAGGCCGAAAAGCGCGGGGGTGGGAGTTCGGTCGTCGGCGCCGGAGTTTGGAAGCGAGCGGCGGCGGCGAAAGGAGAACAGGAGTAACGACGACTTCACGACGGCTTCACTTCGCGGCTCCG
>Ga0115572_10002555_pt1 | contig 14472 bp, 10 predicted proteins | sample COGITO_mtgs_1206_FD_88681 | JGI IMG/M metagenome (GOLD analysis project Ga0115572, IMG submission 88681) | Pelagic marine microbial communities from North Sea - COGITO_mtgs_120607 | ecosystem: Environmental > Aquatic > Marine > Epipelagic | place: Germany:Helgoland, sampling site Kabeltonne... | reverse complement strand
TTACTAGCGGTTCCTGATGTCGGCGAGATTGTAGCGAAGCACCTTTTGTCATTTTTTTCCGAACCTCATAACCAAACAATTATTGAGCAGTTAATAAAGGCAGGTTTGTCTTGGGTGGAGAGCGAACCAGTATCAGCTGATGAAGCGGCAGAGCTACCCTTGGCAGGTCAAGTTTATGTTATTACAGGGACCTTGTCTGAAATGGGGCGAGATGACGCCAAGTCTTATTTGCAGGCTTTAGGGGCGAAGGTGACAGGCAGTGTTTCTGCAAAAACTGATTGTTTACTTGCTGGTGAAAAAGCCGGGTCAAAACTGACGAAAGCAGAAGGGCTAGGTATTGAGGTTTTAGATGAAGCTGGCTTTATTGAAATGCTACGTCACCATGGAGTTGATGGTGTTTAAGCTTAGCGGTCTGTTTTTTATCGCACTATTTTTAGTGGGTTGTGCAACAGCTCCGCCTCAGAATGTCGAAAATGTATGTGATATCTTTGATGAGTATTACGATTGGTACAGTGCTTCGAAGCAAGCTGAGATCAACCATGGTATTCCTATTGGTGTGACAATGGCATTTATTCATCAAGAATCAAAATTTATTGAAGATGCAAGGCCTCCTCGTGAATGGTTTTTATGGATTTTCCCAGGTTCCTATCCATCGAGTGCTTATGGCTATACTCAAGCATTGAATGGTACATGGGTTGAGTATCAAAAACATACTGGGCAGTGGGGAGCTGATCGTGATGATTTTGTTGATGCTGTCGATTTTATTGGTTGGTATAACGCACAAACGAGCAAGCGTACCGGAATTAAGAAGCACGATGCCTATCGTTTATATCTAGCGTATCACGAAGGAGCAGGTGGTTATTTAAAAGGGACCTATAATAATAAACCTTGGTTGATTGATGTGAGCCGTAAAGTAGCCCGTCGTGCCAATATGTATAATCAACAATTAATTCAGTGTCGCGATACGCTTGAAAGTGGTTGGTTGTGGAGAACATTGTTTGGTAATGATGAAAGCGGTGGTTTCGAAATTAGAAATAAAAAATTTGCGCACCTAACGGTAGGTGCGGCGTCCATTAATTAAAAGTAGAACTCCTTTATGTCAAAATTAAATCGTTTGTTAAATAGTAATAAAGAGTGGGCGGAAAGAGTTAGTAAAGAAAACCCTGATTTTTTCTCGAGTTTAAGTAAGCAGCAGAACCCAGAATATTTATGGATTGGCTGTTCAGATAGCCGAGTTCCAGCTAACCAAATTGTGGGTCTAATGCCTGGTGAAGTCTTTGTTCACCGAAATGTTGCGAATCAAGTAATTCATTCAGACTTAAACTGCTTATCTGTTGTGCAGTTTGCGGTGGAAGTTTTAGAAGTTAAGCACATTATCGTCACAGGGCATTACGGTTGTGGTGGTGTACATGCCGCATACGATGACTCGCGCCACGGCTTGGTTGATAATTGGCTGAGCCATGTTAAAGACGTTCATTATAAACATTTTGACGAGCTTTCTAAGCTTGAGCCTGATGAAGCTAAAGACCGTTTATGCGAATTGAATGTGATGGAACAAGTCCGAAATCTAGCGCGCACCACGGTTGTTCGCGATGCTTGGAAAAAAGGTCAGGAGCTATCCTTGCATGGTTTTGTCTATGGCTTAGGTAATGGGCTTATTAATGATTTAGGAATTGATATTGGCAGTATCGATGATTTCAAAGCTCAGTTTAAGCAATATTAAAAGCGTTATATAAAGATAAAGGCCAAGGGGTTGTATCGAATAGATGCTGCTTAGTTGCAGCATCTATTTTTAGAGCATCGATTGAATAGCTGTCTTTATTATCAATCATAAACAGCAATCAGCTGACGACTTAATGCTAACAAAACACCTTCAGCATTGTATATTTTAGCTTCAGTGTGAGCATACCCATGGTGAGCTTGTTTAATTTCTGCATCATAATAAAGCCAGTCATCAGTCTGTAGTGGCTCATTTAAGTGTGAAATCGGTTGAACTATTTCAATATTCCAACTGACTGTTGCGCAAGGTGCAAAGCTTTTTAATTTCTGCAATACAGTTGGTGGCCATGCGTCAATTAAGGCGATTAGGTGTGCTTCTGTCAATACATTCTTACTGTTCTTAAAACGCACCCAGCCAGCTAATTCATTAAGTGGGCTGTTACTAAAAGGGAGCTGACCTTTTGTATATTCAAATTCGAAATGTTGAACAAACTCAGGAGTTAACCCTTTCATATAGCCTAAGCGTTGGTTTTCACCCAGCGTAGGCAATTCAATTGCAGGACTATTCACGTTTAAACTGGATTCACGCCCATCGCCAAAGCAGGCGCATACCTGCGTAACTATACGGTCATTCTGTAAAAGTTGTCCGTTAATTTGGCTGATTGATTTGCCGTTAGATAAAGTCTGCTGTTGCAGGTTAAAGGGGGTGTCTGCAAATGCTTGTCCGCTGAAATTAATGCTAATAGAACGCAGAGGCCTCTCTTGATTAACGCTCTCTCGGATATTTGCTAATACCATTGACGCTGATATTCCTCCAAATAGTGTCCTACCTTGGCCCCAGCTAGAGTCAACAGATAACGCTTCGGATTTGATAGCTGCGGTTAATAGTTGTTTAAAAGGCATACTTTGGCACCCGTAAATGTCTTGTAAAAGATATACTGCTATCAGAATAAATGGGTCGCAGATATAATGTAAATTAATTGCACATTGTCATTATTATATAACGTTAGGGAAGAGTTTAATGCTTAGTTTGCTGAAACGCATAGCGAAATTTGCAGCCATGTTTGTATTGGCCACTTATACTTTAATCTGGATTTTATCTCCTTCTGTCGCTCGTTATTATATTTCCGAATACCTTGACGTTCATAACCTTGAACTGGTTGATGAATCAACGGTGCGTTATAACCCATTTTTATCAAGACTGGCCATTGATGATCTAACGATTAGTTCGATAAAAAGTGATGATGGAGATGCCCAAAAAGTCTTCACCATATCGTCTTTAAGGCTTGAGGTGTCGGCCTTTCGCTTGATTTTTGACCAGATTAAGGTTTCTGAATTCGATATTCGTGGCTTAAATATCACTGTTGATCGGAGTTTTTATGATGAGCGTGAGGTACTAACGATAGCAGGAATTGTGATTCCAAGTACTGAGTCTGATACCGGTACTAGTCAGCAGTCAATACCTGCTGACACAGTTATCGCTCAAGAACCGGCTCCGGTTTCGGATCGGTTATTGCAATTTCTAATGGCTGAAATGACGTTGCGAGATTCCTCGATTGATCTAATTGAAAATGGACAATTGCATAAGTTGAGCCTTAGTGAATTGGATATTAATAAGGTTTTGGCTTCGCAGAGTGAGCAAATACTAACACTGAATTTTAGGGGGGACTTAGACGGTGCTCCAATATCTGTAATTTCAAATGTCACATTACAAGATGGCTTAGGAGACATTAACATTGAGACCACTATAGAAAAGATTGATCTCAATAAATTTAGCCATATTGCGGTCCCTAGTATATCAGGATTGAAAGGGCTAGTGAGCTATCAAGGGACGCACAACGTGAGTGTGGCTGATGGCTTAATAAGTATTGATGTCGTCGACCTTAATGTAAAAAGCCAGAATTTAGCCGCCAACAAAAATGCTATACACGTTTCATTAGCTGCTCAAGAGTTTAAAAGTGAATTATTACAATTAACGGTTAAGCCTGGTTCTGACGTAGCAGTGCTAGGAGAAGGTACTTTACGATTACAAGAGTTTGATGTTTACAATAAATCGAAAGAACAAGTTTTAGTATCTCTGCAGGAGATGGCGTTTGATGCTTTAAAAATCAAGCTTGAAAAAGGGCACTTTAACCTTGATATAAATACTTTGACCTCGTTAGAGGCTCGTTTTTCTGATGACACAGGTGATGTGTTACCAGCGCTGACTCAATTCTCAGCCTTGAGTGTTAATGATATACAACTGACAAACGATGGTTTGGAGATTGATACCATTGAGTTGTCTGGGTTGAAGTCTGATATCCAGATTGATGAAAAAAAGCAACTAAAGAACTTGATTGCATCCATTGAAGATGTGACGGCTGCCTTAGCAGACGATTCAGAAAATAACTCGGGGCAGTTAAAAGAATCAGTTGAGGTACAAGCAGACGCATCGGAGGATGGACAAAAATTCTCACTCAAATTGAATAAATTTGTATTGCTTGATAACGCTAATATTCATTTTTTAGACACAAGCATTTCGCCAAATTATAAACGTAATATCTCCTTAACTGATATTTCGGCAGGCCCTTTTAATACACAAGAACCAAACTTAAGTTCTTTTATAAAATTGAAAGGAAAGAGTGATCAGTATGATAATTTTGATATTAAAGTCGATGCAAAACCTTTCTTAGCTGTTCCTACTTATATTATCGATAGTTCAATAGCTGAAGTGCATTTAACCGACTTGTCAGGCTATGTTAAAGAGCCATTGGGTTATGAGATTGACAGCGGTCAGTTGGATTTAGGCATACAAGTTGACTTGATAGGAACAGAAATCAACGGTGAAGCTAAGATATTGTTGAGAGGAATAGAATTAACGTCGATTGATGCACATCAGACCGGAAGCCTTAATAAAGCGACTTCGGTTCCTTTTAATCTTGCACTGGGCATGCTGAAAGACGGCGATGGTAACGTTGAGCTTGATTTACCTTTGTCAGGAGATACCAGTAGCCCTTCTTTTGGTTTGTCCGGTTTTTTAACTCTGGTAGTTAAGCGGGCTACGATTGCCGCTGCACGCGAATATTTAACCGCGACTTTTGTGCCCTATGCAGGGCTGGTTAAAGTTGTTATGGCTGCGGATGATTACTTGTTAAATATAGAAATAAATGATTTAGAATATAGTGCTACCGAAGTTGAAGTACCTGCTGATAAAGAAGAATTTTTATCGAATTTCGCTGTATTATTAACAGATAAGCCTGATTTACAAGTTAAATTATGTGGTGTTGCAACAGCAGTAGATATTAATAAAGTAAGTGGTACTAATATTGAGAATACTGAAGATATTCAAAAGCTTCTATCTATTTCTGAACAAAGAGCTGTGAAATTTAAACAGTACATGGTTGAGGAAAAGAAAATTCGTTCATCACGCTTGCTGTTATGCAAACCTAAACTAGATTCGAGTCTTAATGCTATTCCTCATATAGAGTTTGAGATTTAGAGATATTCATTTTTAATAGTTTAATTGGAGGCGCATTGAATAAGCGTTTCCGGATGAATATATATTGATTATGTCTCCTGCAGCCCAAGCAAAATTAGCATTCATCATAACTTTTACATAAGAGTTAAGGTGAATGTTTAAACCTATTAAACTGGTTGTCGTTTTGTTTCCTATACCATTATCTTCTAGGTCAATGTATGACTGTCGAACCACCCATTCCCACACCGTTTTATTTGTTTTTGATGATTTAAACTTCCCTTTTTTATACCGGTAGCTTCCAGTATTTTTATAGCTAGCTTGAATGTAAGTACCTAAATAGTTCCATTGATTACTACTGTTTTGTTGTATTGTATTTGAAAACAGTTCAGCCTGAATAAGCCAATTATTTTGGTGCATCGCGAGATCAAGTAGATAAATTGCGCTGCTATCAGCATAGAATCTAGCGCTGCGAATGATTTTATCGCTACTATGTATGTCAGCTATATTTTCATATTGGAATTTATTTTCAAACAAGTTACGTTTCGATACTGAGCTTCCTATATGTAAGGTTTGCGATTTTTTCCTAATTGGAGCAGCGGTTATACGTAAAGAGATCGCCTCAGAGTCTTTGTTCTTGATGTCTAGTATGTCGAAATTACTCAATGAGAACTCGTTATTTGTATCTCGGTTTATGAAATAGCCTCCTGCTAACGTGTAAGATTTCTTTTTATAGTCAAAAAGTACTCCATAACTTCTGCTGGGTGTAAATGTATCGGTTGGCAGTGAGCGCTCAATTGAAATGAGTTCTGTTGAACTTGTCTGTTGCTCTAGACCAAATGGTTCCTTCATATGCCCAGCTTGAACTCCTAAATTCTGATTATTTTCAATGCGAATATATGCGTCGCCCAGTTCATATTCACCTTCACCGGGAAAGGCCTTAGAATACTTTATCTGTGCTTTTCCTTTTAGATATTCATTGGGTTTAAACGTAATCCCTAATTTTGATCTACGTATTTCAGTTTTATGCTTATAATCATTACTTTTACTATCATAGAATGGTGAGAAATAATCATGATCCAGCATAATGTACCCATTAAATTCAATAGGCATTGAATTATATTTAGGTGAATTTTTCACGTCATCTATAGCGTGTGTTAATTCAGTGCTTAAGATTAATAAAATTAATAAGTATTTATTCATGCTATTCAACCGTTACTTCTTATTTTTAGGAGTGTCGTTCGATGGAGAGAAATGAATTTTTAAACGAGTGGAATCTCGTAAAAAATCTATGCTTAATATTTCTACGTGTATTACATTAAGTCCTGTTCTGCTCTTAATGTCGTTAATGAGTTCATCTCGATGATGAATATTTATATTTTTAATTTTTTCATATTCAATCTCAAGTTCCTCCATCGATGGAAGCACTGTGTTAGTTTCTAGTAGGTATGCCATTGAAAAAATAGATAGATTGATTATGAGAAGTTCATAGGGATGTAGTGTACTAACTGCTGATAGCAATGCTATTGCAATGACTAGAAACAAATAGGTCATCTCTTTAATACTGATTGACTCAGTTCTATAACGTAACATTGAAAATACAGCGAATAAACCAAATGCAAAGCCCATTGATACATCTGCAGAATGCAATAATGAGGTGACTAAGAATACCCCCATTCCGAATAGCATAAAAGATGAAGCATTTGCTCTATGTTGTGAAAATTTGTAATAGCAAAATCGTATTAATAACACAACGGTAATCGTGTTGATTAATAAACGATAAATAAAATCTTCCCCTAGGGTAAGTTCCATGATCTCTCCATTATTATAATTTTAAAGGTTGTTAGTTAATGTTGGTTAGATGAATGTTAAATGGATTAATGTTGAGTATTTAGTGAATCTAATTTATTCAGTATTAATTTAAATCGATTTCTTTTTAAGAGGTCAAAATTCCTATTAACGTTTTTGGTTAATGCGCAGCCAATACAGTACTTGCTGAAGTCAGTAGATTTGTATCCATTCATCTTAATGTATTCTCTGCATGATGACTGGTATGGTTTTTTTTCTTGTTTGATTTCGACAATAAATATCTTTTCCTGAACTGATTTTATGCTTTCTTTTGCACTCTCAAAACTTAAATTAAGGTCTATAGTTATCCGTTCTGGGTTGTGTTTGTTGAGAAGTGTAATTCTTTGGTAATTAACATATAGAGCTGTTTCTAGCGGGGTAGAATATCCCAGTTTTTTATGCACAAAGTCATTAATCTCTTCTTGGTCGGGAGTTACGCAGTTCATGGGAATTCTTTCTTTTATAGTACGTTTTTTATTGTTTTTAAATTTTATCTCTATGTAACCCATATCAGAGTCGACGTAACGACGAAACCTAACCTTGTAGCGATTAAGTTTTCCATTATGATGATCTAAATAAAACTGCCTATCAGCAGTATCGAAATAGGTTGTTTGATAGTTGAATATGTTGCGTCCATTTACGTCTAAAATACTGTAGTCTTTCAATAGTGTATTCATTAGTGGCTCAAATATATGAATAGGTAATAAAAACTTACTGTCTACCCGATCCATTAGAGAGGCTGTATTTTGCTCAATTAATGTGTGAGGTTTGAACCGTTTTAAAATCGATAAATCTATATTGAAGCTTTTTCTTACTAATTTTAAATGTATTTCTTCATATTCTTTCGGATTTAGTATTAGCATTTCTCTATTATTATTAACACTCATGATATATTCCTAATAATTGGTTTTTATATAATCTATTGATTTTATAAATCCCATCTGAGCATTGATTTCCCCTTCAATAGTACTTCCTGAAGAATCACTTCCTGCACTGTAAAGGCTGATGTTTCCACTGTGTCCCACACTGATTAATTCAAGTTCTGGAGGTGTTGAATCTTTGTCTACAACCTTGAACAGCATGATATTAGAAGATATCCCTTGTAGAGGTATTTCACCTATTTTGTAATCTGGTTGCTCAATAAATACTTGAAGTACATAGCTATCAAGATAAAAGGGAGGAGTTGCTGCACCAATAAAAGTTAAACCTACGACTGCGGGTAATGTCGAATTATCAAGCTGATACACTAAACTATCGACACTGCTATAGTTAGTTACTAGTGTCATTGAAGCAGTGCGCTGAATGCCTTGAGCATCGGTAAAAGAAAATGAGCCTTCATCACCATCGCTAGAGAATTCAGCCGAAAGGACAGTTTTACTACCTGTACAGGTGATTGCTTGGTCCGGTAGTAAATAAGCTGTATGTCTAATGTTACCGGCCATGGCGTCGTTTAGTAATGCTCTTTGACTTTGTTGCCCTGTATCTTCATTACCCATTATAAAATTTGTTATTTCTTGATAAGCATCATCGGTTTTCTTAGTCAGCTGCTGGACTTTTTGAAGTTTGCTTAATAGTTCTGCCTCTACCCAATTATCAGTGAGTAAAGTATTAATCTTTGAAAAATACTCGCTGCGGGTTTGTTCAATATCATATAAACGCTTAGCAAGTGAAAAGTTTTTAAATAAAGGGCCAGAGTTAGGTTTTAATACTTCATCTGTAGTAAAAGCACTATCGGTTCCCCATGGAATAAAATGAAAAAGGTTGTCTTCAGGGTTTCGGTAAATATAGTAGTTGTTGTTATTACCTGTAGCAGAGTCCCAGTGACCTATAAGTGTTTCTACAGCCCAAAATGTAATGAATTCATCTAGATCAATATGTTGAGCTATTTGTGTAATGAATTCATTATCTGGTAGAGAAAATACTTGGGCTAAACGATCTAGGTCAGATCGATCATTTAATGTCTTATTTGTTTTCAATTCAAAGCGGTCATTTAATGCGCTGCCAAAGTCTGCTACTTGAGCTTCATATAAATTTCCAGATTTATTATTATAATTTTTCTCTAAAAAAGGTTTCTTAATACTTTCTACGTGGCTATATATTCCCATATTTTCATTATTAATAACGACTTGTGCTAGATTGCAGCGAGGAGCCACTAAGCCTGCCGCCCTGTATAAATCATATGCCATACATTGGTGAGTATTGCTAGGATCTTGGCGATCATTATTTAATGTCATTCGTTTTAATGTTTTAAACGTACGACCTTCTTCATAGGTATCAAAATTTAGTTTAATGGAGGGGCGAATCCTAGAGAGTGAACCCAAGTAGCCTTTTTTACGGATAGCAACATTGCTGATTTCTGTGCCATCGATATTCGCTTGTGCCTTAAAGTCTGTGTAATCAAAGTCTGCGGCTGGGCATCCTCCTAATGTGGTGTCCAGTGGGCGTCCTTCACTGCGTAAAGTATTAAAGTCGCTTGCAGGCATTTGCAAATAAATCTGAATTAATCGCTCGCGATCAAAAATATCTTCGGTGACTACGCCATTAGAAGGAGGGGCAAAAAAATCATCATCATCCTTGGTATTTGATTTACCACCACAGGCTGTGAGAATAGTAATTAGAGTAATCAATAGGAGATTTTTAAACAGCGTCATGAGTACATCCTTGCTTGTCTGAATAGTTATTCAGCTAGATTAAGTAGTACTCAATTCGATAGCAGCGTCCAAAAGGACCATGGAAAGGTGTATTTATGTGAACTGGTTCACATAAATCAGGTGTATCTATGAATTAAAAGAAGATCGATCGTTCAAAATAGCGATAGCTTCGGTGCGGCTGTTAACTTGAAGTTTTTGGTAAGTGTTCTGCAGGTGGCGTTTAACCGTTGAAAGCGATATGGAGAGTGATTCGGCTATGTCTTTATTGCGTTTGCCTTGATTGATTAAGCTCAAAACCTCTAACTCTCTATGGCTTAATGTTTCTATTAGGTCTTGATTAAGTAATGAATATTTATTAGTTTCATTATTGTCTGTACTCTCAGAATAGGTTTTATTCTCCCTATGTGAGATCTCCGAGGGTTGATGATTTTTTATTGAATCTTGTTGCTCACTCGATCTTTTAAAATCATTGGTTTTGCGCTGATCAATTGCTGTTATTAAAAATTGGCAATACTCAACTTCAATCCCAGAATTAATGGCCCCTTTAATCATTGGATATATATTCGCCTGATCTTCAATTAGCAAATTTGTAAATTGATATTTTCGGGCAGTCTCTAAAGCAGTCTTAAATAGATCTAGTGCTTTTTCTTCTTCACCTAAAGAATACAAAATTCTAGCGGGTGCTAAGTAGCAGGCTATTTGACGATGATTGTTACCTGTACTTGCACTAGTCTTTGCTATTTCTGAAAATGAATTATTGTCTCCTGAACTTACTATCATATTTGCTGCAGCTTGAATCATATTTTCAAACAATAACCTAAAACGGTAATTGGTGACTTTTCTTTCAGTTCCACTTTCGTTGTCATTAGCTAGTTGAAGCAAAGGGAGGTGATTACCTATTTTTGACTCTAAAAGTGCTCGAAATGTTTTAGTATTTAATAGTATTGAAAAATCAGGGCCTAAATCTTTTCCTAACTGATGCTCAAAGTTTTCTAAACGATCTAAGCATGTTAGCGCCTCATCATAGCGGCCAGTGCTTGAAAGTAAGTGAAAGTGAGTGTGGAACTTGTTATATATTATTTCTCTTGGCTCGGTAAAATCATTAATTGTTCCAAGTAATTTATCGTAGCTGTCCCAAGCTTGTATTGTTTTATTACTTTCTAAATATAAGACGGACATTGCCGCAAAGACAGATGATATATTCGGCATACTCAAAAAGTTCATTTTTTGTAGCCATAGGATGTTTTGTTCGCCTAATGCAATAGCTTCATGTATTTTCCCGTTATGATACAAACCATGCAAAAGCCAAGAAAGAGCTGCAATGCAGCACAAACCATCTTCTACAGTTTTTGCCAGTGTTAGGGCAGTGTTGCTGCATTGGTTAGCATTAATGATTTCGTCATCTAAAAAGTAATCAACGCCTTTACCTAACATAAGCCAGCAATTTAACGAGGTTCCATCTTTGAAATAGCGTGTTTCTAATATGTGATTGATATTTTTAGCTTTAATATTTTCACCGCTAAAACGAGCGACTTGACTGCGTAAAATCATACTCCCCATAATTAAAGATGTTTTCTTAGTCTTAGTATAATGTGGGGATAGAGAATCACTTTCAAAATGATCTTCTAAATATTTTGTATATTTTTCTACTTGATCGTATTCATATTGACTAAAATTAATAAGTGCAGATAACAAACATAAATGAGGTAAAGATCGAATAATATTTTCGGGTATTCTGCCTAAAATACTAGAAACATGATCAAAATGGGTTACTTGAATGAGTGAAGGATAAAGTTGTTCCATTAAGTTAGAACAAGCTTGCCAATTCTCTAACTCAATACTGAGGTCAAGAGCTTCATGCAGGTTGCCATTCTTAGTAAGCCATAGAAGTGCGATTGTTTTATTGTGATGTATTTTTTCTATTGGTGCTGGATTGTTATCGATTATCCATTGTCTAAATAGACTGTGTAAACGGTAGCTATGAGAGCTATTTTTAGTGTTTATCGGTAAATCGACCTTACTAACGAACATTCCTTGATTAATTAAGGATTCAATAATGCCTTCGTTATCTCTCTTTTTATGAAAAGCTTGGCAAAGATCAAGGTTGAAATGATTTACTAAGCTTATGTCGATTAAGAGTGTTTGTATCTCGATATTGAGTTGAGAGAAAACTTCATCGAATAAGAATTCTGCCAATAATGAGTTTTGAGTATTTGTACAAGCTTCAAAGCTTTTTCCAGACTTTAATGCTAGCCCAGTTAGTTGGATTGCTGCCGCCCATCCTTCTGTTTTTTGAAACAAACTTTGTTGCTGTTCTTTCGAAATGCGTAAGTTTAGTTTTGCTTTTAAAAAATCTGCTATCTGTTCTGGATTAAATATGAGTTCTGTCGCAGAGATGACATGTGCAGTTGATTTTGAACATCGATTAGCCAGCATTAAAGCCGGGGGTTTTCTTGCCGTAATGACTATCTGTAACCAAGTAGGCAAATAATCAAGAAAGCGATTAAACGATTTGAGGATTAATGGATTGTCAATAAATTGAAAGTCATCTAATACAATGACAGCGCGACTTGGACGGTTCCACTTTCTACTTAATTTTTCTAGTGACGCTAATATTAAGTCTGTGATCAAGCAGTAGTCTTCAATTAGATGAGTTTCTAGCATGCTTAAAGCTTTATCATCTAAATCACGATCTATTCTTTTTAGACAATGACAGATATAAGTCCAAAAAGAACTGGGCAGATTATTTTGCTCATCTAATGAGAGCCAGTAAACCGGATGGTTTGCATATTCTAACCAATTGCAGACTAGGCTTGTTTTTCCGTATCCAGCAGGTGCTGCAATAACGGTTAAAGGAAACTGGCTATGATGATTAAGTTTCTCTATTAGGTCGAGACGGCTTAATAATTTACCTGAATTGGGTATTGACAGTTTCCGTTGCAATATAATGTGATTCATCCTAAACCTCCAATGCCCTTAGTTCATAAGCGTGTTATGCATTTAGGCGGTAAATAAGATAAGCGATTAATAAACACCAAACTAATATACCGGTTATAAAGATGATTAACGCTGTTCTTTGATGATCTGCTTCCCTTGGTTTGATGCCTTTAAATCGCATGGTCAGTTGTGCGGTTAGATTCACCGAGGCAATGTTGGCAATTAATAAAAATGCAGCGCCTTTTGCTTCAGGGTAAGCACCTATTCCTAAGCAGATTCCCAAAGTCACTGTGGGAGGTAATAGGGCTACTGCCACCATTACGCCTACTAGAACCGATGAGACCCCAGTCGTAATAGAAAGCGCCGCTGCAGCCCCAGATGCTAAGGCTAGAGCTAATCCATCAAGACCTACCGTCGTTCGGGTTAGCAACTCTGGAGTTAGAACGAGATCTGGATAAAAGAGAGACAAGATGACTGATATAACTAGTGCAAACAAAATCCCAACAATCAGAGTACGCAGAGCATTTAGAATGCCATTTATTTGGCCCAGGGTTGTTGAAAGCGAGAGGGCTAGATTTGGTCCTAAAAGAGGTGCAATCACCATAGCGCCAATAATAACCGCAACGTTATTTTCGATTAAACCGATAGCAGCAACAATGGTACTTAAAAAAACCAGCATCATATAATGACTGTCTAGGTTTCCTTGTGCTTTTAATTGATTGAGCAAGGATTCTCGAGAAATAGTGGCAGCACTATTACTTGTTTTGTCTTTTTCATAGGGTAGGGCAATATCGAGCGGAGTGACTAATACACGGAAATTACTTTTGCCTTGCATCAAGTTTTGTAGCTGATCGAGAATCTTTTGTGATTTAGATTTGTCGACTAAAATTTTTATTGCGATTTGCTTATCGCTTGCGCTACTTAGCCAATAATCAGATGCGTCATTTTGTTTGGCTATGCGATTAATCGCATCTTCATTAGAGGGTGGAGCAATAACTTCAATAGTAATCATAGAGTCGTAATCATAAAAATAAATGAGGATGAAAATGGTTAGCACTGAATGTTAGGGGGATACTCGCTTTAAATCAAATAGAATAGAATGGCGTAAAAGGTCTGATAAATGGCAATCATTTTCTCAGCTAGCGTTGTTATTGCTTATGACGTGCACAATGTTTCCTTATTTCATAGCTATACTGATAAAACTTTAAACCATTAATAAGCTGTCTTATAGGAAATAATAAATATGACAAATAAAGTAATTTATGAAAATTGCTTCAGGGTACTGGGGATCCTGTTTTTATCGGTTGCTCCATTTCTATCGGGCTGCGGGGGAAGTAGTGATAATAGTAATGATGATAATGATAATGATAATGTAAGCAGCACTACTGACATTACTGATGCAATTTTTGTTGAACGCAGCGGTGATTGTGCTGATTATGTTGATATGTACAGTGCTTCTGTTTTAGATACACAAGAAAGCCAAAGTTTTGATGCAGCAATTGAAATTTCGAATGACAGTACAACGTGTACTTTTGTTTCAAATAGTATTCCTAATCATGATTTTAATGATGCTACTGCACATTTTGCTACAGTAGTTTCTGAACATGATCTTAATTTGACAGTAGTGCGCTCTCCCAGTTTTGCAGCTAGTACCACTGCGTTATCACAACAAACGGATAACGCGATATTCCTAAATGGTGTGATTCTCGATATTCTTTCGGCGGGTTGCTATGATCCAAGTAAAAGCGGGGCGGGTACAGATGGAAATGTTCAGGTAGGTTGTAATACAAGTGACCCTTGGTTACTTGATCCGCTAAGTAGTGATACGTCATTTGGTGCTGATGCGCACAATGCTCATACACA
>Ga0115572_10002548_pt1 | contig 14502 bp, 12 predicted proteins | sample COGITO_mtgs_1206_FD_88681 | JGI IMG/M metagenome (GOLD analysis project Ga0115572, IMG submission 88681) | Pelagic marine microbial communities from North Sea - COGITO_mtgs_120607 | ecosystem: Environmental > Aquatic > Marine > Epipelagic | place: Germany:Helgoland, sampling site Kabeltonne... | reverse complement strand
GAAACCTTTGATAAAGAAATTGTTGATGAGATGGAAAAGGATTATAGATTTTCACCGTGGGGCAAAGGTTCAAATCCACATTCTGCGATCACTGAATTTATGTTGGAAAATAATGAATTAGAAATTCAGGAAGAATGGCATAAAAAGGTAATGATCTTGAATTGCTGGGATAAATTTTTTAAAAAGGTTTGATCAATGAGTACTCGTAGAATTACTTCGGCTGGACCGTCTATTACACAATCTGAAATAGACCTCGTTACTCAAGCTGTATCGGATGGCTGGCAAGATAAAATGACCTGGTATGTAGACCAATTCGCAAACGAGTTTACAGATTATATTGGGATAAAATACTGTTTGCCTACTGCGCATTGTACCGATGCTATTCATTTAGCTATGTTAGCGCTCGATATCGGGTTTGGTGATGAAGTAATTGTCCCCGATTTAACCTGGGTAGCTTCGGCCGCACCAGTTTGCTACGTGGGGGCAAAACCTGTTTTTGCCGATGTTGATAAAGATACTTGGTGCATTACAGCTGAAACAATAAGAAAATGTATTACACCAAAAACAAAAGCTGTTGTAGTTGTGGATTTGTTAGGGAATATGCCTGAATGGGATGAAATTATTACTCTATGTCGTTCCAATAATATCAAAATTATTGAAGATGCCGCGGAGGGCATAGGGGCCCGATACAAGGATAAGCCTGCTGGAGGCTTTGGCGATATTAGTTTGTTTAGTTTTAACGCCACTAAGCTTATTATGTCTGGGCAAGGAGGTGCTGTTTGTACCAATGATAACGCTTTATATGAAAAAGTTAAGCTATTATCACATCATGGTATTGATAAAGTGGAGACAGGGAAATACTATTGGTCTAATGTTATTGGCTATAATTATAATTGGACTAATATTCAGGCTGCTTTAGCTCTAGCACAATTGAGAAGAATTGACGAACTTATTTTATATAAAAAATGGCTTTATGAAGAATATAGAAAAGGTTTGAAAAGTATTCCAGGCTTGAAATTAAATACTGCCAGCTCAAATGTTAATCCTGTACACTGGATAACTACGGTTATTGTAGATCAAAAATATAATCTTAATAAGGAAGAAATTATTGAAAAGTTTATTAAGTTTAATATTGATATTCGCCCACTTTTTTATCCAATCAGCTCAATGCCTCCATTTAAAAAATATATACATGCAATCAATATTGCTGATAAAAATAATGTAACTTATGATCTGTCAAATTTTGGTGTATGCCTCCCAAACGGTAACAACCTTTCCTCAGAAGATGTCTCATATATATGTTCATGCTTTAAAAAAGTTTTAGGCGTACATTAAATGTTTATTAAAAAATTCCTTTGTTTTGGTATCTTGTAACAATAAAGAAATTTTATAAACCTGGTCATATTTAATCACAACTATGCCATCTGAATTTAAAATTTGGAAACAACAACAACTATACTTTAGAAGGAGTGCACAATAATGCAATTTCCAAATGAAAATAATATGGATTTATCAAATTTTTTATCTGGATACATAAATGAAATACAAAAAGGATTTGAATCTATTGATATTGCTAACTTGGGAAAAATTGTAGATGTTCTAGATCTTGCTATTAAACGTGGTAGTACGATTTTCACATGTGGTAACGGCGGTTCATCTTCTATTGCAGAGCATTTTGTTTGTGATTTTCTTAAAGGCGCCTCCGCAAATACTACAATACAACCAATAATTCACTCTTTATCGAGTTGTTCTCCAACAGTTACTGCTGTGGCTAATGATATCGGTTACGATGAAGTATTTTCATATCAATTAGAAAGATATGGAAACGTTGGAGATATTCTCCTTTGTGTTTCGAGTAGTGGAAATAGCCCCAATATATTAAAAGCGTTATCGATGGCTAAGGCAAAAAGTATTGAAACGATTTCTTTTGTCGGATTTTCAGGAGGTAGTGCCAAAAATTTAAGTGAAAATTGTATACATATACCGATTGAAAACTACGGGATTGTAGAGGACGTCCATCACAGCCTAATGCATATGCTAGCCCAGTATATTAGGTTGAAAAATTTAAATGATCCAAAAAACCTTGTTAATACAGTATTCTAGGTTTTCAAAACTATTAGCTCATACTAAAAACCCACCACAATATTTTTAGCTGAGAGACTATTTAAGTTTGATGATAATCAAGACATTCAAAAAAGACGCCTAAAAAACGTTTCTGTTCAGCGAATTTCAAGGTAGATGATGTTATGAAAAAAAAGTTATCCAACTCAACTCTTCCAAGTTCGCTAGCCCAGCTCTGGCGGCACGTTAGTCGACGCCGGAAGTTTCAATTTTTAATGCTTTTAGTTTTGATGCTGGTTAGTGCATTTGCTCAGGTATTTAGCTTAGGTGCCGTAGTCCCTTTTCTAGGTGTTCTCGTCGCTCCAGATCGAGTGTTTAATCAGCCTTTTGTTGCTGATGTGGCGATGACTTGGGGCATGACCTCGGCTGAAGAATTAGTAGCACCCCTAACTATCATGTTTGCAGTTGCGGCTGTTACAGCTGCTTCACTCCAGATGCTTGTTTTATGGATTAACACCCGGCTAGCGGTCGCCACTGGCTCTGAATTGAGCATCGAGGTCTATCGCCGCACACTTTATCAGCCTTACTCAGTGCATGCGAGCCGCAATAGCAGTGAAGTTATCAGCGGTATTATTAATAAAGTAAATGATGTCGTTTTTGGAGTAATTTTACCACTTCTAACTTTGGTTAGTTCTACTCTTTTACTAATAGCCATCTTAATAGCCCTATTAGTTATAAATCCATTAATAGCAATGGTAACAGCTATTAGTTTTGGTGCTAGCTATGCGTTGATTACCAGAACCGCACGCCGACGCCTAATTCGCAATAGTGCGCGAATAGCTAATGAGCAAACACAAGTGGTTAAGGCGCTGCAAGAAGGCCTGGGCGGCATAAGAGATGTGTTGCTAGACGGTACGCAACCTTTCTACTGTGAAAGATATAGACAGGCAGATAAACCGTTACGGCAAGCGCAAGGAAACAATGTCTTTATTGCTGGAAGTCCACGCCCCATGATGGAGGCACTTGGAATTGTTTTGATTGCGGTATTATCCTATGCATTCAGCCAGAGCGCTGAAGGTATTTCATCAGCTTTACCAGCACTTGGAGCTATTGCACTCAGTGCACAACGATTGTTACCGACTTTGCAACATATGTTTGCCTCTTGGGCGAGCATAACTGGCAACAATAATACTTTAGCTGATATAATCGATCTTCTTGGACAACCTATAGAGCTCCAACAAAAAAATCTCTCGCCTACACCACTTTTCCAGCATACCATCGACTTTGTCGACGTTCATTTTCGTTATAACAGTGATGCTCCTATGGTTCTAGATGGACTAAATCTGACTGTTCCTAAAGGGGCCAAGGTTGGCTTTGTAGGCACTACGGGTAGTGGTAAGAGTACTGTGCTCGACTTATTGATGGTATTATTGACGCCCACTAAAGGTGCTTTGTTAATAGACGGTAAAGCCATAAATTCTAAACGGATTAGAGCGTTGCAGCAAACCATTGCCCACGTCCCCCAAAGCATATACCTAGCAGATACCACTTTGGCTGAAAATATTGCGTTTGGTGTGCCCCTTGAAGCTATTGATCTTGATCGAGTTAAGCAAGCTGCAAAACAGGCACAGATTGCCGACTTTATCGAAGGCAATCAGGGAGGATACTTTGCTGAAGTAGGAGAAAAAGGTATTCGTCTTAGTGGTGGCCAATGCCAGCGCATAGGAATTGCACGAGCACTTTATAAAAAGGCCAGCTTGTTAGTGCTAGACGAAGCAACTAGCGCACTTGACACTGAGACTGAACGTTTAGTAATGAATGCAATAGAAGGAATTGATCGAAATTTAACAGTTTTTATCGTAGCACACCGAATAACAACTATCCAGAATTGCGATATTATTGTTGAGCTGGACAGAGGCAAGATTGTTACTCAAGGAACATATGAACAACTACTTGAAAATAGTCCAAGCTTTCGCAAATTGGCAAAAACTAAACGAAATATAAAGATTACAATATGAAATATAAAAATTTCAATGCTATCGTTAATGAATATAATACTGACAATTTTATATCATTTTTACAAAAAAATATTATTCGAAAACGCAGAAGAAACCAGACTTTATCGAAGTTAAGTGTAGTAATACCTAGTTACGGTAGGCAAGACTTTATTATAAGGCAATGTGCTTATTGGCATGGGCGGGGTGCTTCAGTTGTAATTATAGATGGTTCACCAAAACCGATTGTATATGAAATACAAAAAATCATGGACGGCCTGAGTGATATTACGTATATTCATTCAACTGCCTTACTAGTCGATCGATTGGCACATGCTGCAACGCTAATTAAGACCCCTTATTCTGTACTTTGCGGTGACGACGAATTTCTGCTAGAAACTGGTTTGTGTAGCGCAATATCCCTGCTTGAAAGAGAGAAAGATTTGGTTGCGTGCATTGGACAGTCGATCAACTATTATCTCACAAATAATGGCTTAAAATGTAGTTATGGCACAAATTATCTTAATAATAATTATAAATATGATATCAGACATGATGACTTCCAGGAGAGATTATATGCTTCAGTTAAAAACTATAATTCCGCAACATGTTACGCTGTAACAAGATCACCTGTTTGGTGTAAATCGTGGGGGAACGTAAAACAAACTTCTTCAGGTGATATTATAGAATTTGAGCATGCACTTACTACCTATATTTGGGGTAAGCTAGCATCAGTTGATGATGTTTATTGGATGCGGTCAGTAGAAAATCCGCCCGCTGAAACTGATGATGTTAAAAGGCTGCCTGCAGAGGAGTGGTGGACGTCCAATAAATTTAAAACTGAACGAGAGAACTTCGTTACTAAACTTGGTCAAGAGATAACCTCTGTTCACCAAATGGATCGTATTAAAGCTGAGGCTTTAATACGTGACGTTTTCGATTTTTACCTACAAGAAGAAAAATACCTCATAAATATTTCATTTCGCCGGAAATATAGACAGCTGACTTTAAATATCCTTAAAAATCTCCTTCCTCAGTGGTTGGTTTTATTTGTGACTAGATATGTAAGAAGGGTAAGAACAATAAGACCATTTAAAGGTAATTTTGGCACTCTTGATGATCTTAAGTCAGTGAATACGCCAGTGCCCTTTTTACTTAGCGGTGAACTTGTTGCCGAATTGTCTTGTATGGAAAATTTAATAGCTGATTTCTACAAAGCGCGAAGCTAATAATTCAAATTATGGGGAACTGAATGAAAATTTTAGTTGTTTTTGGCACACGACCAGAGGCCATCAAAATGGCTCCATTAGTCCATGCCTTGGATGACGATAATCGTTTCGATGTGAGGGTCTGTGTTACCTCGCAGCATAGAGAAATGCTTGATCAGGTATTGGATTTATTTCAAATAAAACCCCAATATGACTTGAATATTATGAAGTTGAGTCAAACCTTAAACGATATAACTACTTCTGTTTTATTAGGTCTAAAACCGATTTTTGAGGAGTTTGAGCCTGATTTAGTACTGGTGCATGGGGACACTGCAACCACATTTGCTGCTTCATTGGCAGCTTTTTATCAAAAAATTAAAGTAGGTCATGTTGAGGCTGGACTTAGGACGGGCAGCATCTATTCACCATGGCCAGAGGAGGCCAACAGAAAGCTAACTTGTGCCATTGCCAATTACCATTTTGCTCCAACTTGGGTTTCAAAAGAGAATCTACTAAAAGAAGGTGTATCAGAAAATGATATTTGTATTTCCGGTAACACTGTAATTGACGCGCTATATTGGGCAAGGCAAAAATTACAAAACAATAGTTCTCTTTCTGAGGATATTGCTGCAAGTTTTGATTACCTTTGTCAAAATAAAAAGCTAATTTTAGTCACTGGCCATCGCCGCGAAAGTTTTGGTGGTGGTTTTGAAAGAATTTGTGAGGCCTTGCGTCAGATTGCAGTTTTACATCCAGCGGATCAAATCGTATACCCAGTACATCTCAATCCTAATGTGCAGGAGCCAGTTAATAGGCTGCTAAATGGTTTAGATAATGTATTTTTGATAGAGCCTCAGCAATATCTTCCATTTTTCTATTTAATGGAAAGAGCTTCAATAATTTTAACGGATTCGGGAGGCATCCAAGAAGAAGCACCTTCCTTAGGTAAGCCGGTGCTGGTTATGCGTAACACAACTGAGCGTCCAGAGGCGGTTGATGCTGGTACTGTAAGGTTAGTTGGAACAGATATTGAGTTAATAGTCGACCAGGTAAATCGTTTACTGACCGACCCTGATGAATATCATAAAATGAGCAAAGCTCATAACCCCTACGGTGATGGCTTGGCCTGTGGCCGTATTTTAGAATTTTTGGTTAAGGAAAAAAATGCCTTTTAATACTATCAGCATTATCGGACTTGGCTACATTGGTTTGCCAACAGCAGCAATGTTTGCATCCCAAAAAAAGAAAGTAATTGGTGTAGATGTAAGCCAACATGTTGTGGATATTATTAATTCAGGGGAAACACATATAGTTGAGTTTGGCCTTCGGGAAATGGTCAAAAAAACAGTTGATGAAGGTTATTTAAAAGCAACAATATCTCCAGAGTCTGCTGATGCTTTCCTAATTGCGGTGCCAACCCCATTTTTACCAATCAAGACTCAGAAATCAATTCCAGAGCCCGATCTTTCATATATTGAAGCGGCCGCTAAATCTGTTGCTAAAGTTTTGAAAAAAGGAGATCTTGTGATACTTGAATCCACCTCTCCAGTTGGTACAACAGAACAGATGGCTGCTTGGTTAGCACTGGCTAGATCAGATCTGACTTTCCCCCAGACCCATGGCGCTGACTCCGATATTAGGATTGCATACTGCCCAGAGCGGGTGCTTCCAGGGCAAGTAGTGAAAGAGCTTTCAGAGAATGCTCGGGTTATTGGAGGCATGACTTACAAATGCTCCCAAGCCGCCATTGAGGTCTACAGTATATTTGTTGCAGGACAGTGTGTAATTACTAATACGCGAACAGCAGAAATGGTAAAACTAACTGAAAATGCATCCCGCGACGTAAGTATCGCTTTTGCAAATGAGTTATCGATAATATGCGATAAAATTGATATTGACGTTTGGGAATTAATTAATTTTGCGAATCTTCATCCTAGAATAAACATTCTGCAGCCAGGTCCTGGAGTTGGCGGTCACTGTATAGCTGTTGACCCATGGTTCATTGTCAGTAATGCGCCAGAGCAGGCTAAGTTGATAGCAACAGCAAGGAGAGTCAATGATTTCAAACCAACCTGGGTAGTTGAAAAAGTAAAAATCGCAATAGCTGACTTCCTGCAATCCAACCCTCAAAAATGTATTGCAGATGTCGTTATTGCCTGTTTTGGACTGACATTTAAGCCAGACATTGATGATCTCCGGGAAAGTCCAGCGATGTCAATTGCTTGCAATATAGCCGAGTTCCATAAAGGAAAGGTCTTGGTTGTGGAGCCTAACATTAGAGAGTTGCCCTCCTTTCAAAAGTTTGAGTTAGTAGACTTTGATGTTGCAGAGGCCAAAGCAGATATTGCTGTGCTTCTAGTTGACCATAAAGAGTTTAGGGCCTCTGGTGCGCCAAATGTTAGAAAAATTCTCGACACAAAAGGAATTTGGTAATGGCGTATGCTTTTGAATTTGTAGTCTTGGTGTCACTGATTTTTTTTCATAATCCTAATATGATCTTGAAACGCTATTATCTTAACGATAGCATTCGTTTGATATGATAAATACCCTCGTTAAATTTATAAGAGATCTATATAAGACTAATGAATTTATAGCTTTGCATGAGCCATCATTTAACGGGAACGAGCTTAAACATGTAACAGAAGCTATAAAAAGCACTTATGTTTCTAGTGTCGGGAAATTTGTTAATGAATTTGAAGAAGGGATCGAGCAATACACTGGCTCTCCTGGGGCAGTGTCAACAGTAAATGGGACTGCTGCGTTACATGCTTCTATGCATGTAGCTGGAGTTAAGGCGGGTGATGCTGTCATTACGCAGGCATTAACTTTTGTCGCAACCTGTAATGCTATCCATCATATGAGAGCTCAACCCGTATTTGTTGATGTTTCAAAGAGTACTATGGGTCTTTGCCCAAGAGCGTTAGAGTTATTTCTAGACGAGAATGCGCTTCTTAAAGATGATGGGCCTTACTTAAAATCATCGCGACAGAGAATTAGAGCAGTTATCCCAATGCACACTTACGGTCATCCAGTGGAGCTCGATGAAATAGTAGCTATCTGTGAAAAGTGGAAATTGGTGCTTATCGAAGACGCCGCAGAAAGCTTGGGATCATTTTACAAGGGCCGGCACACTGGTACTTTTGGAGACTTTGGCACATTAAGCTTCAATGGTAACAAGATAATAACGACTGGTGGTGGAGGCATGGTTTTATGCGCTTCACAAGGTCTTAAGCAGAGCGTTAAACACGTGACTACAACAGCAAAAGTAGAGCACCCTTATGAGTTTTTTCATGATGTTGCTGGTTTTAATTATCGTATGCCCAACCTTAATGCAGCATTAGGTGTGGGGCAATTGGAAGTTTTAAACAGTCACTTATTGAAAAAACGTCAATTAGCAATGCACTATAAGGCGTTTTTTAAGGGCAGTGAATATTCTTTTTTTGATGAGCCTGCTAATACTAGGTCAAATTTTTGGCTGAATTCATTACTTTGCTCGAATTTAGATGTGCGTAATGATCTTATTGAAAAGGCTAATACTGCAGGTATTATGATGAGGCCAATATGGACACCCATGCATAAATTGCCTGTATTTAATACCGCGCCCAGAGGCGATTTAAGTAATACGGAATGGTTCGAATCTCGAGTTGTCAATATCCCCAGTTCACCCGTTGAGGTTAATCATGCGTAAAATAGCTGTATTTACAGGAACGCGAGCTGAATATGGATTGCTGTATTGGGTTATGAAGGGTCTACAGATTGAAAAGAATGTTGATTTTCAGCTATTTGTTGGTGGAATGCACCTCTCAAGAGAATTTGGCTTCACTGTAGAGCAAATTGAAGCTGATGGTTTTAAAATTAGAGAGCGGTTAGATTTTTTATTATCTTCAGATTCCTCTGAGGCTATTGCGAAATCCATGGCCCTTGCATTAATGTCTGCCAGCGAAGCGTTCACTAGACATAGGCCTGATTTGCTTGTCATTCTTGGTGATAGATTTGAGGCAATGGCAATTGCTCAGGCTGCAATGATAATGCGCGTCCCAATCGCACATATACATGGTGGTGAAACTACAGAAGGTTTAATTGATGAAGCCGTTAGACACTCTATTTCTAAGATGGCTCATTTGCATTTTACCGCCACCGAAACTTACCGAAAAAGAGTGATTCAATTGGGTGAACACCCTAATAGAGTTTTTAATTTTGGCGCCCCCGGTATAGATAACATAAAGCAATTGAAGCTTCTTGCTCGAGAAGAGTTATCTGTTGATCTTGGCTTTAAGTTAAATAAGCCTTACTTTGTCGTAACCTACCATCCAGTAACTTTGATAGATGGTGGAGATTCAGACGCGCTTATTAATCTAATTTCTGCACTTAATGATTATCCTAACTATAAAGTTTTAATGTCATACCCAAACGCAGATACTGACAATGGAGAGTTAATTAGAATTCTTGATAATTTTCATAAAAACAATCAAGATCGAGTATTCTTATTCAAATCATTAGGTCAGCTAAAGTACCTGAGTGTTTTAAAACATTGTAAAGCGGTACTTGGAAATTCCTCATCAGGGTTGATTGAATCCCCCAGCTTTGGCATACCTACACTAAATATTGGTGATCGGCAAAAAGGTCGATTAGCAGGAGCCACTGTAGTAAACTGTGATTCAACTCAAAGCTCTATTACGCAGGGGTTGAGTACAATTTTATCGTCTGAATTTAGGGAAGTCTGCATAAAAGAAGAAAACCCCTACGGAATAGGAAATACGTCGGAGAAAATTGTTTCAAAGCTCGCCTCACATCGTCTAGATGGCTTAATAAAAAAACAGTTCTATGATTTGAGCGATGAACAATGAAAATAGCCTTCATAGGATGCGTACATTCGAGTTTTCACTCATTACAAAAATTATTGAAGATGAAAAGTTTAGGAATAGAAGTAGTGGGGGTAGTCACTAAAGCCAAATCAAAGCTCAATGCTGACTTTAAGGACCTTAGTCCGTTATGTGCAGAGTATCATATTCCGGTTCACTTTGAAGACAATAAGGATAAAGCTGAAAGTATTCGGTTCCTTAAAGAATGCACTCCAGATGTGCTTTACTGCTTTGGGTGGAGTTATCTGCTCTCTACAGACATGATAAATGTCGCACCCCTTGGAGCTATAGGGTTTCATCCTGCTCCGCTTCCAAAAGCCCGGGGAAGACATCCTATAATCTGGGCTTTAGCATTGGGGCTAGACAAAACTGCATCAACGTTTTTCAAAATGGATGAAGGGTTGGATTCAGGGCCTATACTAAGTCAAGTCAATGTAGCTATAACTGCACAAGACAATGCCTTGTCCTTGTACCAAAAAATACTTGATGTCAGTGAAAAACAGATTTTTGAATTTACATTGCAACTGGCTAAGGGTAATTTTGCGTTGAAGGAACAAGATATCTCAGAGGTAACTTACTGGAGAAAGAGATCGCAGTTAGATGGGGTGATTGACTGGAGAATGCGTGCGGGAGATATCCATAATCTCGTGAGAGCATTGGCTCCTCCATATCTCGGAGCTGAATTCGTTTATAAAGACGAGTGTATTATTGTGAATAGAACTAGGGTACCAACAGTCGCATATTCGTTACTTGATGAGCCTGGCAAGGTATTAAATGTAGAAAAAGACAGAGTGCTCGTAAAGTGTGGGCATAAGAGTGCTATTTGGATCTATGAAATACCTATTATTTCTTGTCTTAAAAAGGGTGATTATTTATGAAAACGATTTTTGTAATTGCACCACATGCAGATGATGAAACTTTGGGATGTGCTGGGACTATTTTAAGGTATCGGGATGAGGGTGCATCCATCCATTGGTTAATTGTTACAGGTATGTCAAAGCAAGCAGGCTTCGATGATGAGCAAATCTCAACTCGAGATGCAGAAATTAAAAAAGTTCAAAAGACCTATAAGTTTGACTCTGTAACTCAATTAAACTTCCCCCCAGCAGCTTTGGATACGGTCCCTATGGGAAAAATAATCAAAGCTATAAGTCAGACTATTGAAAATAAAGTACCAGATATTGTATTCACTCCATACCGAAACGATGCGCATAGTGATCACAAAATAGTCTTTGATGCGGCTATGGCTGCCACTAAGAGTTTTCGGTACCCATTTATAAAACGAGTTCTAGCTTATGAAACGATATCGGAAACAGATTTTGGGATGAAGCCAGAAGATCGGGGCTTTAGGCCAAACGTCTATATTGATATTTCAAGTTATCTAGAAGAAAAATTAAATATTCTAGATATATTTCAATCTGAAATGGGAGAATTTCCATTTCCTAGATCCAGAAAAGCAATTTCGGCTTTAGCTAATCTCCGGGGAGTGCAATGTAATGCTCTTTCTGCGGAGGCATTTATGCTGATTAAGGAGATTATGTGACGTTAGTTATTGCAGAAGCAGGAGTGAACCACAATGGTAGCAAAGATCTTGCATTCAAGTTAATTGATGCTGCTCACAGTGCTGGTGCAGATATTGTCAAATTCCAAACTTTCAAAGCTAATAACTTGGTGACAAGAAAAGCTAAACAAGCGAACTACCAAATTTTGAATTCGAAGGATGTTGAGTCTCAATGGGAAATGTTGCGTAAGCTGGAGTTAAATTATGATGATCACTTTGAGTTATTGGATTATTGCAAAAAACTGGGTATTGAATTTCTTTCAACAGCTTTTGACTCTGAAAGTTTAAAATTTTTAGTGGAAAAAGTAGGATTAAAAAGACTAAAAATACCTTCTGGGGAAGTCACAAATGCGCCTTTTGTTCTAGAGCATGCCCGCACGGATTGCGATTTAATAGTATCTTCAGGGCTCACTAATCTTGCCGAACTTGAGTCAATGCTCGGTGTAATTGCATTTGGATTAACAGCTTCAAAAACTTGCCAGCCACATGAGACGTTATTTGCCCAAGCATATGCATCTGATGAAGGCCAGAGAGCGTTAAAAAACAAAGTGACGCTTCTTCACTGTACAACTGAGTATCCTGCTCCATATAGTGACATTAATTTACGAGCAATAGAAACATTGGCCTCTGCGTTTAAGTTACCTGTTGGGTTTTCAGATCATAGTGATGGAATAACTATGCCATTAGCCTCTATTGCTTTTGGTGTATCCATTTTGGAGAAGCATTTTACGTTAGATAAAACTATGGAAGGGCCTGATCATAAAGCATCCTTAGATCCATTAGAGCTTAAAGAAATGATTGATGGAATAAGGCAAATAGATGTGGCTTTGGGTGACGGTGTAAAGAAGCCAACATTATCAGAATTAAAAAATAAGAGTGTGATAAGAAAGAGTTTAGTCGCTCAGCAGGCAATAAAATCAGGGGCTATTTTCACAGCCGAAAATGTTAGTATTAAGAGATCTGGGGATGGTATAAGCCCATATAAATATTGGGACTACCTAGGAAAGTTTGCATCAAAAGCATATTCCCCGGGAGATATGATTGATGAATAGGACTATCTTGTTAATTGGCGGCGGTGGCCATGCAAAAGTTCTTTTTGACATTTTAACTAGTCAAAACGTCAAGGTTGGTGCTGTTGTATCACCTGTAATAGATCAAAGCTTTAGTCTTTTTAGAAGCGTGAAGCATTTAAAAGATGATTCTGAGGTTCTCAAATATCACCCTGATGAGGTTCTGTTAGTGAATGGTGTTGGATCTCTACCTGGAAATTTCCTGAGGGCGTCTCTTTTTGAAAAATTTTGTAAACATTCATATGAATTTTTAACTGTAAAATCAGAATGTTCAATTGTTAGTAAATTTTGTTACTTAGGAATGGGCGTGCAAATAATGCCTGGTGCAATAATTAATATAGGCGCAAAGATTGGAGATAATACAATAATTAATTCAGGTGCAATTATTGAGCATGATTGTAAAGTTGGTAAAAATAATCATATTGCGCCTGGTGCTGTTTTGTGTGGTCAAAGTTGCACTAAAGATAATGTGCATGTCGGGACAGGTGCTTCGGTAATTCAGGGCATCACAATCGGAGAAAATGCTGTGGTTGCCGCTGGCACCTCTGTTGTTCGAGATTTAGAAAAAAATATGCTTTATATGCCCGCTTCAGTCTCTACAAGGTCAGTATAAAAGCTTAACTCTAAACATCGTTTTGATATAGTATTTATTCAGTTGTTATCAATGGAAAGATTGCTGCCTTGTTAAATGGGAGAAAAATTATGATTAGACTAATAAATAAAGAAGATGAGCTATTTAAAAATATTACTGTTGGTATCGACCAAAACATTAAGGTTTCGATTGAATTAATGGAGAAATCTGGACTGAAATTCATTGTGATTACTGATCCTAATGGTATGGTATTAGGGGTTATTTCTGATGGGGATATTCGGCGAGCATTGTATAACGGGTTTTTAATTAACACTCCTGTAGCAGAAGTTATGTCCTTGGAGCCTATCGTAGTTAATGTTGACGTTACTAAGGCTCAAGTGCGTAGTATAATCGATTACCATAAAATCACATTTATCCCCTCAGTCGATGACAAAGGAGTCCTAACTGGGATTTGGACATCTGATTTTTTTCATGAGTCGCCCATTCTTGAAAATAGTTTTGTTATTATGGCAGGAGGAAAAGGTAGCAGATTAGGTAAGCTTACGAATGAAACTCCAAAGCCCTTGTTAGAGGTGGGAGGGGCTCCCATTATTGAGACATTAATTAAGTCCGCTAAGCAGTCTGGATTTAGACATTTCATAATTACGGTTAATTATCTCGCTGAGAAAATAGTGGGATATCTTGGAAACGGGGACTTACTAGGCGTCAATATTGAATATGTGCATGAGGATCAACCGCTCGGTACTGCGGGATCGTTAAGCCTATTGCCTTCGCGCCCCAACAATCCATTCGTTGTAGTAAATGGTGATATTATATCGGACGTGTGCTATCGAGAATTACTCGAATACCATTTAAATTTTTCGTGTGATGCTACTTTGGCAGTTCGGACACATGTGATAGAAAATCCATATGGTGTGCTCCATGTTGTTGATAATGAGCTAGTGAGCTGTGAGGAAAAGCCAAAATATCGTTCCAACATAAATTCTGGCATGTATGTGTTACACCCAAAAGTGTTGGATCGATTGCAGCTTAATACATATTGCGATATGCCCAATCTTTTGATGGATCTGGTGGACAGTGGTAGTAGAGTTATGGTCTACCGCTTGAAAAGCACATGGCTTGATGTTGGAAGACCAGCAGATTTAAATGCTGCG
>Ga0115572_10002547_pt1 | contig 14508 bp, 14 predicted proteins | sample COGITO_mtgs_1206_FD_88681 | JGI IMG/M metagenome (GOLD analysis project Ga0115572, IMG submission 88681) | Pelagic marine microbial communities from North Sea - COGITO_mtgs_120607 | ecosystem: Environmental > Aquatic > Marine > Epipelagic | place: Germany:Helgoland, sampling site Kabeltonne... | reverse complement strand
TACTGTGAAATCTCGCACGATCTGGTTGACGAACCGCGCCACTTCGTACATCCCTGCGGGAAACGGGCGGGGTTCCGGCCCTTTTGGGCGGGGTGTCGGAAGGTCGGTCTGAGTTCCGGTACACGGCTGGGAACCCGCCTGGTACCGGAAGTCTGGTGGCGCCGGGTGGGCAAGCAAGCACAAGTTCGGGGACCAGGCGGGGTTCTCGGCGTGTACCGGAACTCTACTATGTGCCTTCCTGAGCTCGCCAAAAACTTCCGGTACCGGGCGGGTTCCCAGCCGTGTACCGGAACTCAGACCGACCTTCCGACACCCCGCCGAAAAGGGCCGGAACCCCGCCCGTTTGCCGCTGGGATGTACGAAGTGGCGCGGTTCGTCAACCAGATCGTGCGAGATTTCACAGACACCACTGTTCACAGTTGCACATACATTCCGACTACCTTCCGACTACCCGCCCGGTACCGGAACTTTCTCGCAGGGACTCCCCCGGTCGCTCACTCGAAAACCTTCATGAACATAATGACCTCCTTGCGGCACATCGGGCAGGGACAGCCCTTGGCAGTGGTCATGTTCTCCTTGGTGCCGCAGTCCTCGCACAGGCACTTGTGCCCACACGGGACGCAGGCGACGCTGCGCTCCTTGGAGTAGCAGATGATGCACATAAGCGCGGTGGCAACCGACGTGGCTGCGTCGTCCTGCTTGTTAGTCAGGGCAGAGCCAATGTCGCTGAGGTTAAAGACACCGGAGTCGGGAGCCGGAGCAACGCTTGCTTCATCCGGTGCAACTGGCGGGGCCGCCTCTTCCGCAACCGGTGTCACGACCTCCTCTTCCTCGCCGATGGCCTCGAGTGGGACAAGCCGTTCCTTCTCCTTCTTTTGCTTCTGCCGCGCACGGCGCTTGGCGGCCTTGCCGGATGAAGGCACGGCCTTGGAGGTCGCCTTGGCCTCGTCCTCCTCTTGCAGCAGCGCCTCTGCGGCCAAGGACACTTCCATCTCCATCGCCTCTGGAGAACGAAGCACAAACTCGCCGTCTCGCTTGTAAAAGCAGAGGTTTCCGTCGACGATGGCTCGCCAGAGTGGCTGGTTGTCGAAGTTGCTGAGAGTGTCGTACGGGCAGTGCGCCGCAAGCTGGGTACGAACCACAGTGAACGCTGTGCTGATATGGGCATGAGCTTCACGGCGCATAATTAGCCCCCCAGCGCTGTGTTTGAGTCCAATAGCATTGTAAAAGATTCCAAATGCGCGAGCCACGTTGGCGCATTGCGGTTGGCGCACCATGTACGAAAGCAGATCGGTGTAGCACACAATGAAGTCACTGAATTGTTGGAAATTGTCCTTGATCAATGCCGGTGCAAGACATGCCATCTTCACGAGGTTGGAGTACACAGTCGGCGCGTCCACCTGTTCGCTGAATCTCATGAGGTACAATGCCATTTGAATTCTGACTTCGGGTCGGTTGTGGATGGTGTTCGTCTCCACGCACCGCTGCGCCTGCTGGGCCCACTTCTTATATAGTTGTCTGGCCTGACAACTGGCGCCTACAACATCCGGACCATAGTCGGAAAGCTTCGATTTCTTGGCAGTCGGCGGAGGTAGGGGTTCACCACTGTATTCGTCCGGGCGCGAGATGATCTCGACGCCCTGCGCGGTTGCAGTCAGCTCGTATCCGGGGGGTGCGCAGGACGCTCCAATCTCCATCACAGCGTCGGCTGCTGCGCTCGTTCTCTGCTCGCGAGACATGCCGGTAAAGTCAAACGTCTTGTGCACGCCGTCAGGTCCCATGACGCATAACTGATGGCTGCCCTCGGGGGCCACGCCATCAGAGCCGTACATCGGCATGGCCTGTGCGTCCAATGGGTTGCCCTGTGCATCCAGTTTTGAAAGCTCTTGGTAGACCTTGGTCCTGTTCCGCTGAAAGCCACGCATCGCCACTGCTGCGCGGTCCTCTGCGGAAAGCTTAGGGTTCGTCGCGGTGCTCGTGCTCGTCTTCCTTTCGACTACAAAGCCGTTGCCGTCAAATCTGATGGCCATCGGGTTGTCGGGAGTGGCTTCTCCAAGGCACACTGTGGTGTTGTCTGGAATGGCGACCATGGATTGCTTGGGCTTCTCTGGCTTCTTTGCCTTGTCTGGCTTATTAGGAGCCTTGATATCTTCAACCGTGGCCATCACTTGTTTGCTTCCGGCGCCAGAATGGCCTCCGCCCAAGATGCCGGGGCGGCTTTGAATAGCAGGTCACGTAGGTTCGCGTTCGAGTAGACGTATTTCCTTGCGGTTCGGTGCAAGATGTCGGGGCCGTAACCGTGCGCGCACTATGGGCCCACTAGCGCACATTCTGGCGCCGGATAACTGAAGGCCGTCTTATTTCGGCGCCAAGTTGGTAAGTCGGTTATGCCCATAGTTACGCATAGCTAGCCCCATGCACCACTATTACAAAGGCTCGCGACATCGGCCGATTCAAAATGCCCCCCGGCACAATCGAGTCGTACTTTGCGTTGAAACCAAAACAGACGGCGTCGGCCGAGGCGCCGGCGCCCGCTCCCGCAGCTAAAGAGGCGACCACCGCTGCTCCCGCCGCGGCGCCCGCACCCGCGGAAGCCAAGCCTATCAATACAAAGGAGAAAGAGGTAGACGTTGAGCAGCAATTCATTGACTACTTCCTGTCCAAGGCTGTCCACCCAAAATGGAGGGGAAAGCAACTAAAGGGACGGCGCGTGGCCGTGTTCGGCAAAAAGTACTACTGGGGAGAAGATGCCACATACGACATCAAGTTCCTCCCACAGTCTTTCAAGAAGTGGTGTAAGGTCAACAAATACACCGGATACAACTCGTTTCTAGTCAACGTCTACACGGAAGCGGCGGATAACATTGGCTGGCACATGGACGACACTACCAACCTCGAGGGCAGCGAGGTGGCAAGCGTGTCGTTTGCCACCAAGCCCAAGGACCGCGACAAGACGCTGGCCGTCATGGAGTTTCGATACCCCAACAAGAAGGACACAGATGGAGCCAAGATAGTGAAGAAAGAGACTTTGAAGCACGGTACAGTCGTCCGATTCGACGCCCAGAAGCACAAGAAAACCAGCTGCGAGCACAGGGTCCCGAAAACGCTCTGCGCGCGCGTAAACGTGACCATGCGGCGCCTGCGCTGATCGACACACCCCTGGAGAGAACCAGTCGTCCGGCGCCAGTTAGCATGTTGTAGAGTGCCCATAGATGAGTATCAGACCTGCGGAATCAAACGGGACCAAAAAAGCGGGAAGGGCCGTTTGTAACCGTCATGGCAATGGTCCTTTCAAATGTAACACACCCCGGGACGGGTAAGATTCTTCTTGGCGCCGGAATGTTGTGCGACGAACCGGGAACGGTGTGGAAGCAGCGCACCGCGCTGCCCTCCGAAAGCGTTCGCGTCTTGGAGAGGGCGCCCATTATGTGCATCGAGGACGGACAGCTTAAGATAGACTTGGACGTCATCGACGCCATCGAGGAGACCACGGAAGAAGGTAAGCTACTGCGCCGCTTCAAGGACGCCATGCTCAAGAAGAACATTCCGCACACTCGAAAGAGCAAAGCGGCCACACCAAGGAACACGCGTGCCGAAAACGACGTCATCAAAACGGTTGGGTGCATCCGAGTGCGCGAGTCTGACCTCAACGCCCCCTGCATGGTCAAACTGGCAAAGAAGAGAAAAACGGAAGAGCCCAGACGCGACCAAGAGCAGAGCTGCCAAAGTCAGGAGCATGTTATGACCACGTCAACAGACTACGGCTCTCCATACGGCAACCTTTCTCAACGCATCGACTTCATGCGCGTTCCGGATGGTGTTAGCTCCCTGGACAAGCTTGACATGTTTGACGTCGAAGCAAAGAAGAAGATACCCGACCAGTACAGCATCAAGCTGCCAAGCAACTCATACGATGGCATGAAGCTCGACTTTGCCTGCCCCCCAAGAGAGATCAAGCTGCTTGCGTCGGATGGCACCGGGTACAAGGTGGGAGGTAATGCCCAGAAGCAGCACGCCGTGCGCCTCGAAGTCCATCGGTCCCGATGCACGGACAAGCAGTGCCGGCTGATGGGGTGCAACGGCGACCCCGCCTACACCGTCTTCCAGGGTGCCGCGTCGGACGATGAGATCAAGGCGTACGAGATGCACTGGGTTGCGTCTCGTAGAGCGGCACTGCGGTCCCAGGGACTGGAGCTGCGTTTGCTGTCGAGCAAGTGATCGTGCTTTGTGCATTGGGTGTGGCGGGCGTGGCGGGCGTGGTGGTGTTCATATCCATGTGTTGGATGCGAGAGTGAGATGGGTTTGATTCTGATGATTTCAAGATGTACACGCGTGTCGTAGATGATAAGATAAAACCCCATACAAAGTGTTAAAATGCCAGGCTTGCCGCCATTGCACTATTTGAATCTAAGCATCAATGGGCGTGTTGAGCGCAACGCGGTGTTTAGCATGCAGGTAAACAATGATGGGGTGCACGTGCCTAGGGTAAATGTGCGATGGGAGGTGCTTCCGCGCGGGACCGACGGCATAGGCGAGCGCGAGCTTGCTATACTCGCTGTAAATGCCATGTCGAGGTCCACATTCAAGCACTCACTCCACTTTGAGTTGGGCAACGGCACCGTCAGTGCGCTGATGCCCAAACAAGGAAACATCGCAAGTCTGGAGTTCAACGACTTTTCGTTCGACAGTCCGGCGGTCCACGCCTCCATGCACGGGCGATGGATCGCAGCGTCAAACAAAACGTTAATGTGTGGTGAGATGAGGTGTGTGATCGGGTACGTTGTCACATACACTCACAACATGGACAAGGTGAAAATTGAATAACGGCGCCGGTGTACGGCCACTACACGCTTGCCCATAAAGTTGGCTCAGACACCCCCCGTTAACTTTTTTAGTACACAACGAATGCAGCTCCGCAAGCACTTTTCGGACCGCTCCCCGTCGCTCCTGCCCTCGGGCGTGCTCTTTCCCCCGAGCCCAAGCTCGAGGTCCGAGTCGCCGTTTGGGTTTGACTCCGCCGCGGACAGCCCGGTGGCAGACCCAGGTAGCCCTAGCTTGAAATGGGCGCCAGCCGACGACGCCGAGTCGTCGGGGCGTGACTCGGCGTGTTCGGCCGCGGACCCGGGCAGCCCCAGCGCGACATTTGAAGTATCGAACATCGGCGGATTCTCCATCTTCAACATGAAGGCACCACTCGCGGGATTCCCACAAGACGACGCCTCAACGGAGCACCAGGGTTCGCAGCGCAGCTTCACTATGAAAAAGGCCAGCTGCCAGCGTGCCTCTCGCGCTGCCAGAGCGAGCAATCCAAGCAGCGAGGCGACCATGAACGCCTACAATGTGATGTATCAAAAGTTCCAGAGCATCCGGAGTGAAGGAATAGAGCGCGCTCCCAAGGAATCGCAGGCGCTCAAGAGCTTCAAGCCCGCTTCTGGGTCGGGCGGCAAGGGCGCCGCCGTCCGCACGAGTGCGCTTCAGCAGAACAAGATGAACCACCTTGCGTCGCTCAAGGCCAAGGACATCGACACCAACAACACCGAGCCGGCGTTCCTGCTCGGTGGATTTACAACGCCCGTGCTGTGGGACCGCCTTGCAGAGAACTCGCTCAAGAGCAACGCTGTGAATTCTTCAGTTTTGAATCGCAAGAAGACGCAAGGTAAGTCAGAGTAGTCAAACGCGTTGCCACCCTTCATGTGCATCTGACCCGTGTATGTTTGTGTGCGCAGGTGCTGCGAATCAAACAACGCGGATATCGTGCAAGAGCATCGGGCAGGCGGCAGCGGCGCAGGTGTGCGCGACCGCGCTTACGATGGCACAGACCCGGTACCTGATGCGCAAAAGCGGCGTGGTCGTGATCAACCCACTCGCGACAAACTCGGTAAACCTCTGCGGACTGGCCCTTCTGGACACCTCGTCCATCGACACGGACACCTTCTTCTGCGTCACGTCTACGGCTAGACTGGTGTACAACAGCAATCCGGTTAAGTTGTCGTCTGTCTCTGTGCTGTCGGTTGGCATAGAGCTTTCTCGCAGGGAGTTGGACCACTACTACATCAGCAACGCCATGGGGACGCACAACCACATGCTAGTGGACATCTGCAAGTCCATACTGGGAGAAAACGACATGGACGGAGTCTGGTGCTCGTGGGTGCTGGTCAACTACCTGTGCAGCCATCCACGGGGAAGGGACATACTCAAGGCTACCGGGCTGACGGACGTGGACGTTCAGTCGGCCATAGCGTTCGAGCGGTACGGTGGCGAGGAAATCCGCCGTCGCGTGCGACAGCGCAAGTCAGCACAGACCGAAGCCGGTAAACGCTCGCAGCGACCAGGGCAGAGCAAAGCGGGCCCAAGCTCCATGAACAACGACGACTACGATGACGACGGAGCGGTGTCGGGAAAGCGGCGTCGTGGGATGCGAGGTAGCATTCCGTCTGCAGCGTCAGACTCACACTCCATACTCGAATTCTGGCACGGGGCCTTGCGTTCAGCCGACGTGTCTGTGCTGCACACCCTGGCTGCTCAAAACAAGCGCACTGTGCGGGATGCGGCGCTCTCGACGCTTGCGCGACAGGCAGAGGGCACCGACGTTGCCGACAACATTGTCCTGCAAAACGTCAGCCTCGCCAACGCGATCAAAAGCGCCCAGGCACTCGTGTCGTTTGTTGGCCGACGGGTAGACGACGTTCCTTCCATCGTGATGGCGTATGTTTCGGATCAAGACACGGGCAAGATGCGGATGGGATGTGGCATGCTACGCATCGACAAAGAAGGCGCCAGCTCGGCGTTGCACTCGTGCACGCTCCCGCCCGTTCCCGTGCGTCCGGACCGTTCCACCGGAATCGCGATTGCGTGGAGCCATGCGTCAAAGAAGCTCATACCCAGCAACGAGGACTGCGCGACGTTCCCTGCAATCCTAGAGCGCTACGACTTGATCGAAAGGGAGTGCGAATCTGACAAGAAGGCATCGAGCAGCGGAGTGTACAGCCTCTCTGCGCGCACATCGCGAACAATTGGACACTTTGAGTCGTTCATCGACTCAGAGTCGGAAATGTCGATTGCGCAATGCGTGACTGGTACCGCGAGGAGCTTCTTGAGCATCGCGTCGTACACGACAATGAACAGCACTCATTTCACAGCAGCGTCGTCGATGCTTGAAGAGGCCAAGAAACTGCACGCGACCGTTGCAAAGGGGCGGTTGGCCCAATCAAAGCTACCGTGTCTATTGGGCAAAAGCCAGCTCAACGACATGCGCATTGAACCCCTGAGCACGCCATCGTGTCCACTTACTGTCGGAATTTGCGTCAACGAGATGATGCGCCGCTGGATGGCCGGCAAGACCCGCAAGAACGACCCGTGCAAGAAGCATCTCGGCTTCTCTGCGCCCTCCGAGGTGTCAAAGGACATGCCCGGAATCATGTCCAGCGAACCGCTTCCGATGCTCACCATCACCGACATTGGAATGGAGCGCACTGGCGAGGCGCGGCCGGTCACGGGCAGCTCGTCAAAGGCGCCGACTTGCATGGGCATCCACGTATGCGGCGACGGCGCGGTGCGAGTTCCAGAGTTACTCGAGCAGCTGAGGTCGCTGTGCGCCGACGACGCCGCGAGACTCGTTCGCGAGTCGAGAGCCGCGCTGTTCGTATCGGCATCCCAGGCCTCGTTCATCGGCGTCGTCGGAAGCTCGCTGACGTCTGGGTACACTAATGCCTCTGTCGCAAGCAGCAAGAAGATTTCGTGTCCGGATGTGAACAAGATCATGTTCCTGTCTCCCTTTGACTGCTACGCAGCCGGGCTGTGCAACATCCAGCGCAGCTTTGACCCGGGGCCATACAGTGGCACGTACGGTTGCAGGGTTGACACCGGGTTTACCATGCACGGCCTGTTTGCGCACAACTTCCGCAGCGACAACCGTCAACACGGTGAGTAAACACACTGCACATAGACTACCCTCGTCCAGATGCTAACAATGACTCTATCTTTGTGTGTACAGGAAATTGCTGTCTGTCCGAGGAGGCGGCGGACGAGCTGGCGATGGCGTTTGGAGACTCGCATTGGATCGTCTACGACGACCCCATTGCGATTGCAAACGGCACACCGCCGTCAAAATACTACACGGCCACGCCAATCTGCACACGCGGCATACCGCACAACTTTACCCCTGGGCTGCACAGCCTGCTGAACGACTATTGCAGCTTCCTGGAGTCGTACAGGACCATGAGCGACCGCGAGCACAAGGACACCGTGGACTCCATCATGTGTCTTCCCTTTTCCCCGTTTACCCAGGCGCTCAACCCAGACCTCGAGCCCACCGCCGACGTGTCGTTGCGCACGTGCTTCCGCGACCAGCTGGAGAACAGCGTCTCGACAGGGCGCGGGTACCTTCCAGACGCCACGTCGGAGGCGGATGCCATCGCGACTGAACCCTTGTTTAGGCGTCCGTGTCAGGTCACGTCGGGCGACTGTCCATTCGCCAACAGCTACGAGGCGGTAGACACTTTCTTCAACGCCTGCAACACGCTCGCGCTCTTGGCACGCAGCTGCGCACGTGCGAAAGACCCAGACTATGGTGCCTCCGACTGCGTTGCTACTCTGCACGCAACCATCGACAAGTATGTCAACGGGGAGGAAGGCAGACTCTCCGTAAGCGACTCTGCGTGGGCCGCCGACGCCCTCGTCTTGCTCAACGTGCTCTATCCGTGTAGCGTGAACACCGGGGAGTTTGCCATACTGGATGGCATCGCCAAATCAGCCCACTTTTGCCAAAAAGCAATCAACAGCGAGCACCCAACAGCCTTCACCATCGAAACCATGCCATGCCTCCAAAACGTGGACGTCAGGATGGTGCGCATGTTCTGGTCATCCTTTTGCAGATCCGGCGCTTCCAAGTGTGCCTGGAAGTGGGGCGTGGCTCCATTTCTTACGCTTCTGCTTCAGCACAACGGATCGCACAAGACCAGCCCTGAGGTCATTGCACAGTTCCGCAACGGGCTCGAGACGGCGGTACGCGCGGTGTGGCTGGTTTACTCTCCGGACGGCGTGAGTCCGCCGCCTGCAGATCATCCGGCTTCAACGGCGGCGTCGCCGGCGCACATAGCACGCCACCACATTGACCCAGTCTTCGTCGGCAACCAGAGCACCGGACTGAGGCAGCGCGGGGCGTCCATAGGCATGAAGCCACACTCGTATCGCCAGGTCCTGGCCGAACTCCTGGGAGCCAAAATCGTCGGCGTGGAGTGCAACGTCGCGTTGAACGAGGGCGGACTCAGCTTGCGCGTCTCCAGCGATCCGACCATCCTGGACGAACACGGCAAAGAGCGCACTGACAAGGCCATCTCTCCTGTGCAAACCGAGGGCGACGAAAGCGCATATGGGAGCCGCGAGGACAAGATAGAAGGCGCTGTTGCACAGAAGCAGGCGTGGGATCGCAACGCGTTGTTGTGCAAGCCGCTGTACACCGCAATCGAACCGCCCCGTCACCCAGAGGTCCGCGGACGGGGTGAGTTTGGATTTTCGCAATTCTTTCAAGCCGAGCACGCCAAGATGGCAAGCGACGGTCAGCGAATGTCCGAGTCGTTTGTGCATGCAAAGCAGATGATGGTTGCAGCCGCTGACCCGGCTGTGGCGCGCCGTGTGGAGGAGGCATTGGCGCGCGGTGTGGGAGAGTGCGACTGAGCGTACGGATACAGTCGGTAATCTTCCGGCGCCAGACTGGTTGGACAGAGGTCGGGTATTCACCGGGTCGGGTAACGGTATAACAAAACCTGTGTAATTATGATCGTCCCACCACCACCATCCCCGGTAATGCCGACGCCTGTGAAACACGCCCCGGACCTGGATGCTCTGGCGCCGGAAGACTGCGCAAGCGACCTGCCGGCTGCCGAGGATGCCCATCGCCGAGGCAAGGCGGTACAGGCTCTCAGGTATCCTTCGCCGAGAAAGGACGCGCGCAGGAGGTCACCCCCTGCAAGAAAGCTGGAGGACCTGCTGAGTAGTGTTTCTCTTGAAGACCACGACGACACCCAAGCCACACAGGGCGCGCTTGGAGCGGCGGACGCGGCGGAGGAGCTCATTGCCGAAAAGGCCGTGGCCGATCAAGACTACCAGGAACAGGTCAATGAGCTGCCGCTGCTCAAGCCGGGTGAGAAGCTCATGAACCACGAGGTCGGAATGGGGTTTCGCGTGAGAGACGGGTACAAGGTGTGCTACGACATCGATTACATCGTCGTCGAAAAGAAGCGCGCCGCCTTGTACGACAAGGACAAGATCTGGGTCTACGTTGCAAAGTGGCCAGCGGGCTTCTCGTGGATGTACTGGACGGACGCAACCTTTGGTGAAGAAAATCTCACCATTGGCCAATGTGCCATTCGTTTCGGTATGGCCACCTTCTCCAAGCCATTTGGGGTCCAGACAAAGGAAATCTTCCTGGATTCAAGGATGACCAGAGAGAACAGCTTTGTGATTGCCATAGTCACAGACGACAAGGATCAGGTGATGTCGCGCCAGAAGGAACAAAACGCAGACGTCTATCGCGTTTGGCGCTCTGAGGTCCCTAATAACATCAAGCAGACGATACAGCTGCGCGAGTTGATGAACATTCGCCAGAGGTCCACCCACGTGCGTTGGTGGGAGATGTGACTGAGTTTGTGATAATGCACTCCATTTCTGATTGAAGGAGGACGCAACAGGCAATGGGCTCGGTGTTTGGGACGGCCGCCAAGCAAGAGCTGGAAAAGGACAAGCTGTGCGACCAATGCAAGGACGTCTGGCCTGACAAGGATACACAGTCGGACAAGTTCAAGCGCGAGTATGACCGGTTCCGCGACGAGGCGTCCGAGCGTAGCGGCAAGACTCGGGGTAACGGCGCAGCCAAGGGAGCAGCCAGGTTGTTGGCATTGTTGGGGTTTGTGAGGAAGCAGCGCGATGAGGCCTCCAAGAGCGAGAGTCCGCGCCGGGGTGAACCGGTGGAGCTTCCTGTGCTGATGTTGCGCCGCTAATTCGGCAGTAGTTCTTATGCGTAACGTGTGGTAAGGCGTAATGAGCGAGCGAATGTCCACTCCGAGCGATGCGGACGTCGCTCGTGCGATACACGCAAGGATTCAGCAGTCCGCGGGTGCGCTTAGAGTGAGCAAGTCGACCCTTAACGGAAGAGTAAGTTCTCATACGATCCCGAGCTCGATCCCGTTTTCTAACATGATCGCATTCCAAAAGATTGCAATCGGAGAGCGGTGTGGAGAAAGGACCTTTCTCGGAAGCATTCAAGGCGAGTTGGTGTTGAGCGTCAACACCGGCTACTCCAAGCCGGAATCCAGTGGGAGAAAAAAGCGCGGGGCAGACACGACGTCCGAGGAAGCGGACCGCGCAATCGCCAAAATCAAAAAAAGTGGAGAAGATGCCATGGTCGTTTCGAACGGTTCGTATGCAGTGGCCAAGGATACCATAAGCGATATGCTGAAGCTCAAGGGCGCGTCGGGGGAGCCGGTGCTCGAGTCCTGGGCAGTCTCGCTGCGGCGACCCGGCGAGTACGGCGCGGCGTTGTCGGAGAGTGGACGCCCAAGCCTCGTGATCGCGATGCGGCTTGCTGGTGGGATCGCGATACCACTCTCCACGATCTACACCGCGGTGAAGACTTGCAAGGACGGACTCGTGACCGTCTCCACAGACAGCGTCAACAAAGACTTTGACCTTCCGATGACAGAGCAGTGCCGCGAGGCGCACGACCGCGGCCAGAAATCGCTTCTGCTACTGGCGAGTGTTCCCTATGTGGAGGACGCATCCGCGGAAAGTGCGGCGCCTTCCTCCAAGTGAGGGTGTAGTCGGTATTTGCGGTTCGATGATATTGTTGTCGCTAAACGTAGGGTATCTATACAGTTATACATATCAAGGTCGTACACAAATACCATTTGATGCGAACCCGTAAAAGAGGTTCATTCTGGCCGCCTGGCACGCGTGGGGAACACGAGTGGGTCGACCCGCGCACCGGAATCCGACTGGCTCCCGGAGCAAAGCAGAACTGGCCTTCAAAGAGCGACGAGGCGTTCATCAAGGCAGAACGCCGTGCGATGATCGCGATGAAACGCTTGGACGAGCTCAAGGCAGCCAAGGAGTCTAGTCCTGCTTCGGCACCCGCCTGGTCTTGAACGTCTGCATTGCCGCTTTCACTATCGAAAGCCAAACCCATATACCCACCCACACACAGCCAAAGAAAAACAGCAGTGCATTGGCCTTGTGACTACAAAACACCCAGCCCAGTCCAGCCAGTATTGTGCAGAGTCCGACAATCACCGAGACGCCGTTCATGTCTGTCCATACCGAGAACGCCATCATGGCGGCGAGTCCCGTCATCATGCTCATGTCCTTGGCGCAGTACATGACGACTATAGACAGGCTCGATACCGATAGTTTTGTAGTGAACACAAAGCATACCAGTGCCACTGCACTGAAGATTCCGATGGGCCTAGGGACGGTATGCTCTCTGCAATTCAAAAAGTCGTCCATGTTTTGGAACACGTCAAACACCGCGTATACCGACAGGGCGATGTAGCACGTTGACCAAAACTGCTGCAGCCGATACTCGAGAAGACCGTAGTAACGCTTGATGGATACGACGTTTGGCGATTTGCACACGTCGGACATGTTTGCCAGCATCACCAAGAATGATCCGGTGCACGCAACAGCCTTCCGTGCAAAGCAGATGAACACCAAGTGGGGTATCACGGCATCGATTTGCGTCGAAAGCCGCTGCAGCGCGGCCGACATTGTTTGTCGACGGACTCGTGTTTACGCTTCCAGCCTTAGTGACCCATAGTTAGCGACTCTGTCTATTAATCGCTTTGCATACATTTACCCATCAGTTGACACAAGGGGTGAGAGGTGATGTCTGGGAACCACCATGGCGCGATAGTCAATGGCATCGCCTCCGGTAGTTGGCTTCCCAAGCCGACCAATGCGCGACCGCGGTTCATGTCACCTGTTGTTCGCGCACAGAGGCTGCAACCCCCCTCGATAGGAAAGGAAGCCGCTCTGAGCGACGACGAGTCTACGGCGTCGTGGGTGGACAGTGGACCGGAGTTTTACGGCTACTCGGTGAGGCGAATCGGATTAGTGTCACTAGGAATACTGACGTCGGTCACATTGTTACTTCTGATCATCATGGAGGCTAACGGAACCATCAACATCATACCACCCGCATGGAGTCCCCCGCCTTCCCCCCCACCGTCGCCGCTTCCGCCCGCACTTCCGCCGCTGCCACCGTCGCCGCCGTTGCCGCCAAACGCTCCCCCGCCTCCAAGTTCTCCGCCACATGCACCTCTGGTTACTGTGCTTGCATCCTCTACATGCAATCATGTGATAGGAGGTGTTGTAGTGTTGCTGGCAAACAACGGAAGATGCGAGGACGGAGGGGACGGGAGTGTCTCGTTCATATGCCAGCTGGGATCGGACTATCCAGACTGCCCGGAAAGGCAAGTTGTGTCTGGTTAATCTTGTACATAAAGAGAGATGTAAGAATCCCCCACAGACCCACGAATCGCCAGCTTGACGTCCTGTCCATTGAACTTGAAAGTCAGATCGATGTTAGTGTAGCCGTCCTTTTTGGAGTGGGAGCGGATTGCGCTCGCGTCCTTCTCCTTGTTGTTTCCGTTGAGCTTTCCGTTCTTAGAGAAGGTGTACAGAATCTGAAGACCCGCGAGGAGCGTCTGTTCGACCTCGTTGAAATAGGTGATATGAGTTGCGCGGCACGTACAAAGCTCAAACGCCAGGTGGTCGGCCTCTCCAGTCTTGAGGTACTTGTCGTCCATGAACACCTTTTGGACGTAGAGCGTCAGGTCGTGATCCATCATCAGCGTCTGTACGACGGTGATCAAATTGACGTGATTGAGAGCGAAGATCTCGCCAAGTGTCTTGCATTCGAGCTTGTGCGCCTCCTCTCCTTCATCTTGTTCGTATTCGGAGTCGTTGTCGTAGTCCTCGCGGCACTTCTCGCTTCGTCCAAACTCGCCATCGGATGACATGGAAAACCAGGACGCCAACTTTTTGTCAAACTCAAATGGCTGAACTTTCTCTTTACCGGCGCCAGTCTTCTGGCGCTTTGCAATTGTACCAGACGACGACGCGACCGACATTCTACCCCAAGTCACACAACCAATACCACACACAGTTTCCGTGTTCAAACTATGGGCCATCGCATATGGCGCCGGTATACGCAACGGAGAGCGTCGCGAGTGTCGCGAGTGTTGCGTATGCGGTCGTGCGCAAGTGCGTCCCAGAGCGAGTGTCCGATGAATGAACCAAAGGCGACCCCACTAAAGCTCGGCGATGTACAGAGTTTTGCCCTTCCAGAAGGTGATGCTCTTCTCGGGGTCAAACACCTCGACGGTTCGGACGCGCTTGAAATTGATTGACTTGGCCTCGTCCCCTGCAGAGTCAGTCGACTCGAGCGGGCGCTTGGAGACCGGGCGGGACGAGGCCAAGTCAATCAATTTCAAGCGCGTCCGAACCGTCGAGGTG